>PVBE010752193.1_pt1 | contig 22487 bp, 23 predicted proteins | sample 1631181 | NCBI WGS metagenome assembly PVBE01 (sample SAMN08397723, study PRJNA350692) | Marine metagenome, whole genome shotgun sequencing project. | isolation source: water | place: Pacific Ocean | collected 2012-04 | reverse complement strand
CATACGTTAACACTTGGGGGGAAGAAGCGGCTGCAGCGGCAGGTCGCTCGCGAGACATGATCGGACCTCGAGCCCTGGTCGCGGGTTCTCTTACTGCAGATCGTCCGCACCTTTCTCCTGAAGAGACTGTAGAACACGAATTGTCCCACCATGCTTTTCCGAGTTATTACGGCCGTCGCGAAGATATGTGGGGGTATCGGAAGGAAAGTATGCCCCAGGACGTTGCGGAGATCGGGGAGTTGGAAGTGCCGATTCCTCGCAGGAAAGGTCTGTCCCCCCGCAGAAAGAACCCAGACGGTTCCGTTACCGTTTTTTTGGATGACATTGCTCCTATTAAGATCAAAGACATCCACGAAAGTTGGCCTAATGAGTTCGTGGGGTCGCTCGGCAGACTCCAGCGTGAAACCTTCCTAGCAACTGGGTCTAGGCTTAAACCCGGAGAGTTTGCCAAACTCGTTGCCAGTGGGGAAACCCCAAAATACCTGACCCAGGAAGGCCAACGCATGATTACCTACTCGCGAAATGTGCTGGAGAGTATCGAGAAGTCAGGTGAAGCCTTCAAGGGAGAGACTAAAACCTGGAAGAAGGCCAAAAGGGACAAGTCGAAGCGACTCAAGAAAACCTTCTTAGACCGGATCGAGCAGATTCTACCAACGGTGGTCAAGGCTGATCGGATTCCGGGTGAGATGCGGCTCGGCTAAGAAATAGTTCAGACAGCGGGTGCGAGAATTCCCGCATGGCTCAAGGACAGACGGCTTATTCTCTCACTGGTGGAAACGGTTCCACACTCATCGACGATACCTCGGCTCATACCGGCAGCTTCATGGCAGTTCAGGCCGTAGGTGGCGCGGCCGCAGTGATCAACAACTCGGGCACCACCTCGAATGTCGCGGACCTGGACACCACTCTGCAGATCGACTCGGGACAAATTATTTATGGCACGTTCTCGCAGATCACGCTCTCGAGTGGAGCTGTTCTGGCCTATAGCAGGTAGAAATGCCTGAAGCCCTCGACAGTCCGATTCTATTCGATGGGGACTCTGGCTTCCGAGCGCTAGTCACCCGGCTCCGGCCGTCTCAGCTCAAGCCTGGGGATGTTTCCATCTCCAAAAATATGCGGTTTGAGGAAAGCGGCACGGCCAAGGTGAGAGAAGGTTACTTGAACGTCTCGGGAGTTGTCCTTTCGAGCGACGTGTTCCCTTATTTACGGGCATCGACCGGGACCTCTGCGATTGTTCTGATCGGAGCGATTGGCAGCAGCACAGGAGCGGACCAAGGCTCTGGCAGGATCAGAATCACAACCGGGGGAGGTTCTCCCGTTGCTCACGGGCTCCCTGCGACTGGGGGCATGGTGAACCTGTCCAGCTTTACCGGTGGCACTGGAACGCTTAATGGCAACCGGGCTGCAACCTATGTGACTACGACGACTTTTGACGTTACTATCTCAGGGACGAGCGGATCCTGGTCCGGGGGCACGGCTGGAGCAGCAAAACTGACGGGAGGCCGACAGGCCATCTACGGATCCTGCCGGTTCACCAACCCAAACTCAAACAACGACGAATATATCATCATCGCGGACAACGATGGTGCGACCGCGGTCAAACTCTCGGACTTTACCACCACCGCGATTTCTTACCCGAGCGACACTCTCAACCAGGACGCACAGCTTCAGCAGGAGTTCGATGTCGTCATGCTGCGGCAGGACGGGAAGACTCCCTGGGCATTCGACCCGGACGACTCGGTCTATGGATTTAGCGGATCTGACGCAAGCGCACCTTCTTTCCGCAAGGTTTCATCCGGAACCTACACCCAAAAGGTGGAGATGCAGGGACAGGTGACTATCGACAAAGCTGGAAAATTCCTTTGGGCCAGAAACGCGGGAGCAGCTCACGGTCTATCGACGGGAGACCGCATAGTAATAACGGACAAAGGTCCAACAACGCTCGTTGACGGGGACGAATACTTGATCACCAAAGTAGACGCAGACGAATTTTATTTCTATGGCAGGTCCAAGGCTGACGATACCGGAAGCTTGGGAGCGGATGTTTTCCTTCGCTCTCAGGTCAGCCTGGGTGGAGGATTCCAGCATCACCCGGCATCAGCCTGGGCAACCTACCACAACCGTCGAGTCTGGGCACCCTACACGCACGATTCCGCGGCCAGTCCGGCACGTCGCAGCCCGGCAATCTACGACGAACTCATTGCAAGTGACATCCTGGACAATTCCACTTTTGACACGATCTACAACCAGTTCCGCATTAGCGGAGGCACTGCAGATTTCATTGTGGGGCTGCAGCAGTTCGACTCAGACCGGCTTGTCGTATTCAACCGCAATTCGATCCACCAACTTCTGGGGACCTCAGGGAGCCTGGCTGATGTCCAAGTCAGGATGCTGACGAACGAGCTGGGGTGCCTGGCTCGAAAGAGCATCGTCTACCATGCCGGTCACTTGTTCTTCCTCTCCGACAACGGAGTGATGGGAGTCACCTTTGCCGACGCACTCAACCTGCGCGGCCTCGACCAACCACTTTCAGAAGCGATCGACTCCGAGATCAAGCGGATCAACAGGGCTCATGCGGACAAAGCCGTCTCCTGCGTCCACGACAACAAATACTGGCTGGCCGTCCCAACCGGGGACAGCGAGGTCAACAACGAGATTTTCATTTTCAACTTCCTCACCCAGGGCTGGGAGTCGATCGATTCCACAAGCGCAGACAACTGGGGCATCGTGGATCTGATCCCGGCCAGGACCGGCAAGGTGAACGAACTATTTGCCGTGACTGAGGACGGGGGAGTGCACCAACTCGACCAGACAGGGCTAAACCTGGACGACATAGCCCCTGCGGCCGGGGCCTCATCGACGGTCAAGACCACAATCCCAGCTCAACTACGCACTCGGGGCTATACGCACGGGACGATCGAGCGGAAGCGGTTCCAATTCCTGGAGGCCCAGTTCGTTTCGGACTCGGAGAGCGCTAGCGATGGGACACTCTCGCTTATAACTGAGGACCCAGACAGCACGACGACTCTGGGCACGATCGATACGATGCTCGGGGCAGTCTTGCAGAAAAGCGAAGGAGGCTCAGTTCGGGCTAGGACCGGCAATCCGCGAGGGTTCTCGTGCCAGTTCGACTGGACTCCCTCGCTTGGCCGACCAGAACTTCGCGCAGTAGGAGTTCGGGCCACCAACACGTTCAACACCGCAACCAGTACGACATAAGATGCCAAAGGTAACCACGACTACTTCCTTCTCGGAGGACGACCAGCTCACTCACGTTACGCTAAACTCGTTATTTACGAATTCTGCGTTTCATTCGAGCGCGGTTGACGACACAACCCTCGAGCTTTCATCCGGAGCGATTCGGCTGAAGGCTGCGGGAGGAGGCAACGGGATTGCGACCAGCCACATCAATGATGATGCAATCGTAGTGGCAAAGATTGCCGACGATGCAGTGGAAACTGACCAGATCAAGGACTCTAACGTCACGCTTGCGAAGATGGCAGTAGAGTCCGTTGATTCCGACCAGTACGTCGATGGAAGCATTGATGAGGAGCACCTTTCCAACGATGTCATCACCGGTCAGACTGCGCTCACTGCAGTCCCTTCGCTGACAGATGTCATGCTGTTTTCGGATGCGGATGATTCCGGCAATCTGAAGAAGCTCGACTTCATGCAGTATCTTCCGCTTCCGAGGGCATACGGAATCATCAAGATGGACGGTTCTGCTGGCACTGCTGATGCTCTCGGGCTCTACGGGTGTACCTGCACTGCGTATTCCGGTGAGACTTACACGTTCGACCTGACGACGGACATGAGTAGTGCCAACTACCCTGTGATCGCTCAAGACCATGACACCAGCGACTACGATGATGAGGCTGACTCAGTTGCAGTCGAGATCGTGGATGCAGGACAATTCAAAATACACGCTCCGGTCCTGACATCCCCCCGGCACGTCAGCTTCGTCGTCTTTGGCACCCTTTCAACCTAGATGATCCTGCAGGCCGGTCACGTTGCGAGCCTGATCGACAAGGAACAGGTCCCGGGCCCGGTCTGGGATCTCATCAACCGGCTGCACGACTACGTCTACTCATCTCCCGAGAATGTGGAGGTTGTCCACAATTTCGACCCGGAAGTGGTTCGGCTACTCATTGCCTACCACTACCTGAAGGAGACGCTGGCCTGGCACAGCACCGAGGGAGAAATCGACGGCCTTCTCATGTGGTATCGCTGCAGCCAGGACTGGACCTGGGACGACATCAAAAACTGGACCCCGGACGACAAGGACGGGGACTCGTTCTTCCTGGCCTTCTGCTGGGCCAAGCCCGGAATCCTGCGGGAGCTGTGCCTGCAGCTCATTGCCCAGGCACCGGACGTGCTAACCTCAAGACTCTACAGCCTGCGCGAAAGAAAGGATGGACCGACCTTGGTAGAGTGGTCGCAGAAGATCTTTGTAAGAGTTCTAAAGAATCATGGGCAAGAAATCAGATCCTCCACCGATGCCAGACCGCATAGACGCGAACCAGAGCATGGGAAGATTCCTGTTTGGCTCAGACTGGGAAGCAGGCCAGGGGATAACGGATCCGGAGTTCCAAGGAAGACTGGTACAGGCCGAAAGACAGTACGGGCCCGAGTATCTCCAAAATGAGCTAGGACGGCAGGAGACTGCCCTGTTTGGCCGGGGAGGCCAGGAAGGGCTTCTGTCCCTCTATGAGCGCGCGGCTCCGGTTACGGAGAGGATGCGCGCTGCCACGGCCAGGTCGCAGCGAGAGGCTGACCTGCGCGACGTGAGCGATCTGGGAGCGGATTACATAACAGCTCTGCGCGCGAGCGACCCGGCAATGCAAGGCTTGATTGAAAGCCAGACCGGCCTCACAGAGGATCTGTATTCCCGGGCCCGGGGAGTGACTCCAGAACAGTCCCGAATGGCCCAGCAGAGTGCTCGTGAAGCGACTGCAGCGCGAGGCAGGGTGGGAGACAATATGGGAATCTTCTCAGAGGCTCTGGGACGTGAGGGAATCCTGCGTCAGAACCGGGCAGAAGCGCAACAAGCCGGTGGTGGTCTATTCCAGATGCTGGGAGCGACCGGGGCCGATCCGATGATGGCCGTCCTGGGACGACCCGCAGCGGCAATGCCCTACACATATCAGACAGCAGGAGGAGCAATGGGAGCGTCTCAGCGCGCGACTCCACAAGTATTCAACCCGGATATGGGAGTGAACATGGACCTGGCTCGTCAGGGCATGGAAACACAATACCAGGCCGATGTCTACGGGAGCCAGCAGGCAGCGAGCGGATCAGCTATGGGAGGGTTGTTCCAAGGTTTAGGAAATATGTTCTCATTTGGATTTGGAGGAGGTTAGTAAAATGCCAAGAATAGGAGATACCATCAGGCCCGAGTTACAGAGGGCAGATACCAGCGGCATCCTGAAGGGTGCAGCCATTGGAGGGCAAGCGATGGGGCAAGGGATCGCAGCTCTCGGAGCTGGCATTGCCGGGGGCATCAAGCAACGCAAGGAAAACGAAAAGGTTGTCACTGGGACTATTTCCAGGATGGAAGCCCTCCAGAAAGCCCAAGCCCCGGATAGTCCACTAGCGGCCATGTTGGGTGAAGGCATCGCGCAATTAGGGAACCCGGATCTCAGTCCGCGAAAAGCGGCAGCAATGGCCGCAGGATTCAATCAATCGGTCGATGATACGTTCAAGTCCATTGAAAGCAACATCTTGCAGGAAGAGGCAGCGAGACAGGAGGAATTACATAACATAGCTAAGCCATTGGTGGAATTGGAGGCTATGATGAAAGCCGCGGGACCTGACGCGATTCTCAAGGCTCAATCTGACAATACAGAATTTGCAGGAAATCGTGAAGGGCTGACCAAGCGAATCGGAGATCGGGTGCGAGCCATGACTGATCCGGCTGGCTGGCGCCAGGACCAGGAGAAGAAACAGGAGGAGAAAGCGGGGCTTCTGCGGGAATACGAAGAAGCGGAGGCCTATGGCAAAGGGCTGGAGGAGGAATTGTATACGGAACATGGCTATGATCGCATCCCCGGGATGGAAATGGACATTGGGGCCAAGGATCTTTTGCCGGATTCCAAGCTCGATCGGATCCAGGAAATCCTAACCGAGCCAAAACCGCTGGTTCCGATCATCCCAAGCGAGATCCAGCAGGCCCAACCAGGAGAACCCACCGGCCGGATAAAAGCAGCGGCATACCTGCAAGCGCTCCAAGCGCAGAACAGGGATATCAAGAGCGTGACCATTCCCGATACTGACGAAGCAGGAAATCCAATATCAAAACACGTCCTTAGTGTTGATGGGGTGGCGCAGCCCCACCTAGAGATCTCTAGGCAACCAAAAGGGAGGATGTATCCCACTGCTGAAGAAGCAGGGCTGAGACAACAGCAAGAGCTTCGCATCAAGGGATCGGAAGGCAGACTGTCCGCGGCTATGGAGGCAGGAGGCTTAGATAACAAGGAGGCCATCGTCACGCTGCAGCGAGGCTTGGCCATCCTGAGAAACCCAGACATTGAGACCGACAGATTCGCGACCTTCAAGACGTTTGCCCTTTCGGTTGCAAGTGGCCTAGGGATGGATTCAGAGACTCTTGCCGACAGGGAAACGCTCGGGGTTATTCTAGGGGACTTCGTAATGAAGCGCATTGAGCAGACCAAAGGAGCTGTCTCAAACAAAGAGATGGCCTTGTTCCAGAGGTGGTCCGCTGGAGAGAAAAAGGACACGGCAACCAACCTCAAGGTTTTTGAGGCTGCTCTTGCGGTTGAAAAGCGAGCTGCACTAGTTTCCCGAAAGGCCAGGGAGCTATACCGGACTGAGGGACTGGGTTCAATCGAAGCAGACCTGCAACTTCAGGACTTTATGGACAGTCGGACTGTTTTCCCAGACCTGGGATCTATGGAGATCCCTGAAGCTCGTGGGCAGGCAGAGATAGATGCGGCCATGAAGGAACGGCTCCGCGAGATGAAAGAGGCTCTGAAAAAAAAAGGATCCCCTAACAGCCCCAGTCCCAGTTCCGTAGCCCCAGGGCCGGATGACAAAAAAGTAGACCTGCGCTACTCGAGGCCGGGGCATCCCCAATTCCCCCGGGCCCCAAGAACTCGAAAAACAGGGATCCCCGAGTGGTATGCCAATCCGGAGGGCAGATCAGCCTTCGAGCAAGTCAGGGACACTCCAGGCGCCCCCGGCACCTTCGAGGGCTACAGCAATTTGTCGAGCGCTGAGAAGCTCGCGCTGCGGGACGAAGCCCTCGAAGGGGCTCCTCGTGCTGTGAGAGTTCCAGAGGCTCCTGTCCCGGGAGCATTCAAAGTAATGGACACTCACCGTGCTACTTCCGCAACGAGAACCGCTCTCAAGGGAGTGAAATACGTCATCTCGACTGACTTCAATTCCGGAGGAAGAGGGGAACCCACCCCGAGCCCAGGCATTGAAGTGGTGGTTCCTAAACACGCTCCCGCGGGTGCCGTTTCCAAAGTGAAACAGTATCTGAAAGAGACTGAAGCCTGGCTGCGCTCCAAAGGAGTGAAAACTTCGATCCGGACGACCGGCAAGAACCAGGATGGGGTCATCTACGAGGGTAAGAGTTCCAGGTTCTACTACACTGAGCCGTTTTTCAAAACCGATGCAGACTCCCGCAAAGCGATCGAAAAGGATCCCCGCGGCTATGCCCGGATCCTGGCCAGAACACTAGGCACTTTGCCGGGAGTGACGTTTATCCCTCCGCATACAGCGAAGGACAAGGGGGCTGAGTTGCCGGGCTCAAACATCAGCGAGCAAGCCTGGGCTCTAAAGCACGTCATCCCTTTCCTCCAGGAACTTTCCACCCGGTAAAATGCCAGCGGAAACAGGGACTCTCGAACCCCAAGTTGACGAGCAATTAGCCAAGTTGCAGGAGCTGGGTTTGGTCTCCCCGGAAGGGACAATCACTCCTCGTGGGGTTTTTGAGGCAAACCTTTCAGAGTTCGACCTTAGCCCTGGTGAGGCTGACAGCTACAGAGAGCTTTACGGCCAAGGATTGATTCGAAACGACTTTAGCGAGACTGAAAGCGGCCGACTCCATTTCATGGATCTCGATACGGCCTTACACGAAGGCAGAGACACGTTCTATGCCTGGCACCGGCAGGGAGGGTGGGACCGGCATACGGCTGACAGACCAGAGGGAGTCAAGGGGTTCCTAGGGGCCGTCAAGGACGCAGCGGAGTCTCTCGCAACCAAGACCATCCCGGAGGCCGTAGGAGGGGGAGGGATCTGGATGGCATCAAGCTATGGACTCCCAAAGCTGTTTGGCTGGGTGAGCAGGCAGTGGTGGGGGAAGAATCTTCCAGGGATGCATACCTTCCAGCAACTGGATGAACAGGGAGTAGACCCCAACGAACTCCAGGAGAAGTTTGACAACCTTGCTGCAGGCACCTCGGGAGCCTTTTTTAGAGAAGCGGGGAGAAACTTGGCCTTAATGGACCTGGGCAATGCCCTGGTCTGGGCAAAGGCAAACACGCTCGCAACGGGTGACGACGGGCCAGAAATCATGGCCCTCTATGAATTTGAGAAGGGCATGGCCGAGTTCGACCAGACCAGCTCTGCCGATGCCTCAGCCGCAACCGCTGCGTTTCTCGAGGGGTTAACGGCAAGGTCTGACCTTGACGAAAAAGGGGAGGATGCCCTGCTGGAAAAAACTCTGCAAAGGGCACAGCGAGCCAGGGACGTGACAGAACAGGCTAGGGAAGCAGTGGGGGACGAAGAACTTTTGCAAGAGACCGAGCAAAAGCAGGCATCACTAGGAGAAGTGGCTGGGGTTGATGCTCCAATCGGTGGGTTTGCCTCACTGATGGCCAGGGCTCCAGCCAGAGCGACTATCGTAGGGATGGGCCGGGGAACTCTAAAACGGCTCACCAAAATCAACGACGAGATCCTGGAGAAGACGGTCATGCGGGAAACCGCGGAAAGAACACTGAGGGATGCAAATGCGTCAGAACTCCTCGACAGAACCGGAGTGGATAGGAGCGTCCTGCGGAAATCAGTCAGCGAGCTGACAGCGGAAATTGACGAGCTGACAGCAGCAGCCCAGAAGGTAGTAGAGCGATCCTTTAAAGGAGGCAAAGGGGGTGCCGTCCGGGACAGCATCCGAGACTTCTCCAGTGGCGCCGCAGCCTGGGCAGGAGGAACCAGGGTAGGCAGCGGTCTCTCGACCGTAGGGTCCAAGATCGACGACTTTTTCACTTCCCCAAAAGCTCAGTGGGGAGCTGCGGCTGCGTTGGGAACTGGCTACACTGCCTATGGGGCTTTATCCGGGACCTCCACGGCAATGGAAAAGGTAGGGGCAGACCCCGGCTTCCTGCGAGAATTTGGCAGCGGACTGGGGAAAGGGTTGATGTATGCCGCTGCAGTTCCCTCGGCATATCGCATGGCCAGAACGCTCACTAGAACCACCCATGCAATGGGAGCGGAGTTTGTAGCTCGACGCACCACTCAGCCTTACTGGCAGAAAGTTGGAGAGCGAATGGCTGATAACAAGTTTATTGCTGGTGCGTCTGTTGGACTCGATTTTGGAGCAAAGCTGACCACTCCGTTGCGCAACATTGGAGCTGCAGCAGCCAGAGCTACGGCAGCAGAAATGCCGTTCTCGTTCATAGCCGCGGGAGGACAACCAGGATGGTTTGCTGAGGCCGTAGCGGAGGGCTTGGTCTTTGGGGTGCCCGGTCAAGTGCAGGGACTGATTCACGGCCTGGGAGGAATGCCTGCCGTGATGAAGAGGGAACACTTCAACCAGCTCGCGCTGAATGACGCTGCCGAGCTGAGAAGGTTTCTCCCCAAAAGACACCAGGAAGCCTTTGACCAGCTCGACCCGAGCGTTCGCAGGGTTGTTGGAGTTTACTCCGCGATGTTCCCGGACTTGGACTTCCGCTTTCAAGCGGCACCTGGGGGGGTAACCGGCAGCGGATATGACAAGTATCACAATACTGTCTACATAGACCCCAACTCCAAACGGCCGTTTGATGCGTTGATTGCCCACGAGATCGCTCACGGGGTCCATGACAGAGGATTCAGCAACTTGATCATCGACGAGCTGGTGGGGCCGGAGGGGCTGCTTAGAAACGAAGACGGCACTCTGACTACAGACGCTCAGAAATTCAAAGCCGATTACGAGAGGGATTTAGGAAGACCAATAGACGACGAGAGGCTTGCTCTTGAATGGTTCGCTGAGAGCGCTGCGCCTGGGCTTATGCGGACGCAGGCTCTGCAAAAACTTGTCAGACGCAACCCGTGGACGAGAAGCCTCGCTGAAGCAGCCCTGCCGATGATTCCGTTTGGCAAGCGACTGCTGCTACGCAGCGGGATCCTCCTGGACAAGAATGGACGACCGGTTTCTGGTCAGGGTTCAATGGGAGCAGTTTTGCAGGGGTCACCCGCAATGGCCGCAATCATTGATCGCTATCTGCGGGAAGTCGCTGGGCAGAAGAGGCCGGATATCGTTGAGAAGGTTCTCAGTGAATCAGCAGACCAACCGCTGACCAAGGAAGAGCGCGACTACGCAGAGCGGAGAAATAAGATCGACTTCGAGCTGAACGATGACGGGACGCAAAAGAAGGTCAACGGTCGTCGAGTCAGAGCGAGTTCAAAGGATCTTCGACTCAAGAGGATTACGCTGGGGGAGGAGATCGAGGCTTATGCCGAGGAACTGTCTTTTGCCGATCCTGCTCGTATGCCGGAGAAGATGACCCTCGTTGACAAGATCCGAATGTTCAACGGGGACAACTGGATCGAGCTGTTTGACCGACTGGAAAAGACGGGAATCTACAACCCGTCACAGTTGGCCATGTTCCGCGACATCTTCAAGCGGAGAGCAGAAGGGAACAAAGGAGCCCAGATGTTCGATTACCAGCCAGCCATCAAAACCAGTGCTGGAGGCCGACGCAAAAGATACGAACCCAGAGCGGCCGAAAGAATCATTGGTGCGATATATGAGGTAAAGGTCACCAAGGACAAGAACGTGATCCTGAACATCATTGACATGGATTACCTGGAGCAGCGAGCGATGAGGGCCTCGCAGACCAAGCTAGGTCAGCAGCTATACCCAGGTGGCACTGCCGACGTTATGCGAGATGTCATGCAGTTGGCAGAGAACCATGTTGATGGAGTAGACAATGCCGCTTTTTTCAAGGATCCGAAACGACGTGATTTTCTCAACGGGGTCCTTGGCAGACTGTCCAGAGAGCATAAGTCAAACAACCCGCTTGCCTCCGGACGGCCTGCTGTAAGAAGTTTGCGTCTGGACCGGATCAACAAAGCCGAATCGACAACCGAAAAGGGTCTGCCCTTCATTCCAGAAAGCTGGAAACAAAACTTGATGCCGGAACCGGCTGATGCAACAACCCCAGAAACAGATGCCCAAGCAGAAGAAAGAAGCCTTCAGGAACGCGGGAGCGCACCTGAACCTGCAGGAGAACGAGGAGACACAACGATTAGTCGAGGAGCATCTTCGCAACGTGCAAGAGAAGCGAGACAAGTCCTCGCAGGAGTCCAAGCCACCGCAGAACGGCACAGGTTTGGATTCGCAGTTGATGTAAAGTCTCCGGAGTTCTACAACGACCCGGGGAACACCATCTATAGATCAGGAGATGCCGGGGCCGCAGTGACGGCAGATGGTGACCTGGTCTCCGTTTACAGTGTCCCTGGAGGGGAAGGCAACATTGATGCCGTCCTGACAGAAGCAAGCAATGACGCGGACACCTTGGATGCGTTTGATATCGGAGGATTTCTTCCCAACCTATACAACCGCTACGGATTCAGGGTGGTTGCTCGGGTGCCTTTCAACCGGGAGTATGCTCCACCAGGGTGGGACTACGAAAGCGCGGGTGAACCTGACGTTGTGCTGGCAGTAAAGGATCCCTCAGCGGGTCCGGTCGATTACAATGAGGCCCGAGAATCCGTTCCTGCTTTCGCTGAGTGGGATGACGCAGAAGCACATCGAGAAAAGATTCTGAGCGAGATCAGGGAATCCAGGGGAGACGACATCCGGAGAATGCCGGAGCAGCTAGACGCTGACCACCGCGCTGCGGTCGAGACCGGTGACACTGAGACCGCGCAGAGGATGGTGGATGAGGCAGCTCTTCTTCCCCGAGAAGTATTTTATCTAGGGGATGCTGAGGTGATCCGCAATCCAACCGTGGCAGATCGCAGAAAAATAAGTGCTGAAATTCGCTCCAAATTTCCAATGGCTCGAGACGACGGAACCGGTTATTTTACCACGCGGTTTACAGAGGATTCTCGCGGAAACCACTGGATCTGGAAAGCCCATGAAGGAATGCACTCTTTTATTGAACCCAAAATTAAAGCCAAAGAGGGAGTCAAAGTCGGCCAAAATCAGTTTGTTGACACAAGACGCACCCTCCCTGCGACCTACGACGACCAGGGCAACCTGATCCCGTTGTCCGAGCGGTTCAACCCAGAGAGCGACGACATCCGGAGGATGCCGGAGCAGCTAGACGACCCAACCGCGCTGCCAATAGTTGAAGCCCGGAACAAGGATGGTTCTGTAAAAAGAGACAAAAAGGGCAAGGTCATCTACGAGACAATCGACTACGATCTGCTGAGCGCTCCGGCATTGGCTGCGCTTGAGACCACTCCACAGGACACTACCAAGCCAGATTACGCTTCGTTGCATTACAACGTGACGAGAAAAGACCGGGCCAGGATTGACGAGCTGATCGACAACGGATCGGTTGAGGGGGCAGCAGCAGACTTGGAATCGGACGCAAGGCAGGCCATGCTGGATGCGGAGATTGCTGCTGGAATCGGTTGGTATTCCCGTATGCGGAAGAAGCTGAAGATTGCCTTGGCCGGAGACCACCAACTCTTTGCCGATCTCCTTGGAGCCACCTCTGCCAATACGGATGTGGAGAGCAATTTCATCTACGCTTTTGACGCTTACCGGCAATTCAAAACAGGGAGGTTTGACAGTAAGCTGGCGCGGTTTCAGGAAGCCGTTGACTTGGCTGACACCGGGAAGCTCAAGGAGACAATGGTCAAGCGCAGGATAGTGGGGAAGAGGCAGTCCCAGCGAATGGATCAGCAGGAGCTTCTCCAGAAATGGATTGAGCGCTACAACCTTGAACCGCGCAGAATCAACGGCAAGCGGTATGGCATGAACTCAGCTCACGTCTTCCGCGCTCTTTCCGGAAACTTCACAAGGGTGAGGGGCAAGAGGGCAAAGGATAAGCTGAGTCCCAAGACTCCTCAGTTCTCGATGAACCTGTTTGGTTCAAGCCTGGAAGCGACCATCGATGTGTGGGCTGCTCGGTATCTCCGGCGCAAGCTCTACGCTGGCCAGGTTAAGCAATGGCGCATTCAGCCCAAATCTGAAACGGGGGTTTCGAACGGAGACTTCCTGCTGGGCCAGGAGATATTCCGCAGAGCAGCAAACAAACTGGGCATGAACCCGGACGACCTGCAGGCTTTGATGTGGTTTAAGGAGAAGGATGTATGGGACAATGCCGACTGGACAAAGGGAGCTGGCGCCATTAAAACTTCCTTCGACCAGGCCGCTGATGCGTTCTTCCCACCGAAACAAACAATCGGGAAGAAGCAAATGGCCAAGGCAAACCGTGAAGGGCTCAGCTCCATCAACTTTATCCGGAAGAGGAGAGGGGTGGAGGGTAAAGCCGCAAAGCTGGAAGCCCTCGTGGGACAGACCGGGGCCAAGGTAACCAAAGCCAAGAGGGAACTACGCAATGCCAAAAAAGAACTCACAAAATCAAGGAAACGGGCAGGAGTTGCCGAATTCCTTGAGAGAAATCCTGAACTCAACTGAGGGTGACGGCCAGGACGCAAAGAGATTTGCCGATGCCAGCCGGGAAGCTCAGGATGAGCAGGAAATGAGTCCCGGGATGGAGGCCATGATGCAGGCTTTCGAGGCTTACGTCGAAGAGCGGGAGTAGCATTTCTGTCGCTCAGCCGATCTTTAAATCGCTCTTTGCAGAAAAGTTGAAATTAATTCAACCGGCTAGGCGCGTCAGGGAGAGATTCGATCCACTCGTCCATCGAAGCCCTGGAAATCAGCCGTCGTTTCTTGCCATGCTTCCCGTTTCCGGTGGTGTAGAGCTTGCTCTTGATGTTCCCTCTCTTAATCTCCCGGTCAATAGTGGCCCTGGAAAGACCGCAATAGTGGACAGCTTCTTTGACTGAAAGCCATGCGCGTTCGTTCATGCCCTGATTTTAGCCCCCCCCTTCAAAGGAGGAACCCTTTTTTTCTGACACTCCGGGCAGATTCTCCACGGCCCGGGACAGAGCCTCATCGAGGTGGGTGTAACGGGCATGGATCCCGTCTGCCTTGTGTCCTGTGAGCTTCTTGCGAACATCTGCGTGGACATCTGCATTGGCCAACCAGGACGCAAAGGAGTGCCGCAGGGAGTGGAAGCTGCGCCTGCCTACGTCCCCCCCTGGGGTCTCCACCTCACGCTCGACCCCTGCCCGGTCCATTATCCGGGTGAAGGTGCCAGAGATGGTCTGGATTGTCTTGGAGGAGAGCAGGGGAAAGAAGGACCCTTTCTTCTTCCCTGTCCACCCGTAGACCGGAGGAGTGAGGGGGATGGTGACCGTCTCCCCAGTCTTCGCGGATTTGACCACCAGGTTGCCCTTGTGGACGTTCTTGCTGGTTAGCCCGAGGATGTCCCCCAAGCGCAGGCCAGTGTGCCCCCCGATCAGGATGAGGCCGAACCACTCATCGTGCTCGTAGGCCTCCCGGGTGAATGACAGTAGGGTGGAGAACTCCTCCCGGGTGAATGGCTCCTTGCGGGTGCTGTCCCGCTCCTTGAAGGGCCTGATCTGGGGCCCGGCCGGATTGCTGGCAATGAGCCCCTGCTGGACCGCGGCCTCCATCATTCTCCGGAAGGCCCGGAGGATAAGATTCGTGTAAGAATCGGCATGATCCTTGTTGATCTTGTTGAGAGCTTTCTGAACCATTGGGGTGGTCACCTGGTCAATGGGGCCCTGGGCCGTCTTCTTCCCCAGGGATCGGGCCATAAGGCTACGGACGTTAGTGTAGATTTCCACGGTCTTGCCTGCGACGTGCACGGCCTCTCCTTCAATCCAGGCTGCGAGGTGCTCGTCCAGCGTCACCCGGTGGTAGTCCGGGTTGGCAATCTGGTGAGCCCTCCGGAGCAGGGCCTCGGTCCTCTCCAGGGTCAGGACTCCCTCCTCAGCATCGTTCGCTGCCCTGCGCAGGAGATCCTGAAACGTCTGGGCCAAGCCGGTCTCCTTGGAAGCCTCACGACGCATCTCTGCGGCCAGGTCCTCGGCTACCTTCTTGGCCTCCCTCTTAACCGTCTGCTTCGTGCTCTTGTAAACGGCATTGCCATCAGGACCGTAGAGTTGGACCCACCAGAACCGTGATGTCTTCTGTTTGTAGAGATGCATATCATTGGAGGTATCATCCTCCAGGTGCCTCCACAAGCATCTATTGATGATACTAAGTCACAATGCCTTGAGCGTTAAGGGCTAGCTACCACTAGGTCGTAGGTTCGAATCCTACCGCAGGAGCCACTTTAAATCCCTCAACCTTAACGAGTTGGGGGATTTCACTTTTCGGGAAAAGGGCAAGTATCATCGCAAGTATCATTGTTTGCCTGCCACTTTGGCTAGCTCTCTCGCTTCTCATCCGAGGTCAGCGGGATGTTGTGACCCAGCCCTCGCAGCCCTTCCCGGATCAGGCGCCGGATGACTCTGGATCGAGTCTGGTCGCTCGCTTTCATCTCGGCCCTCATGGCGCGATCGGTCGCAGTGTCGAGCTGGGTCCGTAGGCTGAACTTGAGCTTCTCCTTCTCAGGGAGGGAAGGGCGCCCCATGTTCGAAGTGTCTTTGTATTTCCTTTTGGTCACCGGGATGAAGGGTGGAAGGGGTTGCAATAGGGGCAGATCGACTTCCGCGCAACTACTTTAACGGTTTGATTTTCAGAGGATTAATTCCTCCCACAGAGGGAAAGATCAAGGGGACCAAAGAAGACGAGCGCGGGGCAAGGCCCACCCTTGGGTTGTGAATACTCTGTGAACCGAATTAGGAAAAAAATCCTTCCTAAACCTAATCCGGGCCGGAAAAGTATTAGCCACCATGACCAACAGAATAAACCATGGTCTCGTCAAAAAGGGACCACCTACTCACCAGAAGCGCTGCGGAATCTCCGCGGCAGACCGTGTTAAAATCAGCCCCAAAGCGCTATCCGCAGCCTGCCGAATCTTCTGGAAAGAGCGCGGGATCACCCAACCTCCCACCTCGTCAGTTGAGCGCGGTTGGACCCAATACAACTAGATATAATGAGCGAAATACAAACCATTCCTTCCAGCGAAGAATCCGCGAGCCGCAGTCTGTCTGTCTTCGCTGACAACGACTCATTTGAGCTGGCTCAGAGAGGTGCCAAGCTCTTAGCAGCGTCAGATCTCGTCAGCCCCGCATTCAAAGGCTCTGTGCCGAACTGCCTCCTGGCCCTGAACATTGCCGCGAGGCTGGGAGCTGATCCGTTCAGCGTCCTTCAGAACATAGCAATTATTCATGGCAAACCTTCATGGTCCGCATCCTTTTTAATCGGGATGGTGAACAGCTCCGGCCGGTTCACTCCTCTGCAGTTCCGCATGAGCGGATCAGGAGATGACCTGACCTGCGTTGCCCATGCGAAGAGCAAGGAGACAGGGGAGCCGGTTGAGGGCCCTCCTGTGAGCATTAGGATGGCCAAGGAGGAGGGCTGGATGGGCAAGACCGGCAGCAAATGGCAAACGATGCCTGATCTCATGCTGCGATATCGGGCCGGTGCCTTCTTCAGCAGGATCTACGCTCCGGACCTGACTCTGGGGATGAGGACTGCGGAGGAAGAAACGGACATCCGGGAGGTGAATTCTCCGGCCAAGCTCTTCGAGGCCGCTCCACCCAAGACTCTGCCGGTCAGGCCTTCCCAGCCGATTGAAATCACTGAAGCCGACCTGATCGCTGCCCTTCCGGAGGACTCCCCCCTGCAGCCCGAACCGGTCGAGGTGGAGGTGGTCGAACCCGAACCGGAACCAGACCCCAAGGCAGAGGTCCTCACGGAGGTCCTGGAGCTGATCACTAACAGCAAGGCCAAGGGAGCGGATGTGGAGACGGTCCTCCGGCGCAAGAGGATCCTCGGGGCCAATGGAACGATCGCAATGCTCGGCCAGACCAAGCTCGGCCTGATCAAGGCTGACTGGATCGAGATCGAGGCCGCTGCGCTGAACCCGGTAGAGCCCGTCCCCTTCGACTAGCATGGACAAGGAAAGGAAAGGTCTGCCGAGTTCATCATCGATGGATCGATACCATGCCTGTTCCGGAGCCCTCCCGCTTGAGCGTCTGTTGCGCAAGCGGGGGGAACTCCCCAGGGACGAGGACAACGACGCTGCCGCTCACGGCCGTCTGATCCACGATATTGCCGAGCAGATATTCTTCACCCAGGCCAACCTCGAACCCGGACGCTACCGGAAGGAATTCATTGACGAAGCGCAGGGCTACGTCAGCGAGGCCTTGTCGATTCCCGTGATCGCATGGGGAGACGACGAGGCAGGTCCCATCAAGTTCCACCTGGAGCGCAGGCTCTACCTGCGGGACGACAGCGGATGTCCGTTCTCCACCGGCAAGCCTGACGTTGTCATGGTGAAGGACAGGGAGGCCATCGTTGTCGATTACAAGACCGGCTGGGGAAACCTCCCGAGCGCAGAAAGCTCGTGGCAGCTCCGGAGCTATGCCGCGATGGTCGCGCAGGAATATGACGTGGACAGTGTGCAGGTGGCTTTCGTCAAGCAGGCCCGGCTCGACAGCGAGCATACCTTTTCAAAGAAGGATCTCTACGAGCTAACAACCTTCGTCTTCCCGGGGATGCTTCTCCAGCGAAACGACAACCCGTTCGTTGGAAGCGACTACTCACCGGATCCGGATACCTGCCGCTATTGCGCTTGCAAGCTGAAGTGCCCGGCATTGAACGCACAGTACCTCCTGATGGAACCGGAGCGCGAGGTGGACGACGTGTTCCTACCTTCCCTTCCCAACTCCCGGCTGGAAGAGATGAAGACAGCTATGGGTCAACTGGAAGCCCTGGGGAAGGCACTCGATAAGGAGATCACTGCTCGACTGCAGGACGACCCGGAATCGTTCGACAACTGGCAACTGGGACCGGGCCGCGGTCGTCGCGTAGTCAAAGACCCGTCCGCTCTCTGCTCACTGCTCATTGAAGACGGGGCCTCCCCGGAGGACATCTACGAGATCCTCAAGCTCGGAGTTACTGATGCCGAAAAGCTCCACAAAAAGACCACCAAGCTCAAGGGCAAGATGGCCAAGGTAGACTTCACCGACCGATACGGAGTCCACATCGAGGCTCAGCCAGGACGTGAGACACTCAAGCGCAAACTCGATCAGAACTGATGAGCGAGAAAAAACTATACTGGGACCGCGGCTGGCGCGGAATCACAGACGAACATCTCTCTGCCTGGCGCAGAGCATATCCGGCCGTCAAGATCGATACCGAGCTGGCCGCGATGGATCAATGGCTCTGGGCAAACCCTCGAAGCCGGAAGAAAAACTACGCGCGCTTCATAGTTAATTGGCTGAAGCGATGCCAGAGCGACGGTGGTCGAAGCAATTACCGGCCAGCGCATTGCTCGGGAAACTACAAGCCACCAGCCACCCTCACTCAGGATGAGATTGTGAAGCGGGTGGAACAGAACAGAGAACCCGGAGGCGCCTGCGACCAAGTTGCAGATCTTCTAACAGAACTGAGAAATGGACGACCAAAACCAAGACTTAACTAGTCCAACGGACACAGACCGACTGCTCTCGAAGATCGATCAGATCGACCGGCTCATGCTGGAGCTGAGAATATTGCTCGTGATGCTTCCCGAGCTGGCGCCTCCGCATCTTTCCCTGATGCTTCTGAGTTCCGAGCCCCCTCCGGTGGACCCGAGACTGAACTAGCCATGATCGATCAACTGCTCCCCATCCTGTTCCTTCAGGTTCTCCTCTACGGTGCTTTCTGGGTGATTCTGCGAGCGAGAAATTGACATAGTCCAGGCTCTAAACCCTATAAAAATAGGGGTTATTTAGCCCGGCAGAAAAAAGACTGAAACTAGTCAGTTTCTCCTTGTCGCATCAGGGGAAACAGACTAGTTTTCTTTTGTTGGCAGGAGCCAGCACCAACCAGACCAGACCATGACCATGAAAAAATTCGCAGTCATATCGACACCCCAAGATAATCCGAGCGGGAACCGGACCACTATCACGCTCCGGGACGAGACCGTCACCCTTGCCGAGTTTGGCCCGAAAGGCCCAGGAGGCTACCCCATCCTCTACTGGGAAGAACTCACCAAGGATGATCCGTTTTTTGAGACCGCTCTCAAGGTGCTCGCAAACAGCTAACCACCACCACCACCATGAGCAACACCACCAGCAACCTCACCGAAAAAGAAACCGTCCTTTTTAACTCCGTAGTTAAGGGCATGGACGCTCCCGGATCTGGGTGGCTTCACGAGCTGGCAGATGAGACCCTCTCCACCAACGGAGTCCTTTCCTCGCTCACCAAGAAAAACCTCCTCAAGAGTCACACTGACGAAGGTTGCGTGTGGGTTGAGCTGACAGACGAGGCCGGAGCGGCTCTGGGGATGGTGCAAGACGGATGGGGTGGCTGGGAGAGGGCCTAATTTTTCAGCCCTCCCTTTGGGGAGGGCAACACCAACCACCACCACCAACCAGAAAGAACCAAGACAATGGCCAAGAACAGAACCAAAGTTTTCCTCGTCGATAACGGGGACACACGCACCAAGCACCAGTGGACTGAAGCCCAGGTGGCCAACAAGTCCCGCTGGCATAAGTCGGCAGCACAGGCTGCAGAAGCCGAGCCCGGAACCTGGGTCGCTTTCGGCCTCTTCTGCATCAAGCAGACCTGGAAGTAACCACCAACCACACCATCACCATGGCTAAAAAAATCAAGCTGACGGAAGCGCAAGAGCGAGTCTTAGACAACTATTGCCCGATCACTGGTCGGGTTGGCTTGGACTTGAAGCACTGGACGAAGAGTTTTGGCAGGACCGTGTTCTGCCTGGTCCGGGATGGCTTCCTCGTTTTTAAACCGAACCAGCCTTTCCCGCTCATCACTGACAAAGGCTTGGAATACATAAAGGCAAAACACGGATTTTTCTGCAGAGGCCACTACACTGAAAGCCTGGGCCTCTAACCACCCACCACCACCACCACCATGAGCCATCTCACCAACTACCCCAGGCACTTCCCCACAGAAGCGGAGGTCAAAGCCTGGGAAGCCTATCGGAGCGCAGTGCTCCTGCTAAATCACCCGTCATTCAAAACCCTGCCGGAAGCCACTCGGACCTGGATCAAATCCACGGCCAGTGACAAACCAGCGGACCCTAGAAAGATCAAACGATGATAAAAAGAGAGAGTTTGGAAGTAACCACCACCACCATGACACTACAACAAAGAATTGACGCCATAAATCGCGAGTGGGATTCAGGCTACATCAAGAAGAAGACCGGGTGGGTTAGTACCCTATCCTATGAGCGTCGCAGAGAACTTCAAGCTGAACGTAGCAAACTAGCTCTTCGTAAGTACCAATCGCGCAAAGCGATCGAATCGCACCCAGGAGTTGATGCTGTCGTGATATGTTGCGGACAAGTGACCGTATACATTGCGGAAGGCTGGAATTGCGGGGAAGGAACATCGACCGTGGTGGGCGAAAAGATTGCGGACGTTGCCTTGGGAGTCGCGTGTATCGAACGGGGAGAAGTTTGCTAACCACCACCACCACCACCATGCCTGATCCCCAGGACATTATCCTGGTCCTCCCCCGGTTGAGGCCTTCACAGTTGGTCACCTATGTCCGCTGGCTGGCCTCCCGGGCGCCGGGAGAGAGCGTCTACGACCTCCGCTGGCCGGGAGTGAAGCCGTCAGATTTAAGCCTCGACCAGCTCGACGCTAACGAGGTCGTCCTCCAGAACCATTGACCTCGAACTCCAACCGGGCAAGATGCCCCAGGACGATGAAGACAGGATACAGTATTCAATTGAGTGACGATAGACGCGCGGCCCTGGAGAAGATCGCTAAGCGTCTCCGAGTGAAGAGTCAGCGTGGGCCCACGGCAGGGGAGCCGTCATGGAGGGCCCTCATCTACGCAATCGCAGACGGGACAGTGAAGCTCAGCAAGAAGCCCTAGTCCGGCTCCGGTTGATACTTCTCAGTCCACTCGACCCACTCCTCGTCACCTACCTCCCCGAGATCCTCCTTCTCGTCCGCAGTGAGGAGATCCCCGTCGTCATTGACGATGAGCATGGACCCACCGTAACTCTTGTGGGACCGGGTCCATCCGTAAAGGTGGGTAGTGTCCTCTCCTGGCTCGACCGGACGACCGAGCTTCTGCGCCCACAATTCCTTGCTGCGCTTCTCAGCGGACGACTTGGCCCGGAATTTGAGGTATCGAATCATGGGCCAGGTTCCGGGTTCGTCCATTCTTCCGTAGCGAGGACTGCTTTGATCTCATCGTGATTGTAAGCAGTCAGTCCCTCAAGAAAGGAAGGAGTCTCCCCGGTGAACTTAACGAAAGTCTTTGTGCCATCGACTGAGTATCGGAGTGTCGAGGCACCTTCCATCACCTGGGAAAAATCCACCTGTCCAGATTCTTCCAGCGAGGTTCCCTCTGGAGGAGGCTCTGCCAGCGAGGCATCGATGATTACGTATGTTCTGTCGTTCATTTTGAATTGTTATGCTGTGTCTTGTGCTCCAGGACCGGCACCGTTGGTGAGTGTGCCGTCGCTCCCCCCGCTCCCCTGGTCTGTAATGGTTGTTCCCGAATCACCTTCCCCCATTCTCCACCAATGCTCAGGACTCAGCGAGGTGATGTCTTCTGGGACTTTGTTCGAGTAGAGACTCTTGACCTCGTCTGCCGACAAAGCACGGTCCCAGATGCTGACCTCGTCAATCATCCCGTTGAAATATCGTGTACTGTTGAGGTAACCAATGTAGGTTGTGTCGGTGATGTCATCCTGAACTTTTCCGCTGATTGTCCCAGAAGCGGACAAGATTCCGTTGACGTATATTTTTTGGACCGTGTCGGACCCGCTCGTCGCGGAGGTAGCCACTACGTGCTGCCAGACGCCTTCAACGCATTCCGCAGTGGAAGAGGCGACGGTGTCAGAAACCGCGCTGGCATTCTCTTGGGTAAACTCAAACCTGTTTGAGTTGACACTTAAGTAGCGTCTCCCTGTCACTGTGCTGTTGTTCGTCACAATTCCCTGCAACGAAGGAGAGTCCTTGTCCTCTGGCTTGACCCACGCAGAGATGGTTATGTCCTCTGAGGCTAGCGCCCCATTAGTGCCGCAATCAACGTAGTCATCAGTCCCATCGAAATCGAGGCTGTAGTTGGAATAGTTCGGCGGATTATCCACCACGAATGTCGGGCCGTTGGTCAGCACGCCTACGTT
>PVBE010513417.1_pt1 | contig 22490 bp, 15 predicted proteins | sample 1631181 | NCBI WGS metagenome assembly PVBE01 (sample SAMN08397723, study PRJNA350692) | Marine metagenome, whole genome shotgun sequencing project. | isolation source: water | place: Pacific Ocean | collected 2012-04 | reverse complement strand
GGCCTGACGAAGCTTGTGGATGATCTGCTCCGCGGTGAATCCCTTCCGACTCATCACTGCCCCCTTTCTAGGCCAATCCAGTCCGAAAGCTGTACGAAAATCCTAACCCTCAAACTGCACCGGCTTCAGGGGGGCAGGTCATGTAGGACGGGCGGGCCCGGGTGTTCGTCACAACGGCCGCCTCGGAGACTTCGGTCCCCGTTCCGGCCGTCGTCGGAAGGGCCAAGACCGGGATCAGCCGGTCCCCAATCCGCTCATCCCCCCCGTCCGCGATGTCGTAATCCCGGATACTCCCGCCGTGGGCGCAGATGACCGTGGCCGCCTTCGCGGCGTCCACGGGGCTTCCTCCCCCGAGGCCGACAATGGCGCCGAAACCGCCCGCCCGGATCCGGCCGGCGAGGTCCTCGACCCCGTCGTCCGTCAGGTTGGGCTCGCAGCCGTCGAACGTCTCCCTCTGAAGACCCGCTTCGCGCAAGGCTCTCTCCACCGGCCCGAGCAGGCCGGCGTCGGCGACCCCCCGGTCGGTCACGACCAGGACGGGTCCGGCCGAAAGCCGCGCGGCCTCCGGCCCGATCTCCCTCGCCGCGCCCTGGCCGAAAATCAGCCGGTTCGGCCACATGATCGTGCGCGAGATCTCGTGGATATCCATCAGTGGTCGCTCCTCTCATTCTCAGCCGGACCGATGGATCCGGCTCTTCAGACTCGATTCGGAGATGACCCTCCCGTTCCGGACGACCCAAAGCCGTGGGGGATGGAAACGAACCGCCTGGGCGGGGGTTTCGCAATCGATGACGACCAGGTCCGCCGCCCCGCCCTCCCGGATGCCGTAGTCGTCGAGACCCCAGATCCTCGCCGAGTTGAACGTGGGCATTCGGAAGACGGCTTCAATCTCGCCCGGGAGAGAAAGATGCGCCACATGGGCGGTCAGCAGGGCGATCTCCAGGAGGTCCGCCGTCCCGAACGGATAAAACCCGTCATAGACGCAATCCTGGCCGAACGCCACGTTGATCCCGGCCGCCATGAGCGCTTTCACGCGCGTGACGCCCCGGCGGACGAGACCCCGGTCCCCCCTGCCCTGCACGACCAGGTTCGTGGCGGGATTCGTGATCATGTGGATGCCCGCCCGCTTCACCCGCCGGATGACATCCGCCGCGTAATCCTCCGGGTAGGCGGCGAGAGCGCACGTGTGTCCGGCGGTGACTCGGCCCTGATAACCGGCGTTGAGCGTTTTGTCCGCCAGGACTTCCAGGGACCGGATGGCCGGGTCGTCGGTCTCATCCACGTGCATGTCGATGTCGGCGTCGAAATGCTTCGCGATGCGGAACGCGACGTCGATGTGCTTCGCCCAGTCCTCCGGCCGCTTCTCATGGTGCGGTATGCCCCCCACGAGGTCGGCCCCCATGTCCATCGCCTGCCAGAGCAGGTCTTCCGTTCCGGGGTCGCACAGGATGCCTTCTTGGGGAAACGCGATAATCTGCATGTCCACGAGATCGGCGTAGCGCCGTTTGACCTCCAGAAGACCTTCCACGGCCCGGAGACCAACGATGGCGTCCACATCGGCGTGCGTGCGAAGCCGCGTCGTTCCGTTCCGAACGGCCATCTCAATCGTCCGGCCGGCCCGTGCGACGATGTCCTCCACCGTGTACCGGCGCTTTCGCTCCCAGATGACCTCGATGCCGCCCATGAGCGTCCCCGTCCGGTTGGGCGGGATGTCGCCCGCGATTTGGGTCTTGTCGAGGTGAATGTGCGGCTCGATGAAAGGCGGACTGACCAGACGGCCGCCCGCGTCGATCTCCCGGTCCGCCCGTTCCGGAATGGCGTGTGCGATTCGGGCGATGCGATCTCCGGCGATCGCGATGTCAACCGGAGCGTCCGCATCCATCCCGACCGGCCGCGTGTTACGGATAATCAGCTCCAAATCCGGCTCCTCTCCGCCTCACTTTTCCACCTGCTTAGCCGCGCGGATCTCCGACCCCGCAAGCCGGGGGGGGGATGGAATGATCCCCTCTCCGATATCCGAGGTTACCCAGAAAACTTCTTCGTGCGCACCGGGTAAATAATCTCATGCAGGTTTCCAGTCATCCGTGAAGACAGATTGGATCATCATCCGCCAACCCGTGCATGAGATCCACCTTTCGCCCGGTCATTATTCCGGGCTTCCTTTGGCCCGGGAACTTGGTTACAATAATTGTCCTGGAAGGCGATTCCTCTTTTGACACAAGGCCCTTCATTGTCGTCCGTTTTGAAAATCCGCGGGAGAAAGGACGCCCTTCACTCCCTCGCGCTCCTGGCCATCGGGCTCCTTCTCCTCATGGCGCCGGTGGGAGACGCGCCCAACCTGCAAATCAAAGAGGCCCGGGTCGTCTTCCTGCAGAACGCACCGGTCATTTTGTGGCTGGCGGTGTGGTGGGCGTCCGTGCTGCTCTACCTGCGGCTGGCTTTCGGCCGGGAGGATTTCAAGAAGAGCCTGGGGCCGGGCGTCCGGACCGGTCTCATCTTCCACCTGGGCCTTCTTCTTCTGGATTTTATCGGCGACATGGGCGGGGGGCGGATCAGCCTGAGCCGGCCCTTCATCGCGTACCTTCACGTTGTGACCCCGGTGGGGTTCGGCGCCATTGCCTGGTGGGTGTCCGGCCACTGGACGGTGAGGCCGGAGGACCCGGTGACAAAAAGAGGGGAGAGCGAGAGCCGCCTTTGCACCCTCTTGGCGCTTCTTCTGGTTTGGTCCCTGTTGCAAACGCTTTGGGCGCGGCAGTTTCTCCTCTTCGGCGTTCTCCTGATCATCTACGCCGCGTTCTGGAAAGGAGGCACGGCCACCTCGGTCCTGCTGGAGCGTCGTTACTGGCTCATCGCTGACCGGTTTTCCGGCGAGACGGCCTTCTTGGTCCCGCTTTTCTTCATCTCCCTGCTCTCATTGTTTTTCATCGTCTACCAAGCCAGCAATGGGTTCACGCAATTCTACGAATATTTCTACGGGGTTTATTTGAATTGGGCCCGGGACCTGCTGGCGGGCCGGCCGGTCCCCTCGGGTGAGGCCACGGGATATTGGGTCTTCGTGGCGGCGGTCTTCCGGATTTCCGGCGAAAGCAAGGTGGCCCTTCAGATCGCCCAGATCGTCATCAACGCGTCCATCCCGCTGCTCGGTTACTTCGTGGCGCGAAGGCTTGCGCCGAAGGCGGTGGCGCGTCTGGCCGCGCTGATCTTGACCTTCAATTTCATCCACCAATGGGACGCGGTGAATTTCCACTGGTCCATCCTTGTGACCTTTTACTCGCTGACGGCCATCGCCGCCTTTCTCGGCTTCAGCGAGTCCAGGGGAAAGGGCCGTTGGATCTACCTGACGATCTCGGGTCTCGCCTTCGGTCTTCTGGTGGCCGTGCGAACTGAGAACGCCTTGTTCGTGCCCGTCTTCCTTTGGTGGCATTGGAGGAGAAGGCGCCGAGAACCCGAGGGCGCCCGCCTCTTGATCGGAACGCCCAAGGTCGCGACGGCTGTGGTCCTCCTGGCCTTGCTGGGCGGCGCGCCATTCGCCGCTGTCAACTACCTCAACATGGGGACGTTCTATCCCGTCGGCAACGAGGGCGGAAAGGTGGGCTCGCAGTACGCCCTTCAGGACATCTGGAGCCAGTATTACTACTACGCCCTCCCGGGGGGAGAGAACCCCATTAAGGAGCCCGCAAGGTCCTGGAGGGAGATCAAGAAAGACCCGCTGGGTTTTATCGGCCGTCTGTTCGTCAAAGGGGGACAAGAAACCCCGTGGCCGGGCGGGAGCATCGTGCAAAGACTCCAGAACGGCATCCCCATCCTGTTTTCAACCGCTCAATGGTCGTACTTCGACTTTTTCTACTTCAAAATGCTCAGCCGATGGCATCTGTATCTGAACTTCTACGCCGCCCTTCTCGCCGGGGTGGGAATCTGGGCTTTGGCGAAGGATCCGCGCCCCCACCCCTTCTGGAGCGCCGTCAACGCATACCTCATCGCGCGCTATTTCATGCACGTCTTCCTCACGAACCACCCCGAAGGCTCCTACCGGTATGCAAGCCCGTTCCTTCCTTTCGTCTCGATCTACGTAGCCCTGGGAATCTGGATCATTTGGAGGGCCGAGCGGCCCCGATCGACGCGGCCGGTCCGGCCGGCCGCCAGTGGCGGGAATGGCCCGGTCTCGGCTTGAAATGGGAAATCCCCGAATCAAGCGGAGAAAACGTCTCTTCTCCTTGAGGATTAAACATTGCAATCACGCAGGTTGTTAAAGAACACCCGATCACCCGGGTGGGACTCCCCCCGCGACATTCTCATCGAGGGAGGAAAGATCGACCGGATCGGCGAGGGCCTGAACGTCGAAGCCGAATCGACCATCGACCTGGACGGCCGGGCCGTCGTTCCGGGCTTCGTGGAAGCCCACACCCACATCGACAAGGCGTACACCCTCCACCTCTGCAACAACGCGGAGGGGACGCTCAGCGGCGCCATCCGGGAAATGTACAAGGTCAAGGAAAACGCGACCGTCGATGAGATTTATGGCCGGGCCGAGACCTGCCTGCTCAACTTCATCTCCCACGGGGCGACGACCGTCCGGACGCACATCGACGTGGACCACGCCATCGACCTCCGGGGGATGGAGGCGCTTGTCCGGCTCCGCGACCGCTACCGCGAGAAGGTCACGCTCCAGCTTGTCCCCCTGGCCCAAAGCGCCCCGGGGGCGACAGACGAGTCGGCTTACCGGAAGTATCTGAGGGAGGCCGTGTCCATGGGCGCGGACGCGATCGGCGGAGTCCCCACCCTGTCGGTCGACAAAGCGGCCCACATCGAGATCGCCTTCGAGACGGCGGCGGAGTTCAACCTTCCCGTCGATCTCCACGTAGACGAATCCGACGACCCCAACCACCTCGTCCTCGAACAACTTGCGGAAAAGACCATCGCCGAGGGGTGTCAGGGCCGGGTCGTCGCGGGACATTGCTGCTCCCTGGCGGCCGTGGACAACGCGACGGCCGCGCGGGTCATCGACAAAGTGGCCGAGGCCGGTATCTCCGTCATCACGCTCCCGCTCTGCAATCTCTACCTCCAGGGCCGGGGCGACGCCCAGCCCGTCCGACGCGGGATCACGCGCGTAAAAGAGCTTCTGGAAGCGGGGGTCAATGTGTTCTGCGCCTCCGACAACGTTCAGGACGCCTTCGGTCCCTATGGACGCGCGGACACGCTGGAGGCCGCCTGGCTCACCGGATTGGCGGCCCATCTGAACGAGTCATTCAGGTCAACGCTCTTGGACATGGTGACGGGGAGACCGGCGAAGGCCCTGGGTTTCGGCGACGGGTACGGGCTTCAGGAGGGCGCGGCGGCGGACCTCGTGGTGATGGCGTCGGAGTCGCCCGGGACCGTTGTGGTGGAGCGCCCCGAGCGGCTGCTGGTGTTTCGTTCGGGCCGGGTGGTCTCGGCCGGAGCCGGGGCGGAAGTCTTGGGAATCGATGGGCCGGAGGTCTATTGAGAAAGGCATAAATAATGCCCTACACGGAGCGACTCAACAAAAAGCCTGGAGGGGTCCCCGACACTTCTGGGGCGGGTACGGAGCCCCGCCCCTACACGCGATTCCGAATTGGACATGCAGGGGCCGGGCGCGAGTCGGTTGACTCCTGTACCGGCCCGTCACACGCCCGCGTTGACCCCCAAGACCCACCCACGGGGGCCTACGGGGAGACCGGCTCCGCGACCGCTTGGAGGACCTTCTTGACCTTTTCCTTCGTCGCGGGCAGGTCGTAGATCCACACGCCGCAGGCGTCGTGGATGGCGTTGATGATCGCGGGCGCCGTCGGGATGGTCGAGACCTCCCCGACCCCTTTCGCGCCGAAAGGCCCTTCGATCTCCGGGTCTTCGACCATGATCGTCACGATCTCGGGGATCCGGTCGATCCCAGGCATGCCGCACTTCTTGAAGAGCTTGCTCTTGGGCCGGCCGGCTTTGACAGCGTACTCCTCGCTCAGGGCGTACCCGATCCCCTGGACGACCCCGCCCTCGATCTGCCCGCGGCAGGCGGCGGGATGGATGACACGGCCTACGTCGTGCGCCGTCACCATGCGCTCCACCCGGACCTCGCCCGTCTCTTCGTTGACGCTCACGACGGCCGCCTGGGCGCCGTACCCGTATGTCACGTGCGTCTTGTAGTCTTCCTTGTCGAAAGATCCCCACGCGTCGGTTTCCGGCGGCGCATAGAGGCTTTCGGCGTCGAATGGTCGGTCTCCGGCCCGGGTCTTGATCTCGGCGAGGCTCAGACAGCGCTCCGGCGTCGTTTCAGCAAAAACCTTCCCCCCTTCAACGCGCAGGATCTCCGGCGGCACGTCCAGGAACTCCGCCGCCGCCCGCACGATTTGCTCTTTCACGTCCCGGGCGGCCCGGATCACGGCGTTGCCCGTCACAAAGGTCTGTCTCGAAGCGGAAGACACGCCGCTGTCCGGGGTCTCGAAGGTGTCGCCCGTCAGGATGTCGACGTCTTCATACCCGACGCCGATCGTCTCGGCGGCGAACTGTCTCAGGATGGTGGTCATCCCCTGGCCGATCTCGGCGGCCCCGGCGCGGACCCTCACCCGGCCGTCTTCTTCCAAAGAGACCCGCGCGCGGGATTCGTCCTCATCGCTGGCGTTGCCGAGCCCGACGTTCTTGTAGGCCAGGCCGATGCCGACGCCCCGCCGCCAGGGAGAGCCGTTGGGATTCTCGTTTCGCAACTTCTCCCAGCGGACGGTCTCGGCGACCTTCCGGACGCACTCCTTCAGGCCGACGCTGTGAGGCAAAAGCTGTCCCGCGCCCGTCCGCTTTCCGGCCTCGAGCGCGTTTCGCATGCGCAGCTCGATCGGGTCCATCCCCAGGGCCTCGGCCACCTGGTCCAGGACAACCTCGATGGGATAGGCCGCCTGGGGGGTCCCGAAGCCGCGCATCGCACCCCCGACGGGGTTGTTGGTGTACACCCCGATCACGTCCACCCGGACGTTGTCCACTTCATAAGGGCCGGCGGCGTGCGTCGCGGCGCGGGTGATGACGACGTCCCCCACCGAGGCGTACGCCCCGGTATCGCTGATGTGCAAGGCGTCCACGGCGACGATCCGCCCGTCCCGCGTCGCGCCCGCCTTGACCCGGGAGATGAAGGGATGGCGCTTGGTCGAGGCGAGGAGCGATTCCTCCCGGTCGAGGACGTATTTGACCGGCCGTCCGGTTTTCACGGTGAGAAGCGCGCAAACGATCTGCGGGAGAATGTCCTCCTTCCCCCCGAAGGCGCCGCCGCACTTGGGCATGACCACCCGGACCCGCCCGGCCTCCCACCGGAGCGCGGCGCAAACCTGGCTCTGGTCGGAGAACACGTTCTGCCCGGCGCACTCGACGACCAGGATGCGCCCCCCCCCTCCCCCATCGGGGCCGTCCTCCAGGTGCGTGAGACACGCTTCGGGCTCGAGATAGCCGTGCTCGACGAAAGGCGTCGTGAACTCCCGCTCGATGACCACGTCGCATTCGGCGAAGGCCGCGTCCACGTCGCCCCGGTTGACCCGCCGGCGGCTGACGATGTTCTTCCCGTACGCCTTGATGACCTGCCCTTCGGGAACCAGGTCCTGGACGTAGGGGGCGTCATCCTTCAGGGCCTCGCGCGGGTCCAGGAGGGGCTCCAGGATCTCCCACTCGACCCGGATCTTCTTCAGGGCCGCTTGGGCGGACTCGGCGGACTCGGCGGCGACCGCCGCCACCGCCTCCCCGACACACCGGACCTTGCCCTCGGCGAAGACGGGCTGGTCGGGAGTAAGGAGACCAAACCGGTTGTGGGGCACGTCTTCGGCCGTGATGACGGCATGGACCCCGTTCATGGCCTCGGCATCGGAGGCGTCGATGGACAGGATTCGGGCGTGGGGCCGGGCGCTCCTGAGGACCGCGGCGTAGAGCATCCCGTCCATGTACAGGTCGTCGGCGTAGAGCGCCGTCCCACAGGACTTGTCCAGGGCGTCGTCGCGCATGAAAGAGCGGCCGATCACCCCGTTGCCGTCGAGACCGCTTTCAACGGGGGAGCCTTTTTCGGGATGGACGACTGAATCGATGGCCTCGAGGATCTGCCTGTACCCGGTGCAGCGGCAGACATTTTCCCGCAGGGCTTCCCGAACGTCCGCCTCTGCGGGCTTCGACTCCTTTTCCAGCAAACCGTAGGCCGAGACGATGAAGCCGGGAATGCAGAACCCGCACTGGCAGGCCCCGTGCTCGGCGAAAGATCGCTGGAGGGGATGAGGATTCTCGGGCGATCCGATCCCCTCGATGGTGACCACCTCTGCGCCGTCGGCGATCCGCATGGTGGTCGTACAGGAGTTCACGGCCTCGCCGTTCAGGATGACCCGGCAGGAGCCGCAATAACCCTGCGTGCAACCGTTCTTCGAGCCGATCAGCCGGAGGTCGTCCCGGAGAACATCCATCAGAAGACGCTTGTTCCCCCCGGAAACGGTGACCTTTTTTCCGTTCACCTTGATGTGGAATTGCTTCGCGGGGTTCATTCGGACGAGATCCCCCCCTTGGGCCGCGATGGGCCCAATTGCTGTGGACATCCGAGGCAGTGCTGGCCAACGCCCATTTTCTCCCCTCGAATCCATACCTATTTTTACGCGCAATCGGGAAAAAGTCGAATCCAGTGGACGGGAACGGCCGCCGCAACATGTCATGCCGGGCGTCGTGAGAGATCCGCACCACCGGAAGCGCGTCCGGCGGTAAACCGCATGGATTGAAAGAATTGCGGGCTAAAAGGTTTCTCCGACCTCGCCGATTGCCTGATCAAACGCGTCCACGATGACATCCGCCTGTTTCGCGGTCAAAATCAGGGGCGGCGAGATCGTCAAAATATCCCCGACGTTTCGGAAAATCACACCCAATTCCTCCACCCGCGTCCGCACCCTTCCCCCGACCTTGCCGGGGTTGTCGAAAGGCTTCTTCGCGGCCCGGTCCCGGACGAGCTCGACCCGCGCCAGGAGGCCGAGACCGCGCACGTCCCCGACGATGGGATGCTTCTCCAGCTCCTTGAGGCGGTTCAACAGGTGCGCGCCGACCTTGGCGGCGTTCCCGGGCAGGTCCTCCTTCTCGACGATCGCCAGATTCGCCAGGGCCGCCGCCGCGGCCGCCGCGTGGCCACTGTAAGTGTTGCCGTGGCGGAAATCCTTTCCGTCCCCCGGGGTCCCCAGAAACGCCTGATAGATCTCTTCGGTGCACATCGTGGCGCCCATGGGGACGTATCCGCTCGTCAGCCCTTTGGCGAAGCACATGATGTCCGGCTGAATCCCGTACGTCCGGCTGCCGAACCAAGTCCCCGTCCGGCCGAAACCGGTGATGACCTCATCGGCAATGAAGAGGACATCGTTCGCGGTGCAGATCTCCCGGCATTTCTTCAGGTAGGTTTCGGGCGGGATGATGACGCCCGCGGCCCCCATAATGGGCTCGGCGATGAAGGCGGCCACGCTGTCCGCCCCCTCGAACGCGATGGCGGCGCGGAGCGCGTCCGCCGCCGCCTCGGAGACTTCCTCTTCCGACAAGCTCTCGCCGAAATCGTTTCTGTAGCAGTTGGGTTCGGGGATGTGGCGGAACCCGGGCAGCAGGGGCTCGAACTTGCGGCGGTTGGCCGTCATGCCGGACGCCGACAAGGCCCCGAACGTGACGCCGTGATAACCGTTTCTGCGGCCGATGACCTTGTACTTCCCCTCCTTCCCGAGGTTCTTCCAATACTGGCGCACCATCTTGAGGGCGGTCTCGACGGCCTCGGAGCCGCTGTCCGAATAGAACACCTTCCCCATCCCCTCGGGCGCGGCCAGGGCCTTGAGCCTCTCCCCCAGCTCGATGGCCGGTGGGTTCGAGTAACCCAGGAACATGCTGAAATAGGCCATCTTCTTCATCTGTTCATAGACGGCTTCGATCACCTCCTGACGGCCGTAACCGACGTTGACCAGCCAGAGGCTCGCGTGGGCGTCGAGGTACTTCTTGCCCGAGGCGTCGTAGAGGTAGGACCCCTCGGCCCGCTCAAAAATGAGCGGCCCGTTCTCCCGAACGGTCTCCATCTGGATGTAGGGGGTCCAAAGAGACAGGCGATGCGCCTGGTCCAGGTCTGTGAGCGTCCTTGTCATGTCGGCCGGCCTCCAATGACCAGATGTAGAAAAGAAGTCTTCGTTTCGAATTTTCAAAGAGGCCCGCTTCCGGCCCCCCGTCAGTCGATGGTCTCGCCCGTTGTGCGCTCCAACTCGGCGATGTGCCCCTGGAGGTCGAGGGTGATCGGCCCCGGACATGGAATCAGGCGGCCGTCCACCTCCGCGACGCCGTGGACACGGCTGAAGGAGGAAGTCAAAAAGGCCTCGTCCGCGGTGTAGAGATCGTAGAGCGTGAGGTCGGCCTCCTCCGCCGGGATCCCCTCCCAATCGGCGGTTTCCAAGACGGTCCGTCTCGTGATTCCATCCAGGATGCCCGTCTCTAACGGCGTCCTGATTATACCCTCTCTCACAATGAAGATGTTCTCCCCGGCCGCCTCCGCCACGAAACCCCGTGTGTCCAACAGGATGGCCTCGTCGTGGCCCGATTCGATCGCCTCGATGCGCGCCAGGACGTTGTTCAGATAGTTCAGGCTCTTCACGCGCGGCTCGAAGCACTCGGGCGGAACTTTTCGGACGCCCGCCGTCTTCAGCCTGAGACCCCGCCCCTGAACGTCGTAACTCGACCCCGTCTCGGCGGGGGGCGTCGGGTCATGCAGCAGGACGGCCAAGGTCGGGGTCTTGACCACCCGAGGGTCCAGGACGGGATAGCCCTCCCCCCGCGAGACAACGACGCGGATGTAGACATCCTCGACGCCCGAGCGGCGAACCGCTTCTTTGACGATCTCGGCGATTCGGTCTTTGGACTCGGGGAGATCGAGACGAAGCGCCCGTGCGGAACGCTCCAATCGGTCGAGGTGGTCCCGGAGCTTGAAGAGCCGGCCGTCCCGGGCGGTCAGACTCTCGAAGACGCCGTCGCCATAGAGAAAGCCGTGGTCGAAAGCGGAGACCTTGGCCTCGGCCGCATCGACGAACTCACCGTTGACGTAGCAAATGAGCGACATGGACAATTGGTCCATCCTTGTTATCCAGATTCAAGGTCCGAGCCTACTCTTGGATCACCCATTACTCCTCTTTCTCACATATGCCAAACCAAAGCAGAAACTCGGGCGTAGCAAGGGGCGGCGGGGGGTCGATGTCCGATAGCGGGTCCACCCGTTCCCGAGAGCGGCCACTTATCGGGCTTTCCCGCCCCCCAGCAGCCTTCCGAAGCCTTCGACCGGCCCGCTGGTACCCAGGGCGTTCAGCGCCTTGTGGAGGATGGGGTTGAACTGCGTGAGGACGGGGACGGCGAATTCCGCCTCCAGCTTTTCGATCGTGTCCGAGGCCCCGTGCCAGACGGGGCAGGAAAGGTAGATGGCCTCCGCGCCGGGCGCCGCCAGGAAGACCTCTTTTCCCTTCTCGTAGGGGGTGTCCTCCCGGAGAGCGTGGATTTCCCCGTGGCTGTTGGTGTGGTAGCCGGAGATGGCCGTGACCTCCAGTCCCGCCGCCTCCAGGTAGCCCCGGATATGCTCGTTCTGGTCGTCGCGGTGAGGGGTCCCCACTGCGACCTTCTTGACCCCCATGTCCTCGAGGGTCTCTGTCACGGCCGTCATGGCGGTCGTTGCGGATTTTCCGGTGGCCTCTTCAATCGACCTTTCCAGCTCCTTTGTCCAGCGGGGACCCATCGCCGCCTGGATCAGGTCTCCCGTGACGGCGAAGAAATCGGGCGCCTGGTATCGCTGGAGCTGGAGGACGTCCGCGATCACGCTGTCTCGCTGCCCCTTGAAGTCTTCCACGTCGAACCGTCCGGGGTGGAGCATCTTCAGCGCCCACGATGTGGTGTAGATGATCAGGTTGATGTCCGCGGGGACCATCCGGAAGAAATCCTGATAGGTTTTGTCCACGGTGCCCGGCGTCACCCAGCCGATGGTCGCCTTCCAATCGTCGGTCCAGCCTCTCATGGCTTCTCTCCTTCTCTGGGATCTTCAAAGGTGTTGGATGGGTTGAGCGTCACTTCCCCCCAACATACCAGCGAGAAATGCGTTCATGACTTCTCCCTGCTCTGCAACCGCTGTCAGCATCATGACCGGAATGTCTTTGAGGGTCTCGTCCGTCCGAATTCTTTTCAGCATGTCCAGGTCGTTCATGACCGGCATTCGCCAATCCGCCGGGATCACGTCCACGGTTGTCCTGTCAAGGTTTGTCACCGACATCCCCCGTCAACCTTCTCCCTCAACGGCGCCGACGAGCCCTGCGGGAGGCGAGACCCGCTGCCACAAATAGAGCCCGACGAGGATGAGGATGCCCACCCCGTCCGTCCAGAGGGAGCCGTGGAGAAGCGCCAGCGCCCCGAGGAGCAGAAGCCCCCGCTGCCCAGGTGTCGCAGGGCGGATGTAGTAGCCGGCCGTGAACGTGGCGAGACAGACAATCCCCAGCATGGCCGTCAGGACGGACCAGACAATCCCGCCGGCGCTCCCCGCCAGAAGCAGGGAATTGTTGTACACGAAAAAGTAGGGTACGAGAAAACCGGCGAGCGAATATCGGAAGGCCAGCCAGCCCGTCTTCCAGGGATCGCTCCCGGCGATGGGGGCCGCGGCGTAGGCGGCCAGGGCCACCGGCGGCGTCACGTTGCAGACAATCGCGAAGAAGAAGACGAACATGTGCGTGGCCATCGGGTTGACGCCCATTTCCTGAAGGGCCGGCGCGCCCAGGGTGGCGACGATGATATAAGCCCCCACGGTGGGCATCCCCATCCCGAGGATCAGGGAGGCAATCATCGTGAAGAACAGCGCCGCCAGAAGGTTCCCGCCGGAAAGGAGCTGGATGAGGTCGTTGAGCCGCAGACCCAGGCCGGAGATCACGATGAACGAGACGACGATTCCCGCGGCGGCCCCCGTAACGCCGACGGAGACGACGCCGCGGCCCGCGCGATCCAGGGCGTGGAGGAATTTTCTCGGTGTGATCCGGCTCTCCCGTCGAAAGGCCGTCACCACCAGGACGATGATGATCGCCCAGAACCCCGCCATGAGCGCGGTGTATCCCCGGACCAAGAAAAACACGATCGCGGCGACCGGGAGAAAGAGAAACCAGCCCTCCTTCAATACCGCACCAACCCGGGGCAATTCGGATTTCGGAAGTCCCTTGAGGCCCAGGCGAAGGCAGAGGAAGTGGACCACCATCCCCACCGAGAAGAAGTACAGGAGCGCCGGAATGATGGCGGCCCTCATCACCTCCAGGTACGGCACACCCAAAATGGCCGCGATGACGAAGGCGGACGCCCCCATGATGGGGGGCATGATTTGCCCCCCGGTCGAGGCCGCGGCCTCAACGCCCCCGGCCATCTCCCCGCGGTACCCCATCCGCTTCATCATCGGGATGGTGAACGAGCCGGTCGTGACCACGTTGGCCGCGGAGCTTCCCGAAAGGGCGCCGATCATCGTGCTCGACACCACCGCCACCTTGGCGGGGCCGCCCGAGAAGTGTCCCGCAAGCGCGTTGGACAGGTTGATGAAGAAGTTGACCGCCCCCGTCTCTTCGAGGAAGGAGGAAAAGATGACGAAGATGATGATGAAGGTCGAGAACACACCGATGATGAGACCGTACAGGCCGTCCGTCGCCATGAAGTTCAGGGTGATGATTTCTTCCACCGAGTAGCCGCCGTGGGCGATGGCCGTGGGAAAGTACCGGCCGAACATGGAGTAGAAGAAGAAAAACAAGGTGAGAGTCACCATGGCCCATCCCACGGCCCTCCGGGTGGCCTCCAGGACCAGAAGCAAGAGCGTTCCGCCCAGCCACAGGTCCAAATACGTCGCCGCTCCCGCCCGGATCAGGATGTCGTCGCTGTTCGTAGCGCTGTAATACCCGATGACGACGACCAGAGCCAGGCAGAGGAGGTCCACGCCCAGGAACCAGCGGTTGTCGGGGGCCCTTTTGCTGAGGGGGTAAATCAGGAAGACCAGCAGCAGGATGAACGAAACGTCCAGGGAACGCTGAAAATAGGCCTCGAACACGCCGAAGTACGCCGTGTAGAGGTGAAAAAGCATGAAGACGATGGCCACCCAGGTAGCCGTGCGGTTCCACCAGGATGCGCCCCGCTTCTTCGGGGGCTCCAATGCCTCGTCCGCCAAGATCGGCCTCCCGCGGAAAAGGGGGGTTCCCTTTTCTGACGAACGCCGGGGAGACCCTCTGGCCTCCCCGGCGAATCGGATTTCCCAATTGTGCGCGATGCCCTACTCGGATCGAACGGAGATCCCCTTCTCCTTGAAGTAACGGGCCGCGCCGCGGTGGAAGGGGATGGGGACGCCGCTTGTGGCGGTCTTCCAGCTCATCTTTCTCAACCAGGCGAGCTTCTGGAAGGGCTTGGGGGTCTCGTAGATGGCCTTAGTGATCTTGTAGACCAGGGCGTCCGGCAGCTTGGAACTCGCGACGAGCATATTGTTGTCGGAAATGGTCCAGGCGTCTTCGATCTGCCCCTTGTAAATCCCCTTCGCGACCTTGACGGCGACATAGCCGGGGAAGTCGCTCACAAGCTTATCGGCAACCGCCTTCTTCATGCCCAGAACCCGGACCGGGAATGAGGTCTGAAGCTGCATGATGAGGGGGTTGGGGATGGACTGGGCCAACTGGATCACGTCCACCTGCCGGTCCTTCATGAGGAGAACGGCATCGCTCCAACCCACGTGGTGGACCTTTCCGCCGGACTTGCGGATCTTCTCGAAGCTGAGCCCGTGGGCCGCAAGCATCCGCGCATAGGCCTGGGTAGAGCCCCAGCCCTTCTTTCCCGCGGAGGTCCGTTTCCCCTTGATGTCGTAGAAGGTCTTAATGGAACTCTTGGCGGGCACGGTGATCGAAAAGACGGAATCCATATAGATCCCGATCGCACGGAAGTTCCGGTTGGGCTTCTTGAAAGCGCCCCTTCCGTTCCAGGCCTCGCCCGAAACACCCGTGTAGGTGAACCCCATCTGGACTTTACCGCTCTGGATGTTGCGGACGTTGGTGATGGCTCCCCCCGTCGTCACGGTGGAGATCACGCCGGGGATCTTGGCGTTGATGACGCTGGCGGTGATGGCCATGGTGGGGAACCACGAACCGCCCAGACTGGACGCGCCGATCTTCAGAAACGTCCTCTCCGCGGCGAGGGCGCCCGTCCCGGAAAAGCCGGTTAACCCCAGAAAACCTAAAACCAGCAAAACGGTCATGATCTTTCGGTGCATTGTGACATCCTCCCTTTTCCGTCCCCCTCGAGAGCGAGCGGCCTTCCCCGACCGATGGAGAAGCAATTCCCCTTTTGGCTCTGGTAGAGATAGAATATGCACAATACTAACCTACTGTGATTAGCGGTTCAACCACCACCTTCCGAACCAGCGGATACGGCTATCGTTCATCCGAGAGGATTCGGCGACTGGAGGAGGGGTTCGTGTCTGCCGCCGCAACCCAAGACCTGAGGGGCTTCCTTCGTGGAATCGAAGAACGGAACCCTGCTGACCTGCTCCGGATCCGGGAGCCCGTGTCGAACCGGTTCGAGATGACGGCCGTGGCCCTCGAGATCGAGCGCCGGGGAAATTCCCCCATCCTGTGGTTCGAGAAAGTCGAGGGAACGGAGTTCCCCGTGGTGGCCAACGTCTACGGGACGAGGAAGCGCTTCGCCCAAATCCTCTGCGTCCCGGAGGAAGAGTTGCTAGACGCCTGGGTCCGGCGGGACCGGAACCCGGTCCCCCCGAAAATGCTGGAGTCCGGGCCGATCCTCGATTCCGTTCAGACGGGAGAGGACGTGGATCTTTCCCGGCTGCCGCTCATCACACACTTCCACGAGGACGCGGGGCCCTACTTCACGGCGGGAGTCATCGTGGCCAAGGACCCGGACACCGGCGTGCGCAACGGCTCCTTTCACCGCCTTCAGGTCAAGGGCCGGGACCGCCTGGGGACGAGCCTCCACAGCCGCAGGCACCTCTGGTCTCTCCAGCAGCGGATCGAGGCGCGGGGCGAGCCCCTGGAGATCGCCGTCGTCATCGGCGCCCATCCCCTGTTCTACTTCGGTGCGGGCCTATGGAAGGGGCCGATCCAGGCCGACGAGTACGACGTGGCGGGCTCGTTCCTGGGGGAACCCCTGGAGGTCGTCCGCTGCCGGACGGTGGACCTGGAAGTCCCGGCCCGCGCCGAGGTCGTCCTAGAGGGGCGCATCGTCCCCGGCGTCCGGGAGCCCGAGGGCCCCTTCGCCGAATTCACGGGCTATGCCTCCCACGCCTCGACGAATCACGTCATCGAAGTGACAGGTGTGCTGCACCGGCGCGATGCGCTGTTCCAGGACGTCGTGTCCGGAAATGCGGCCGAGCACACGGGCCTTCTTCGGGTTCCGGGCGAATGCCGGATCTATCAAGCCCTGAAGGGCATCCTCCCCGGTGTCCGCGCGGTGAGTTATCCGCCCTCCGGCGCCTGCCGGTTCCACTGTTACATCTCCATGAAGAAGACGGCCGAAGGGCAGGCCAAGAGCGCCATCTTCGCGGCCATGGGGGAAGATTTGAGCCTGAAGTGGGTCGTGGTGGTGGACGATGACGTGGACGTCTACAACGAGGAGGAGGTCATGTGGGCGGTCGCCACGCGGATGCAGGCCGACCGGGGGGTCTTCGTGGTTCCGCACGCCATGGGGGCCATCCTGGACCCCTCGAGCCGCAACGGCCTCACGGCGAAGGTCGGGATCGACGCCACCGCCCCGCTCGACGGCTGGACCGCGGAACGTTGCACCGTTCCGGAGGACGCCCTGCGGATGGTCCGGAAAAAGTTGAAGGCATGGATTCGCTGAGGCCGGGTTATTGAGTGCTGTATTATTAATGACCTATCGCTGAAGACTTCATGGGGTTGTCCCCTCTGTCCACGGGTCTTCCGCCGGCAACAGAAGCGCCGGTCCTGGGGTGGGCGCCCCACCGGGCCGATCCTGCAACCCTTGCTCCATGCCCTGCTGCGCGCCTCCTCCAAACAAGAGCGCAGGCAATCCTCCGGTCATCGAGCGAGGCAACGTAGACCGTCTACCCTCCCTCTTGATTTGCGCACAGCTTCATTTCCATTTCTCCCGAATCCGACTGCGGCCCCTATATCGCGCACCAGCCGTCGTCCACGATGAGGTCGAGGCCGTGGACGGCCCGGGCGTCGTCGGAGGCCAGGAAGACGGCCGCTCCCGCTATCTCTTCCGTGGAGATGTACGCCCGGTTGGTCGGTGTGAAAGACTCCAACATCTTCACGAACCCGGCGTTGTCCTGAAGATGCTGATTCAGCGGGGTCGCCGTGTTGCCCGGGGAGATGGCGTTGACGTTGATCCCGAATTGCGAGATTTCGGCCGCCAGGGCCTTGGTGATGAGGAGCACGCCGCCCTTGCTGGCGCAATAGGGCACCGAGTTCGGGAAGGCGACGCTCCCGGCGATGGAGGCCACGAAGATGATCTTCCCGCACCGTTTCTCCTTCATGATGGGCACGACCGCCTGGGCCGTCAGAAAGGCGCCTTTCAGGTTGATGTCGATCATCGTGTCCCACTCTTCTTCGGTGTACTCCTCGATGACCTTGTTGATCATCCGGCCGGCGTTGCTGACGAGGATGTCCACCGTCCCGAATTCCTTCACGACGCCTTCGACCAAGGATTCGACATCGGACTTCTTCGAGACGTCGCACCGCATGGCCACGGCCGTTCCGCCGCCGGACGCGATCTTCTCCGCAACCCGCTGTCCAAGCTCCGGCCTGCCGTGATTCACGACGACGACCTTCGCGCCCTCCCGGGCGTACGCCTCACAGATAGCCTCGCCGATCCCCTGAGAACCGCCGGTCACAATGGCCACTTTGTCTTTCAGCTTCATATTCAAGCCCCTCTTTGTAAGCGGGGGGCGCTTTTTGAAAGGCGCCCCCCCGCACCCCCCCGCAAAACTGTCGTTTGGCGATAACGTGTGTCGCCTAAGGGCGCCCCACGTTATCGCAAGAAACAGACATGTTGGCCCCAAACAACCCGATCAGCCAAACTCACCCCCACCCCAGTAAGGCCAAGCCACAGGCTTGGCCGCCAAAAGTTTTTCAGGGGGTGTCCAGGGGGGCGGTTTTTCAAAAAAGCCCCCCTGGAAGTGTGTCTTTTAATGCCGTTGAAGTCCATCAACTCCCCTCGTCCTGCTCCAGTGTTTTTCGAAGCTCGGCCGTGGCCACCGGGTCGATCTTTCCTTCTTCGTCGAAAACCACGCCGTAGACCTCGCGGGCGCGCTCCCGGGTGATCCAGCCCTCTTCCACGTCGTGCTCAACCTTCTCCGGCGGCCGTTCATGGGGAGGGCCGTAGCCGCCCCCGCCGGCGGTGTATGAGATCACCGTCTCGTCCGGCGCCAAGATGATGTTGGCGCAGGCCGGCAGCTCATGGATCACCCCGTCGGGCGTCCGTCGGTAGTTCCGGATCTTGGCCCCGTCCCCGCCCCCCAGCGTGCCTTTGGCGTTGTTGACGGCGCCGTCGGCGATATAGGCCACTTCGAGCTTTCCTCCGCCCACCGGCCCGTATTCACAGAGCCCCGCCGGCGCGCCCGTCATCCGGCCCGCCCCTTCGGTGTCGGGCACGAGACGCCGCGTCTTCACAAGAATCGGGAAGTGAAGCTCATCCAGCTCCACGCTGTCGATGAAGCATAGGCCCGAATTCCCGGCATGGCAGATCGTCAGCCAGGCGTCCGTCTTCGCCGCGCCCGCGCCCCCGGTGTCCAGCATGAAGATTTGGTTGACGAACGGGGCGTTGTCGCTCCGGGGATCGAAGCCCGAGATGACCCCCATCGATGCGGGGAAAAAGGGGCCGCACTCCGCCAGGCCGAGCCCGTCCTGGATCATCGAGAACGCCCGCTGGACCGGGTTGGTCACCCGGTCGGCCAGGTTCGTGGTCGCGACGGACATGCTGGTCGGATGCTTCCCGCCCCCGGCGACGCATCCCTCGCGGATGTGGACCCGGATGCGGCGGAAGCTGCCCGCGTTGGTCGGGACCTCGTCCTCGATGCTGTTGAAGACGGCGATCATGGCGGCCGTTCGCGCGCAGGCCTCGCTGAGGTTGAGCCCGCAGGGCATGGTGTCCGGGTTGTCGGTGAGGTCCACGTCGATCAGGGCGTTCTCGCTGTCGACCTTCACCTTCACCTGAATCGGGATTCCCTCGGGCGGGGTGCCGGGCACCGGGTCGTGAACGCTGACGGCGGCGGCCTCACCGCTCGGCAGCTTCCGGACGGCGGAAACCATGACCTTCTCGCTGTAGTCGAACCACTCGGCCGCGAAGGCGTGAAGGGTCTCCCAGCCGTACTCCTCCGCCATCGCCAGGACCTCGCGCTCGCCGATCCGCGCCGCGCCCACCATGGCCAGAAAATCGCCCCGCCACTGCGCGGGCACCCGGATGCGCATCTCGCACATCCGGACGATATCGGTGATCTCCTCGTAGTCCTCCTCCACCTTGACCGCCGGAAAGATGAGCGCGCCCTCCTCATAGACGTCGCGCGCGTGGCCCATGTAGGTGGTCGGCTTGGAGTTGCCGCAGTCCGCCTGGTGCGCCTTCACCCAGACGGTGAAGTGGTGCGCCCCCTTCTCGTCGATGACCGGGACGAGGATGGTGTGGTCCGCCGGGTGGGAACAGCCGTGGTAGGGCGAGTTGTGCAGGAAGGCGTCCCCCCGATTCAAATCGGGATGGATGTCCATCATCGCCCGGGCCATGAGGTCCGCGCCGCTCAGGACGTGAATGGGAAGGGTCTCGGCGCCGGTGAGGAGCTCGCAGTCCCGCGTGACGATGCTGGTCGAGAAGTCCTTCGCGACGTTGAGAACCCCCGACCGTCCGGTGCGGAACAGGGTATTGGCCATCTTCGTCGTCACGGCGTCGAACCGCTTGCTCAGGACGGCCAGCGTGACCGGATCGATCCTCGCGCGCCTTCCGCGCCGCACCCGGGGCCTCGGCGTCTTTTTCGCCATCCGTGCTTTCGGCATGCCTTACACCTTTCGGGATTCTTCCACCAGCGCGTCTCGCGAGCGCCTTGACCGATTGAAATCCGCGTTGTCCATCCCGGCCGGGCAAGATGCCCGGCCTACCCATCGGTGGAAAAACAGTCTTCCCAACCAGTAGGGCGGGCATCCTGCCCGCCATCCATGCTCAGGCGGTGGGCCTTTCACATCCTCATTCCCTTAAGGCGTGATGACCAGCGTCCCGCTCTTCTTGCGGACCACCTTCGCGCCGGGGTCGATGACGACGGTCGTGAAGGGGGACTCGATGATCGCGGGCCCGCGAAGGGAAACGTTTCGCTTCATCGTCTCGAACGACTCGACGCGGGCCTTCACCGAGCCCCCTTCGCTGAAATAGGCCCGGCGCGAAGAAGGGACTTTGACGTCGAAGGCCTTCTCATGGCCGAGCCGCCCCAAATCCCCTTTGCGCAACCCGCAGCGCGCCTCGGCCCGCCAGCCGACGAACTCCACCTCCGAGCCGGGATCCCGGAAGGCGAACACCTCCTCGTGCACCCGGTCGAATTCCCCCCGCGCGCGGGCGACGTCCGCCTTCGACCGGAAACACCGGATCGAAAGGGGCAGGTCGATTTCCCAAATCTGATGGCGGTACCGCGCCTCGGCGTACAGGTCGATGGCGTGATCGACCGCGCCCTTCCCCGCGCTTTTGATGAAAACCCGACACTTCTCCAGCAGGGTTTTCAAAACACCGTTCACGCCGCTAAAGTCGAAGTTGTCCGTGGCCGAATAATAGAGCGCCCGGTGATCGGCCCGAAGGTCGGACATGAGGGCTCCGGCCGCGGACAGGGCCGCACCCACCTCGGGGATGACCAGCGTCTTGCACCCCAGCCGCCGGGCGATGGCCACCGAGTTGAGCCCCGCCGCGCCCCCGCCCCCGACGAGGACGGCGCCGCGCGGGTCGATCCCTTGGTTGATGGTGATCTCCTCGATGGCGCTCACCATGTTTTCCGTGGCAAGGCGGAGAATGGCCGAGGCGGCTTCCGGAAGGCCCAGGCCCAGGGGCGCGCCCACGTCCCGTTCGATGGCTTCGGCGGCCCGCGCCGCCTCCAGCCTCATCGTCCCCCCCAGGAAGAAGGCCGGGTCGATGTACCCCAGCACGAGGGCGGCGTCCGTGACGGTGGGACGCCTTCCCCCCTTGCCGTAGCAGGCCGGCCCCGGCACCGCGCCCGCGCTGGCGGGCCCCACGTGCAACAACCCCCCTTCATCCACCCGGGCGATGCTCCCCCCGCCCGCGCCGATGCTCCGCACGTCCACGGAGGGGAACCCGACGATGTGGCCCCGGTAGCGCTGCCCCAGCCAGGTCTCCGGCGTCGTGGGAATGGCGTCTCTGCGGACCAGGCTGATGTCGAACGTCGTCCCCCCCGTATCCGCCACGATTGCGGTGTCGGCGGCGGCGGCGGCCCAGGCGTAGTGGCGCCCCGCGATGGGGGCCATGGACGGGCCGGACCCGATGGCGTGAATGGGGGCCTTGGCCATCTCGTCCGCGTCCATCACCCCGCCCCGCGAGGTCAAGATCAGAAGCCGGCCCTCGAACCCCGCCGCCCTCAACCGGGTCGACAGCCCGATGAGATAACGCGACATGAGCGGCTTGAGAGAGGCGTCCATGCAGGCCGAGGAGGCGCGACGGTATTCGCGCAGGATCGGATTGAGGACGTGAGAAAGCGTCACGGGGACGCCCGGAAGATGCGTTTCCAAGAGGCGGCCGACGCGCTCCTCGTGGTCCGGATTGACGGTGGACCAGAGAAGGGACACCGCCACGGCCTCCACCTCCAGGGCCCGCAACCGGCCGATGACGTCGATCACCGCTTTCTCGTCAAACGGCTCGACGACCCGGCCGTCGGAGGCGATGCGCCCGGGGACCTCGAACGTCAACGCGCGGGGGACGTAGGGTTTCGGAAAGGGAACGGAGAAATTAAATGGCTCGATTCGTCCCCCTTCGCGCAGGACCAGGACGTCGGGATGACCCTCCGTTGTGAGGAATGCGGTTCGGGCGGCGGCGCCGGTGATGACGGCGTTGATGGCGTGCGTGGTGCCGTGGATGAAGAGGTCTCCGCCTGAGAGCAGGTCCTCAGGGGTGCTCGACATGCTCTCGGCCGCGGCGCGGACGGCGTCCAGGATGCCCTCCACCGGGTCATGCGGGGTGGTGGGGGCCTTGAACATGTGGAGGGCGCCCCGGTCGTCTTCGAGAACCAGGTCGGTGAAGGTGCCGCCGGTGTCCACGGCGAATCGCACGGATCACATCCTCTCCTCAACCGGCTTCATGACGCCCGGCCGAGCGATCCGGTTCTTCCCAAGAGCGCCCCCGAACGTCCGGTTTGTACGCGTCTCAGTATCAACCGGTCCGAAATCAGATCGACTCTTAGGAACAGGCGTTGCCTGGAAAATTCAAATCCAAATCTTCGCGTATCTGAAATAGCGGGTCAAGGGGGGGGGGGG
>PVBE010406297.1_pt1 | contig 22492 bp, 20 predicted proteins | sample 1631181 | NCBI WGS metagenome assembly PVBE01 (sample SAMN08397723, study PRJNA350692) | Marine metagenome, whole genome shotgun sequencing project. | isolation source: water | place: Pacific Ocean | collected 2012-04 | reverse complement strand
TGTGATTGCTCTTTGGAACACGACCATCACCCAGTTTCTCTGGATCGGCGGCCTTGCCGCTTTGCCTGACATTACCCGCGGTAGCTACCTCTTCTTCCTGAAGCCGGCAATCGCTGCCCTGTTGGCTGTACTGATTCTCGGACAACATATCACTGGAATTCAAATCCTGGCGATTGGCGTAGTTTGCGCCTCGGTCTTCGGAGCAGTGTTTCTGGCCAAGCGCTCGGCTGTGACTTAACGCCAGGCCCGCAATATCACCCCGCAATCGCTTATGATGCCCCCCGAGCCGCAGGGCGAGTCTCCACCCCGAATAACGGAAACCACATTCCTCATGTCAGCAGCCCCCGAAGCGTCAGGCGACAGCCAGGACCTCGATCAGATTCGTGAAGCCGTCCGCTCGCTGTGCGACGAATTTCCTGGCGAGTATTGGCGCGACAAAGACGCCAAGCGCGAATACCCTAGCGAATTCGTGAGCGCCCTCACGGCGTCCGGGTTTCTGGCCGCTCTCATCCCCGAGGAATATGGCGGCAGCGGTCTTGGTATCGCGATGGGCGGTGCCATCCTCGAAGAAGTGCAAAAGGCGGGGTGTAACGGCGGCGCCTGTCACGCCCAGATGTACACGATGGGGACCATTCTCCGCCACGGCAGCCCCGACCAGAAGGCCATCTGGCTGCCGGCGATCGCCCGCGGCGATCTCCGCCTCCAGGCGTTTGGGGTCACTGAACCCACCAGCGGCACCGACACCTTGAGCCTGCGCACGACGGCCGAGCGGCAAGGCGAAAATTACGTCGTCAACGGCCAGAAGGTATGGACCTCGCGCGCCGAACATTCGGACCTGATGCTGCTGCTGGTGCGGACCACGCCGCGCGATCAGGTGAAGAAGCGCACCGACGGGCTTTCGGTATTCGTCGTCGATATGCGCGAGGCACTGGGCCACGGCCTGACGATCAAGCCGCTGCGGGCGATGATCAATCACTCCGCCACCGAAGTCTTTTTCGACGATATGAAAGTGCCCGCCGGCAATCTGATCGGCGAGGAAGGCAAGGGCTTTCGCTACATTCTCGACGGCATGAACGCCGAGCGCATTCTGATTGCCTACGAGTGCATCGGCGACGCGCGCTGGTTCATCGACAAGGCCGCCACCTATGCCAAGGAACGCGAGGTGTTTGGACGCCCGATCGGTCAGAACCAGGGCATTCAGTTTCCGATCGCCCGCTCCTACGCCGAATCCGAAGCCGCAAGCCTGATGGTCGATAAGGCGGCCGCCATGTTCGATGCCGGAATCCCGTGCGGGCCAGAAGCCAATATGGCGAAATTGCTCGCCGCCGATGCGGCCTGGCACGCCGCCGACATGTGCCTGCAAACCCACGGCGGCTTCGGCTTTGCCGAGGAATACGACGTCGAGCGCAAATTCCGCGAAACCCGGCTCTATCAGGTGGCGCCGATTTCGACCAACCTGATTCTCTCCTATCTCGGCGAGCACGTTCTTGGACTGCCGCGCTCGTTCTGATGTTCAAACCGCTTGACGGCGTCCTGGTCGTTTCCCTCGAACAGGCGGTGGCGGCACCGTTTGCAACCTCACGGCTGACCGATGCGGGGGCGCGGGTCATCAAGATCGAACGCGCCGACGGCGATTTCGCGCGCGGCTACGACAAGGCGGTCAAGGGCCAGAGCGCCTACTTCGTGTGGCTCAACCGGGGCAAGGAATCGCTGGTGCTCGACATCAAGGCCGGCGGCGACAAGGCGCTGTTGCACCGGATTCTCGAGCGCGCCGACGTTTTCATCCAGAACCTCGCACCGGGCGCGGCGGAACGCGCCGGATTCGGCTCGGCGAAATTGCGTGCACGCCACCCGCGGTTGATTACCTGCGATATTTCCGGCTATGGCGAGGACGGCCCCTACCGCCACATGAAGGCCTATGATTTCCTCATCCAGGCCGAGACCGGACTCGCCTCGATCACCGGCGGGCCGGACGAACCCTCGCGGGTCGGCGTGTCGTTGTGCGACATCGCAGCTGGCATGTACGCGGTAACCGGTATCTGCCAGGCGCTTCTGGAACGGAACCGCACCGGCCACGGCACCGCCCTCAAGGTATCGCTGTTCGATTCGCTGGCGGACTGGATGTCGGTGCCGCTGCTGCTGCACGACCATACCGGCGCGGCGCCCAGGCGCGTCGGCCTCAACCATCCCGGCATCGCACCCTATGGCGCCTACGCGGCGAGCGACGGCAAGGCCGTGGTCATTTCGATTCAGAACGAACGCGAATGGGTGCAGTTTTGCGCCGAGGTCTTGGAGAACCCCGGCCTCGCCACCCTGCCCGGCTTTTGCAACAACGACGCCCGCGTTGCCAACCGGGCGGCGCTCAACCGGGAAATCGACGCGGTGTTCAGCACCATGACGCGCACCGGCCTGGCCGCCCGCCTGAAAGAAGCGCGCATCGCCTACGGCGCCCTCAATTCGGTGGCGGATTTTTCGGCTCACCCGCAACTACGGCGCATGACCGTCGATTCACCGGCCGGCCCGGTCGAACTGGTGGCGTCGCCGGTGCGAACCGATTCGCAAGCGGTTCGGCCCGCACCAATTCCCGAAATCGGCGCGCATTCGGAAGCGATCCGCGCCGAATTCGGCTAGAATTGAGACGGAAGCCGCGGGCTTGACGTTCGATCCAGGACCACCGTTCCAAGACGCCCTCGAATACGGGAGAGAGGCGCCGGCCGGGGATGTCATCGTCGATCGCCTGCGCTTGCGTACAGAACCGGGTTACGGCCCGGGCAAACAAGACGGAGGGCCCCATGAATAACCCCCACGTTCCGAACAACCCCCGCGTACCCTTTCAGCTTTTGTCGTCGCGGCCAAAGCTCGATCCGCCCGAGGGAAAGCCTCTCATCGTTCACGTCGTCGTCAATGTCGAATCGTGGCCTTTCGATCAACCCATGCCGCGCAAGTTCCTGACGGCGCCGCACGGGCTCGAAACGGTGCCCGACATTCCCAATTTCAGCTGGGCCGAGTACGGCTTGCGCGCGGGCATGCCGCGGCTTTTTGAGATGTTCCGGGACAAGGGAATCCCCGCAAGCGCGTTTATGAACGCGGGCGTCGTCGACGACTATCCGGCGGTCGCCGCCGGCATCAAGGAGGCGGGATGGGAACCGGTCGGCCACGGGTTCAAGCAGCGCTCGCTACAGGGCGAAACCGACGAGGGCACCCTCATCAATATGTGTCTCGACAAGCTCGAATCCTATTACGGTGTGCGCCCGCGCGGCTGGCTCGGTCCCGGCCTCAAGGAAACGCTCGACACACCGGATCTGCTGAAGGCCGCCGGCATCGATTACATCTGCGATTGGGTGCTCGACGATCTGCCGAGCTGGATGACCACCAAACACGGCCCGGTCATTTGCATGCCCTATACGCTCGAAATCAACGACAGCGTCGTCTTCGCCGTACAGACCCACACCATGACCGAGTTCTATCAGCGCTTCCGCGACACCGTCGAGGTGTATGGCGAGGAGGTCAAATCGAACCCGCGGGTGCTGACGATCGCGCTGCATCCGCATCTGATCGGTGTTCCTCACCGCATCGGCTATCTTGCAAGGATGATCGACGATTTGCAGGCGCGCGACGATACGATCTTTATGACCGGTGCGGGAATTGCGGACTGGTTCGTCGCGGCCGACGCGCGCGCGGGAGGAAAATGAAATGGAACCAGAAATTCTGAAGGATTTGCGCGAACGAATCCAGCCCCGGCACACGGCGCTCTTGATCATCGACATGCAGAAGGATTTCTGCGTCGACGGCATGGGGACGGGCCGCGCGGGACGCGATCTCTCGCGCACAAAGGCCATCATTCCGCGCCTCGCGGAACTGCGCCAGGCGGCCCGCGATGCCGGCGCGCTGGTGTGTCACATCGGGTTCTGGACCCTGCCCGGCCACATGAGCGATTCAGGCTCGTGGCTCGCGCACCGAAGACGCTCCACCTATTCGGGCGACAGAATCGCCGTCGCCGGCAGCGAAGGGGCGGAATTCATCGACGAGCTCACGCCCGAACCCGACGAAGTCGTGATCCACAAACACCGCTATTCCGGCTTCAAGGGCACCGATCTCGACATGTTGCTGAGGGCGCGCGACATCCGCACCTGCATCGTCACCGGGGTCTCGACCAACGTCTGCGTCGAGAGCACCCTGCGCGACGCCTTCGAGCACACCTACTACGTCGCCGTTCCGGCGGATGGCACGGCGTCCTGGAGCGAGGAGCTCGGCGCAAGCACGCTCGAGAACGTCGAGCACCGCTTTGGCCTCGTCACCTCGTGCGAAGAGATTCTCGAAATCTGGCGCGGTCAGAATACTGCCGCCTCCGGCGCGGCGAGCGCCTGAGCGCGGCCTGCAAATTGCCAACCCGACACGGAGACCTGCCTTGAAAGCAACCGAAACCCCATCGCTCACCCGCGAGGCGGCCGCGTTCGCCGTCGCGCTCACTTTCGACGATCTGCCGGACGAAGTGTTGCGGCTGTCGCGGCGCTGCATCCTCGATGGCTTCGCGGTGATGCTGGCCGGCACCGAGCAGCCGGCGCTTTCGGTGATGCGGCGTTATGTGGAATCTATCGGCGGCGCACCGCAGTCGCGGCTGATCGGCGATGCGTCGGCGCGGGTGCCTGCGCATCTGGCGGCGCTGTGGCACGGGCTTGCCGGGCACGCGATGGACTGGGACGACACCCAGTTGGCCGAGGGCCCGGGGCGGCCATATGGCCTCTTGACCCATCCCACCGTGCCGCCGCTGTCGGCGGCGCTGGCGGTTTCGGACCTGCTCGGCGGGGTCGACGGCAAAACGTTCCTGACCGCGTTCAACGCCGGCTTCGAAGCCGAGTGCAAGATCGCCGAGGCGATCAACCCCGATCATTACATGCGCGGCTTTCATACCTCGGGCACCATCGGCACATTCGGTTCCGCGGTTACGGCGGCGAAACTGCTCGGCCTCGATGCGGACGGGATCGCGACGGCCATCGGCATTGCCGCCTCGATGGCAGCGGGCATCCGCGCCAATTTCGGCACCATGACCAAGCCGCTCCACGTCGGGCGCAGTTCCGAAAACGGCGTCACGGCGGCGTTGCTGGCGCGCGAAGGGTTCACGGCCAACAAGGAGGCGCTCGACGGCACCTGGGGGTATCTCACCATTGCCGGGCCGGGCGGCGAACCGGAACTGGTACTGGGGCGTTTCGGCAAGCCGTTTTCGATGGCGCAACCGGGCATTTCGATCAAACCCTATCCGTGCGGCGTGCTCACCCACCCGAGCATGGACGCGCTTTTGTTTTTGATGCGCGACGAGGGGCTCGGCGCCGGCGACATTGAAAAGATTTCGCTCTATGCGGCGAAAAATATTCTCGGGCCGATTCGGTACACGTTTGCGCGCACCGAGCTCGAAGGAAAATTCTGCATGCACTTTTTGCTGGCGGCGATTGCGGTCGCGGGCCAGGCGGGCAAGACGGAGTTTACCGACGCCTTCGTTCAGCGCGCCGACGTGCAAGGAATGCAGCGCCGCGTCGAAACCGTGGACGACCCCGAAATCGAGGCGATGGGGTTCGACCGCATCCGCTCGCGCCTTGAAGTCATCACCAAGGACGGACGAACGGTTGAACGCTGGGCCGACGAAAACTATCGCGGCAGCCCGCACAACCCGCTGAGCGATTCGGAAGTCGAAGGCAAGTTCCGCGACTGCGCCGCCGGGTTATTGGACGAAGACGCGATAGCCGCCGTGTTCGCCCGTGCCTGGGCGCTGGAAAACGAAAGCGACGCGGGCGCCGCTCTGGCCGATCTCGACTGGCAGGGAAAACGGCGCGGCGCCCAGTCGGTCGCGTAGAGCAATATTCGAGGAGATTGAACCGGCGCGGTGCAATCCCCCTGGATAGAAATGCGCTACTTTTCAAGAAGGTAGAGCAGCTTAATCGGTTCAGGGATCGGCGAAAGCGATTCCGCCTGAACGGATGCTGCTCCAACGGCCGCGAACGGGTTCAGGCCAGTGCCGGTGCCTCGTTTAACCTGCGGTGGCGGCGCGGCGCCGGGATTTACTCGCGGTAGAAGCGATGCGCGCCGATCCGCACGGTGGGATCGAGCACGCGCGACCAGCCGGGACGAACCCAATCGGCGTGGTAGTGGGTGGCCGCACCGGTCAGGCTTCGGAGACCGCCCTCGCGGACGAGAGACGCCGTTAGCACCGCCCGCGCCCAGGGGCGCGCCTCGCGCGGCCGGTCCGAACGCCCGTCGCAGGCAAACGAAAACTGACAGGCGTCGCGGCGTAATTCGTTTTCGAACACGACGCCGCACACCGTATCCGGATAGCGGGCATCGCCGACCCGGTTGAGCACCACCTCGGCGACCGCGAGCTGGCCCTCGAAGGGTTCGCCGCGCGCCTCGAAATAGACGGCTTGCGCGAGACAACGGGTCTCGGGTGCAAGGGCGGCGGGGTCGTCCCAAAGCGAGAGCGCCACCGCGCCCCGATTGGGCGCCGGCCCCCACGAAGAGGCGAGCGCCGTCAGCGCCAGGGCGGCTACCAGCGTCAGGCCCGCGCGCCGTTTCGCCCGCCGCCACCATGATCGCGCCATATCTCTCCCGCCTTCCCCGTCGCGCATTCTCCATCCCGATTTTATTGGGGACGACGGAGGCTGGCGGAAAATTGGGGCCGAATTGGGGCAGGCCCGGCGCCGCCTGTTGGGCGGCACCTGAAAAACGTGCCGCGAAAAACTTGCCGCCAACCGCGAACCGGCTTACATAGGCGCTGAACCGCGGCGGGGTGTGATGCCCCGCCCGCTTCGGGACCGACGGCCAAGCCACCCAGTGGCCGGGCCGCCCTGATCCCCGGTAGCTCAGTTGGTAGAGCAGGCGGCTGTTAACCGCCTTGTCGCTGGTTCGAGCCCGGCCCGGGGAGCCATTTCCGGAAACCGCGTCTCAAGAATGGGGCGCGGTTTTTCTTTTGCGGGAATGCCCGGCCCCTTGATTTGCGCCTCGTGAACAAAGAGCCAGCCAGGGCAATGGGCTCCCGATTCTGCAACCCGCACCACCATCCATCTATGCCCCGCGCCGTTGCCCGCGGCCGGTCCCTTGCCTAGAGTTCCGGCAACGAACCAATAGGGACGGACGCCATGACCGATTCGCTGGGCCCGCGCATGAAATTCGGGGTCATCGCGCCTTCGACGAATGCCTCGGTGCAGCCCGAGTTCGACGCCATGCGGCCGGCCGGGGTCACGAACCAGATGGGCCGGATCATGGTCGCCGGCAACGCGATCCACAGCGACGACGATTTCGAGCGTCTCAATCGCGAGATCGAGGCGGCGCGGGACGACGCCATCGACCGTGTCATGACCTGCGATCCCGGCCATTTGATCGTCGGGATGTCGACGGAAACGACATGGGACGGGCTGGAGGGCGGCGAGAAACTTTACCAGCACATCAAGGACCGCGCCGGCGTGGAGGTCACCATGGCGTCCGACGCCGTCGTGGAAGCGCTCAAGGTCAAGGGCGGCATAAAGCGGATCGGCGTGGTCTCGCCCTATCAGCGCGCCGGCGACGAAAACGTCGTCCGCTTTTTTTCGGCCAATGGGTTCGAAGTGACGGCTATCAAGGGACTTCGCTGCGAGAGTCCGGTTCTCATCGCCCACGTCAGCGAGGGTCAACTTCGCGACGCGATTCTTGAAGTCGATTCGGCGAATGTGGACGCCATTGTCCAGGTCGGCACGAATCTGGCGATGGCGCGGCTTGCCGGGATCGCCGAAAACTGGTTGCGAAAACCGGTTATCGCCGTCAATACGGCAACCTATTGGCGCGCGCTCCGGAGCAACGGCATCGACAACAAGGTCGAGGGCTGGGGCTCGCTCCTCAGCGTGCATTGATGGCCGCGCCGCGCCCGTTCTCTAGCGATCGAGCGCCAGGACAAGGAGACGATATGACCGGCAAACTTGCCGCCGCGGCGGCGGTCCCCACGGTGAAGATCGAGAACGCGCGTATCCGCGTCGTCGAATGGCGCTTTCCGCCGGGCGGCGCCACCGGCTGGCATCGGCACGAGCACAACTACGTCGTCGTCCCGCTCACGACCGGCACCTTGAAGCTGGTGGGCGATGGCGGCGACGAAGACCGGCTGACCGAACTTGTCACCGGCGAGCCCTATGCCCGCGAGTTGGGCGTCGAGCACGACGTGGTCAACGTCAACGATTACGAATTCGTCTTTATCGAAGTCGAAATCAAATAGCCCGGCGCGGCCTCAATGGCCGCGTTCTGGCCGTGCCGCCGGATGAGCAGGCGCTTTGCTCGTCCGCAACTTCGTCGGTTCCGAACCGCCGACAGGCGGGCGCCCGGCCGTTACGCACCGTCTGCTTGCCGCCAAAAGGTTCCGTAACGCCGATAGCGGTTCGTCGGTACGCCTATCCAATTTCCTAACGGCAGGTGTGAGGCTTTAGCTGCATTCGTAGGGACTCAACCGCAGGCGTAGGGCCAGATGCGCTTTGTGCCGGGCGGATCAAGCGAGCCATCAAGCTTCATGTGCGGAACCGGAACACCCTTCTGATCTTGCGGCAACCGGGAGAGCGCTTGAGAATCGTACGGGGGCTGGAGCCGATAGAAAGCGTTCGGGTCCATGAAATATCCGTCCTTTGCAACCACGACGACCCCGTCGTTGGACCATTCCGGGTGCTCACTATAGAGGACGGCAAGATGGAGCGCGTCACGGCGCACTCTCCGGCCCATTTTTCCGGTGTTGCTGGTCTTGCCGATTTCATCGCCCAACCTGACGTTGGCGCCGATCGGTAGCGGCGACATCTCCTGAAGATGGGTGTACTGGGAATAGGTCCAGAACGGCAGCCCGGTCTGTTCGGGGGTATGCCGTAACATGACCTCTGTGCCTTTCTTGTTGCCTTCGTTTATGAACCGGCCGACGACGACTCCGTCGGCAATTGCCCGTATCGGCGTGCCCCGCGGTTGAGGGATGTCTATGCCTTTATGCAGGGCTGCCTGATCACGTTTGTAGGTGTAGTCGATAGCCCATTGTTCACTGTCTATTTCGGGGCAGTCCGCGCCGCCAGCAAATTGCGGGTAGAGGTGTGTTTCGATTACGCCTCGGGCTTGTTGTACGCCCACGTTTTCCGGGCCACTGCCACCCTGATACTTCCCGACCATCATGTAGATTTCTTCATCGATCTCACGCGGCTGCACAAAGCCGGCAATATCCGTGCACTCGCCGCAGGGCGGCACCTGATCGCCGTAACCCGTCGAGCCCGCCGTCGCCACAAGCATGCCGGCGAGTGCCAGCATCAAGCCGCTCAACAGGACGTTTCTCCTGATCATGCGAATTCCTCAGCCACGGCGCGTCACGGCACAAGAATGACCTTGCCCTTGCGATCGGCGCCGTCTTTCAGGGCGTGGGTCAGCGCGTCCTTGATCTCGGCCAGCGGATAGACGCCGGCGATTTCGGCCTTGAGGATTCCGTTGACAACGAGGTCGCTTGCCTCGCGATAGACCCGGATCAGGTCGTCGCGGGCGCGGCCGGTGCGGGCACGCGCAATGTAGTGGCCGACCAGCCGGATATCTTTGAACAGCAGGGCATTGACGGAGATCTTGCAATGATCGGTCTGGCTCGCCAGGCCATAGCAGGCGATTGTCGCCCCTTCCCCGAGGCAATCGGCGAGGCGTTCGGTGGCTTCGCCGGCGATGCCGTCGATGCCGAGCTTGATGTCGGCGCCGCCGGTGGCTTCGGCAACGCGCGCCGCCAGGTCCGGCCCATCGATAATCAGGGCGTCCGCACCCAGCGCCTCGAGGCCGTCAAAGGCGGCTTCGCGGCGGACGACGTTCGCGGTCTTGTAGCCCCACATCCGGGCGAGCTTGATCAGGTTGCGGCCGCAGTTGGAATTGGCTGAATTCTGAATGACCCAGTCGCCGGGTTCGAGTTTCACCAAATCCGTGAGGGCAAAATACGACGTCAGCACGCCGCCGCTGACCAGCGACAATTCTCCGGGGTCGCCCGTATCGGGAGCCGGGTAGACGACGTTGGCGGGAACGCGGACCTGTTCGCGCCAGGTTCCGGCACTGTAGAGCGTCACATAGACCCGCTCTCCGATCTCGAAGCCGCTGACGGCACTGCCGATTTCGAGAATGCGGCCGACGCACTTGTTGCCCGCAACGGCGGGTAGCGAGCGCTGGAAGCCAGCCCTGCCCATAATGTCGTAGAGATTGCCGAGGCTGATGGCGACGGCCTCCATCTCGACCACGACTTCGTCGGGTCCGGCGGCGCCGGTTTCGAGATCGACCAGTTCCGCAACGTCCGGCGGATTCCCGTATTCCGAATATTGAATCGCTTTCACCCCATTCTCCCTTGCAATCGCTCCCCCCGCCCCTCAACCCCGCGGCAGGCGTCGATGGCGCTCGCGTGCGTTCTGAGCCCCTGCCGTCCGGCGGGATTCATGGCCTCACCGGTTCCGCGACGCACCGACTGTACCTGAGCCCGCCGGGTTGCCAATTGATCTTGGTATAGCCGTCGGTATTTAAGATTTTCGAGGCGTGTTGCGGGTTTTTTCGCCACAGACAGGCCGGATCAGCCCGTTGGCACTGCGATTCCCGTCGAGCTTGATGGCCGCCTTCGGTCCGCGCAACGCCAAAGACCGTTCTTCGGGTCGCGCAAGGACACCCCCCCGCAGCGGGGACGGCAGGCCGCCGCAACGGACCCAGGCGTTCGCGGCCATTCGCCGGCGTTCGCGGGCGGACCGGCTTGCCGCCATGTTGGCGAGGACCAGCCCGGCGGCCATGAGCACCACCGCCGCCCACACCCAGGGGCCGAGGGCCGCTTCCTTGGGGAAGATGATGAGGCCGAAGAGATAACCGGCAACGGTTCTGAGATAACTCGAGTAGGAGAAGAAAACCGGCCCGGCGAGCCGGATCAGCGCGAACAGGAAGAGAAAGGTTACGATATTGACCGCCGCGGCCCAGACCGTGGCGAAGATCGCCTCGCCGGCCATGTCGCTGAGCAGAACCGGCCCGTCGAAAATCAGCATGGCAGGCAGCAGAACGACGGCGCCGACGATCATGACTCCGGTCGCAAGCTGCAGCGAACTCGTCGCCGGTGGCCGCAGCAGGGCAACGGCGACATTGTTGAGCGCGTAGCCGAGCGGCGCCACCAAAGCGACGATCAGCCAGGAGGCCTGAAACCCCGTCCCCAGGCTGCCCTCGGGAAGGACGATCATGAGGATGCCGCCAAGGCCGAGGAACAGCGCAGCGATGCTCAAGGCCTGGAAACGTTCGATGCGCAAGCCAAAGGCAAACAGGTAGGTGAGCGCCGGGCTCAAAGTCTGGACAAGGGTAATGACGCCGACCGGAAGTTTTCCGGCCACCAGCGTCAGGGCAACGGTGGGAATGCTGACGCTGATGACGGCCGTCAGCGCGTATTGGCGAATATGGGCGCGGCCTAGCGGTGGCAGCGACCGCAGCGCCATCGACACGACGATCATCGCGGCGGCGGCAAGCAATATCTGCCAGAAGGCATAGGCGATGAGGGGGAACCCGGCTTGCGCCGCAATCTGATTGGCCGAGAAGATGCTGCCCCGGGCGATCGAACCGCCGACCATCAGGACAAGCGGTATGGCAAGCGCGTATTTTGCCGCGTCGGCCGCCGGCGTGGTCATCGATGGAATCTTCTGTTGCGGGGGCGGGGACCCCGGACGGGCCTGCCCCCGGAGGGGAGTTTCAGTTGCGATGGCGGAATCGGCCGCAGGGTCTGGTCATTCGGGCCCAAGCCACTCTGGCGGCCCAAACCACGCCGCAGCGTAGGCTGGCACGGCCGGATTGATCAAGACGGTATCGGCGGCCGGCTGGCGCGCAATCGCCGAGCACGCAGTCGCGATTTCAAATATACCAGTTCCGGCACTGCGGTTTTGTCTTTCGAAAGGAACTAGAGTTTTTCCCGATCGCATGCGCTCACGCGAAAAGCTTTATCCGTTTGACATAGAACGCAAATCGTCGCCGCCGGCGATTCCGCCGGCTCGGGATTTGCGCTAGGGACTCTCCAGGACGAAACCTCTGATCGCCTCGAAAAGCGTTCTCCACGCCGGTTCCTGAGGAAGGATCATGTGGTTCATGCTCTCCAGCATGATGAACTCGGCGTCAGGAATTCGGGCGGCGAGTTTTCGGCCCTGGTCGAGCGGATGCACGCCGTCATCGCGGGCGTGAATGACCAGCGTCCGGGTGGCGACCTTTTCAAGAATATCTGTCACGTCGAAGCTGTCGACAGCCCGCCTCAGCCGCACGGCGTTCCCGGGTGAAGTGGTCTGTCTCTGCAATTCGACCAAAGACTGCATTTGTTCAGCGTTGCCGCCGGGAATGAAATTGGTCGTGAACGCCTTGATGAAGGGACTTCCGCTTTTTCCCCAGCCGTGGCGCATCAGGGTCAGCATGGCCTCTCCCTGCTCCCGATCCGCGGTCTCCTCCCTAAGCAACCGGCCAAGACAGTATCCGCCGTGAAGAATGAGATGGCTCACCCGTTCTGGATGTCGAACGGCATACGCAATCGCAATCGGTGCGCCTTGTGAGGTGCCATAAAGCGCGAACCGGTCGAGCCCCGCCGCATCGCTAACCGCTTCCAGGTCGTCGACGAACGACTCGAGCGAAAGATCGTCAACCGACCAGTCCGACAAGCCGTTGGCCCGCTGATCGTATCGTGTCACCCTGAACGTGCGGCCGATTTCATCGAGGAAAGGGCGCCACACCGGGCTGTGCCAATCATGCTCAAGATGGGTCAGCCAGTGCCCCGCCCGGACAAGAGGAACCCCCGATCCGGTCGTCGAATAGGCGATCTGCGTGCCGTCCTTTGAAGTGCAAAACCTTACCTTTTGCCGCACAGATGCAGGCGGGCCGCCGGAAGTCCCGGTCGGGGCATCCGGCATTTCATCGGGTTCGCCGGCTTCATCGTGCTCGGATTGCACCTCGGCGATGAACCGGAAACCCCGACGCGGGAATGTCTTGATGATTGCCTGGGCGGTTCCGTCATCGCCGACGGCTGATCTTGCCGCGCTGATGCGGCTGCTGATGGTCGCTTCCGAAACGATGCGACCGCCCCAGACGACATCGATGAGCTCGTCCCTGGAGACGACACGATCCCGGTTCTCGATGAGGAACACGAGAAGCCCGAACACCTGCGGCTCAACGTCGATTTGAGATCCGGCACGGCGGATCTCCAGCCGCCGGGCGTTCAGCGAAACGTCGAGAAACCGGTACATCCGCCCCCCTATCTTATGGAAATCGCCCGACCGCAATAGATACTGAAGGAATTGGCCCGCCGCCGTCCAGGTATCCTGACCGGCTCTCGCCTGGTGGGGCGCGCGTAACGAAACTGCGGCCCGCGTTTCCAGAGCCCAAGTATCGGTCCGGCGGTGGGCAGGAACAAGCTTGGCGCGCCCGGCAGGATGAAAGTGCGAACTGGGTTTTGGTGGTTTCTTTACCTCGCCTCAGTGTCCGCTAGCAGCCACAAGCGGAAACGAAGGAATGATGTGGGTCTGGGCGACGAAGCCGATCCTAGCAACGCCGCCTCGGTTCAGGCCCTTTCGGTGGCGCGCCCGGCGGGCAGCTCCCCAGCCAGCCCCAGTGGCGTACCGCGACTCATTCGCCCTTCCTGTGCGCGTTTTGCCGAAATCGCGCACCATTTTCGAGAAGACCCGCTCGCGGCTGCGCCGCTCGGCAATCGTCTCGCGGTTGAGAGCTTCTTCGGCACGCAGCTTGCGGAAGCTTTCCAGCCGGCGCGCCGGCAGGGTGCCCGCGATCACCGCCGCCGATACAGCACAGCCTGGTTCGCCGCCGTGGTTGCAATCGCGAAACGAGCAGCCGGCGGCCAGTTCCTCGACGTCCGCGAATGCCGCCGAGATGCCGTCGGCCGCGTTGTACAGCTGCAACTCGCGTAGCCCGGGCGTGTCCGCCAGCCAGCCACCGCCCTGCAGCGGCAGCAACACCCTTTCAGTGGTCGTATGGCGGCCCTTCGAGTCGTCCTCGCGGATCGGCGCCGTGCGCTGCTCGTCGGAGCCGCGCAACGTGTTCGCCAGCGAGGACTTGCCCGTCCCTGACGACCCCAGCAGCGCCACCGTCTGCCCCGGCCCGCACCATGTCGCCAGAGGCGCTGCGCTTGCCGCGTCTCGGGCGTCGATGCATTCCACTACCACCTCGGGCCCCAGCGCCGCCGCCTCAGCAGCGTACGCAGCCGGATTGTCGCACAGGTCCGCCTTAGTCAGCACCACCACCGGCATCGCTCCCGCTTCCAACGCCAGCGCGAGATAGCGCTCCAGCCGCGCCAGATTGAAGTCGTGGTTGCACGATGAAACCACAAACAAAACGTCCATGTTGGCAACGATCAGCTGGACCGTTCGTCCAGTTCCAGGCGCCTTGCGTTTCAGAACGCTCTTGCGTTCCAGCCGCCGTAACGGTCGGCGGGTCTGCGGGTCAAACAACAGCCAATCGCCCAGTGTTGTGCGGTCCTCGTCCTCGTCAGGGACGTGTGTGCCGGCTGACGGCGGCATCAAGGCTTCACAGTCGGCGCCTCGCAGCCATAGCTCGCCCCGCCGTACACGCAGCACACGGGCCGGCACCGCGGCCGGCCACTCCTCGGCCGTTACCTGCCCCTGAAAGTGCGCCGACCAACCGAGATCCGCGAGCGTCATGACGAGAATGTGGTTTTGCTCCCGTGGCGTTGTTGACCTGTTCCCACGGTTAGTACCACGCGTTAGTTTAGACCATGCTTGGCATCTGGCGAGTGGCGATCGGCCCGTAGCCTCCGGCAGCGAAGGGCAGATCGGCGCCGTAGAGGCCGTGGGATTGGGCGTTGCGACTGACGGCAGCTTTGCCCTCGGGCGTGCGGGGACCGGTGCTGTGTTGCGCGTTGGCCCGGTTGGCCGCGCGTTTGGCGTCGGAGATGATCATGGGGGTGGTCCTTTCTGTGCAATGAAAAGGTCCTCTCCCAGATAACGGCTATATGATTGGCGTTCCAATCACAGTCTCTGTCCCCATGATCACAATCAGTGTCCCCAAGTGTGGCGGCCCTCACCCGATTGGCATCATCGGCCGCGCATGGCGCACACTTTCCCGATTATTTCGAGGCATTTCCGCCGGTCGACCATCGCGCTACCTAGCCGATGTCGTGGCGAGCGCCGCTATTCGGCGGCCTCGCTGACGATGCACATGTCGCAATCGGCCGAGAGATTCGGGTGGGCCATGTTGGCGATCATGTCCTCCAACGCCCCGAGTTGTTGCGGGTTGGCTTGGGGATAGGCGACACGGCTTTGCTTGATGCCGAGGCGCAGAAGCATTTCGACCACGGTGTAGCCGGTGCGCATGGGCTCCAGCACGGGCACCGAGGCGCGGGCGGCAATCATCGGCGCGATGGTCGCCATACAGGTGCAGCCCAGCACGATGGTGTCGGCACCGTCCTCTTTCACGGCCAGGGCGACCTGTTCGAGGGTCCGTTCGATGATCTCTTCGTTGCCGCTCTGCATGGTGCCCATGGTCGCGACGGCGCCGGAGGTGCTGACCACTTCGTCGTCGCGCAAGACGTTGCGCACCGAGACGCAGCGCGCGGCGGCGCCGGTGTTGCGCAGGCGTTCTTCGGTGACGAAGTTCATGCGCGGCGGCCAAATCTTGACCACCGAAAACTTGCGCCCGACGGTGGCGGCCATCGTCATGGTCGCTTCGCACGCGCCGACAATGGGGATGGTCAGGGCGGATTTCATCTCGTCGATGCCGTAGTCGCCCATCCTGTTGATGAAGATCGCATCGAACCCGGCTTTTTGCGCTTTGATCGCGGCATCGAGATTGGCGATGACCGACAGACCGCGCTCATAGGGCGTGTGGGGAAAGACCTTGAGCCGCGGGGTGAGCAGGGTCGCGGTGAACCCGGGCGAGCGAACCTCGTCGATCGGCGCCAAAGACGACAAGCGCCCGAACCCGCCGCCAATGACCGCGATGCGCTTATCCATGAGGTCGTCCTCCGTCAGCGCTATTTTCGGATCGTCGTGGAAGGCTAGCACAACCCAAGGGCGCCCACAATTTTCGGCTTTGGCGGGCTGCGGACAATCGTGCAGTATGGCCACCCTTCCCCCAGCCGGTCACCGTCATTTCCCTTTTCGACGCCCTTTGGTTTTCGCTTCTGGTCAAGGTTGCGGTCATGGCCTGCCCCTCATGTTTGGTCCATTTGGACTGAGAGAGCCCGGACGGTTGCAGCGTATGGCGTTGGCAGAAATTGGGAAGCCTCTGTCGCCGCACCGAGAGAACGTCTCTGATCACTACGATTGGGGCTAATCATCAACGTCCGCAAAGGGTCGATACTGTTGATAAAGTCGCCCTTGAACGACGGCGAAGCAATAATAGAATCAGCGTGGCGAGTGGCGTGAATCTCTATTGCGTCTAGTGGGTCTCAAGCGAATCTATCTTGCGCGTTCGACCCGCTGAAATAGTTTATTAACAGTATCGGTCAGGAGCAGACGTGCCGACAATCCTGCGCCAATATCTGCCGTTGCGTGTAGAGCGGACATGATCCGCGAAAAAAAGCCGACGTTCCGGGCGTCGGTTCGACGGCATTTCAAACTGAGACACGACCGGTCAGCAATGCCCCCGGCGCCTAAAACCATATTGCCGCAGCGATGACCCGGAATTCACCCTATGCCGCGTCCACCCCAGGAGGGATCGCAAACAGGCCAGAATCTCGTAGCAAGTGGACGACTTGGATCAGGCAGATCAAGGCGGCCTACCCTCCTCCCCTCTAATTGAACTCGAGATGCGTCGCGCGACGGATGGGCTCGATCGCGCCGCCCGGCAGGCGGTAGTCGGTGTGATCGAACTCGGGACCTTGCGAGGGAGCCCCGGATCAGGACCCGGGCTTAGCCCTCGACGAATTCCAGCAGTTCCTCGTTCGGGCCCTTGACCAGCATGAGCCGCTGAATGCCGCTGGCCGTCGCCACCGATGTGGGCGGGGTCACGATGTCGACGCCCGGCCCCTCGATCTTGGCCTTGAGATCGTCGAGATCGGGGGCGAGATGGGTGAACAGCGAAACACCGAGACGGCCCGGGCGCATGCGGCCGGTGAGCCGGCGCGTCGAGGCCTCGAAGAAGTGGACCAGCAGCACTTTGCCGCTCGGCTCGTCCGCTTGCTTGTAAAGCAGCAGATGAATGCGCGAGCCCTGCGGCGCACCGGTGAGATTGCAGGCGAGCTCGCGGTATTCGTCGGTGACTTCGTTATCGGTGCCGCTCTCGAGACCGAGCCCCTCACCATAGAGGCGCCGGCTCGCCGCCAGGTCGCCGCAAACGATCGACGTAGTGGCGATCTCGCTGAACGTTGTGCCTGCGGGCAAGGTGCGGATTTGCCCGGGATCGTGGCGATGCCCGACCATTAACAGCATCGGCATGCCGTCGGGGCCCGAGAACAGCAACTCCTCGCTGATGCTTTTGCCGATGTGCCATTTGGTGGGCTCCGAGCGGCGCCGGTAGCCCGCCTCTTCGAGCACGGCGATGGCGTCCCCGATCGGATCGGGGACATAAAAATCGATCGCCTTGGGGCCGACGTCGGTGGTCGAATCGGCCCCGCCATGATCGAGCCGGACATGTTCGGTCGGCACCGGATCGAAAGCCGCGAGCCGGAGCCGCCCCATGGGATAGCCGGCGCAGGAAACTTCGACCAGGCGGGCCGTGGATTCGGGCGGTAACTGCCAAGCCGCGCAAAGGTCAGGCGACGCCGCAACGTCCGATTCAACCTGCAAATCCATGGCATCGCGAAAAAGCGCAAGCGCTTTTTCCATGTCGCTGACGCCGACGGTGACCGATTGCATCGCACTTGCCATGGGATTGTTTCTTTCCCCGAGAGCGGCTCTCCGATTTTCGCAAGAGCTCGCATGTGGCCCGCCGCTTGGGACGATCTAATTTACGGCCCCCGACACGCCGAATGCGCACCTTCAGTCTAGCAAAACCCGGAGGCCTGCGGCGGACGCTCTTGATCCACGGGTCTAGCCCTATTTGGCCCCGGCCGCGAACGCCTTTTCGAGATGTTCGATCACCCGCGGCCAGACCCGGCCCCAGGCGATACCGTCGAAGCGATGCCCGGCGCCCTCGACGATGATGAGTTCAGCCTTGCCGCCGGCGTCGGTGAGCGCCTCCCACATGCGCCGGCTCTGGCCCGGGGGCACGCTGTTGTCGAGGGCGCCGTGCAACAGCAGCACCGGCACCCGGATATCAGGCGTGTAATAGAGCGGCAAGTTTTGACTGAGGCCTGAGCGGCCGCAGCCATAGGGGATCGAATTTTGAAAATACGGGTTGGTGTCGAGCCAGAGTTCGAGATCGGAGGGCCCGTTCCACGCGAGCATGGCCTTGACTTGCGCGCTCTTGGCCGCGGTCAGGAGCGCCACCGGCGCGCCCATCCGGCCTGCCACGAGGCCGATGCGCGTGCCGTCGACGCCCGGCTGCGGTCTTGGGAACGGAACAGATAGGCCGCGAGATCGAACCCGTCGCCCGGCACGACGACGCGTTCGGCATCGTCGATGTCGCGGAGCCGCAGGGCTCGGCGGCCGCGGCCGGACCAGCGACGAGGACCGCGAGCGCAAGCGCCGAGGTCAGCCGTGCGAGGAACTTCAATAGGACCATTGGACCGATGCCTCACCCCCGGGACGGTGAGCCCAGCCTAGCCCAAGAAAACGTCAAGCGCGCCCAGCTCAGCACGCCGCGGCGTTCTTGTCGTTGACGAAGCGGCCTTGGGCATCGCGGTAATAGATCGCCTGCACGACGAAGAGCTTCTGCGAGAAAGCGCGGAACATGGTGCAGCCGTCCGCATCCTTGCCCAGCGGCACCATGTAGAGGTCGGGGCCGACCTCGATGGCGCCTGCCGGGATCGGCGGCAGTGGCTCCTCACCCTCGCCCCGAGAAGATGGCCCGGCAACCGGCGCGCGCCCGGCTTGCCCGTCGCCGTTGGCGGCGGGCGAACAAGCCGAAACGAAGGCGAGCGCCGCGAGCGCCAGCGCCAGCCCTCCATCTAGAATTCGAGCCATAGCCTCACTCCGGCGCCAAAGCCCGGTTCCACCGCGCGGTCATGCCCCGGCTCGAGCGCCACTGTCGCCATCGCCACCGCGTTGACGATCGAATAAAGCCGCCAGCGGTAGGCGAGTTGCAAATCGAGTTCGCGGCCCTGAGGCCTAAGATTGACCCGTTGGCTCGCGTAGGTAATCGAGCGATCGGCAGCAGCCGCCACGGGCACGCGGAGATCGACCCGGGCCTCGTAAACCCGCAGCGGCTGGCTGATCGCAAGGCCCAGCGTATCGTCCGCCTCGAACAACCCGCCGCGGATCAGCCCGAAGGAAAAGGCGTTGGCGCGCACAGCCCCCCAATTGGTGAGATAGGGGCCACCGCCCGACACTTGGGCGCTGGTTTCGGTGTAGGCGCCGTGGGCCCGCCAGTAATCGCCGAGGGGCACGCTGGCGCCCAGCGAGACGAAGCTGCTCTCGCCGCCTTGGAGGGTGCCAAAGGCGCCCGAGGCGGTGGAGCGCAGGAAGGCGCCCCCTTCCGAGACCTGGCCGAAGCCGGCGCGGAGCGTCGAGCCGCCGTCGAGGCGGTGGCTGACATAGGCCTGGTTCAGGCGGGCGCCGCGGCCGGCCTCGTCTTCGGCCTGGATGAAGACGCCGAAGCCAAGCCTCGTGTTTCCGGAACCGAAAGTGGCGAAGGCGCCGTCGCCCGAATCGACCAAGGTGAGTTGCGGCGCAAAGGCAAAATCGAGGCCGTGAAACGGCGTCCCATCGCCCGCGGGTTTCGCGAGGTCCTCGAGGAACAGCGCGCCCGGCATGTTGAGGCCGGCGCGCAAGCTGAAACCCGGGACCATCTCGCTAGTAAGAAACGCGGCTTCCAGCGATCCCTTTTCGTCGTCAACGCCGAACGTGGACGCAGCAAAGCCAGCCTGCGGCGTCTCCTCAGGCCCGATTTGCAGGGTCATCGACCCGCCCGGGAGCGGCTGACCGACGGTGCGGCCGTCGGGCGAGCCTACGAACCCGCGCATCCCCAGATCGGGCTTCACTGCAGTGACCCGGGCGCCGAGGTCGGTGACATAGGCGCGCCTGAAATCGTCGAGCACGATGACTTGGCTCAGTAGTGGCTCGTTTGCGAGCGCGGCGCCGAAAGCGGGCCCGAGCAAAAGACTGGACTTGCGCAGTTCCTCGCTGCTGCCGTCGATGGTATTGCCGGTCGGCAGCACGGAAAGCCCCTGGGCTTGAAACGCCGCTGCGAGATTCAGGAGGCCCCGCCCGAAGTCGGCGTCGGTGCCGGCGTTGCCGAGATCGGTGGCGCTGGTGAACAGAAGCTGCACAACCTGTGCCGCCGTCAGTGTCGGGAAACGCTGGAGCAGCACGGCCGCGGCCGCGGCGACATGGGGAGCAGACGCCGAGGTGCCGTCAAACGTCTGGCTGCCACCACCTAACCGCGTCGAGACGACGTTGACGCCGGGGGCGACGAGAAAGGCATTCTGGGCGGTGCCGGCGCGGTTGCTGAATCCGGCGAGCGCATTGCTTTCGTCCACCGCACCGACGGCAATACCGAGCGTCGTCGAGTTGGCGGCGAAAAGCGCCGGGTTCTCCGGATTGGCCCCAGTGGAGTTTCCGGCGGCGGCGACGAGGATGACGCCGGCGTTGGCCGCATTGGTGAGCGCGGTATCGAGTACAGCCGCATTGGCTCCCGCCGCGCCGAGGCTCATATTGATGACGCGGGCGCCGTTGGCCACCGCATAGTCGATGGCCGCGGCGATGTTGGCGCCAGTAAAGTTGCAAGCGGTGAAACAGGAGCCGACGGTGTCGGTGCGAATGGCCAAGATCGTCGATTCATAGGCAACGCCGTGGGTCAGTGAGTCGTTCTTGCGGGCGCCGATGACGCCGGCGACAACCGTCCCGTGGCCGTCGATATCCTGCAGAAAGGCCGCGTTGTTGGTGACGATGTCGGTACTGGCGGCGGCGATGGCGCCGGTAAACTCGGCGTTAGCGACGTCGATTCCGGTATCGATAACGGCGACGGTGATGCCCGTGCCCGTACCCGTGTTGTTGTAAGCGCGAAGCGCACCGATGTTGCTAAGGCCGTAGTTGGCCTGGAACTCGGTGGTATTGAAGTTGACGCTGGCGCCGCCACCACCGCTTCCGCCACCGCAGCCCGTAAGAACCACGAGGACCACGAACCCCCAAACCCATCGACGATGCTTTCGTGCCGCGTGCTTGGCCTCCCGCCGAGTTCGCTGCTCTGACCGCGACCTTTGCCTCTCCAGCGTCCGCAGCGACCCGACCGTCGCCGGCAGCGTCGCGGCGCCGAGCCAGCGCGGGTCCCCTTCCGGCCGATCAGGACCGCCCAATTGCGGGCGCAAAGACGGGCAACATGGGTGCATGCCGCGCCCTCTGGGACTATTATTTGACGTTACTATCGCTTCACTTGGTGCTTGACTAGCTCGACTTTGCAGTCGCAAGACGCCGTTCAGATTGTGGCAAAGGTGCAATGATCCCTTCCCCGATTGAAGGGAGTTAATATACTAGATAGTGGGTTAAATCGGCAAACACCCTCAATTTCTGGGAAATTCCGCCCGATTCTCGGTCCCCGCACAGGCCAAACAAATATTGTGGACAATATTATGAATACATGCAGAATACTGCCCCTGTTAACACTGCTTTCGTATGTTCAGAACATTATTAAGGGGGAATCATGCCTGATTGGCTTGACAGAGTAAAAGGTTGGATCAAGTCCATAACGGGCGTCGGCCTCGCGCTGGTGCCAGTTGGTCTGATCCTGCAGGTCCTTTTTGACAGCCCGACCCGTTTCGTTACGGGCGACATCCTTGACAACCTCATGGGCTTGATCGCCCAATTAGGCGATGCGGGCCTCGTCGGTCTGATCGCTTTGGGTATTGTCTTTTGGTTGTTCAGGGGTCAAAACGCCTAGTTGGCGTGAGGACTCTTTGAGTTTGGAAGCCTGGATCCGCGTCTGCGGATCCGGGTTTTCTTATTTGTACGCCGCCCGGGCCCCTTGAATGTGGTGCCGGCATTTCCGTTTCGGCGCTTCCGCGCCGACCGGCGCCTCCTACCACTCGCCGGTGTTTCCCATCGAGGCCCACGGCTCCTGCGGCGGCAAGGGCTCCCCTTCCTGCAGTAATTCGATCGAGATGTCGTCGGGCGAGCGCACGAACGCCATGTGGCCGTCGCGCGGCGGCCGGTTGATGACGATGCCCCCGCCCATCAACCGCTGGCAAGTAGCGTAGATGTCGGCAACGCTATAGGCAAGGTGGCCAAAATTGCGCCCCCCCGTGTAGGCCTCGGAATCCCAGTTGTAAGTCAGTTCGATCAGGGCGTCCTCGTTGTCGGCGGCCAGAAAGACCAATGTGAACCGGCCTTGTTTCGCCTCGACGCGGCGCACTTCGCGCAGGCCCAGCTTGTTGCAGTAGAAATCCAGTGATTGGTCCAGGTCCTTCACGCGGACCATGGTATGGAGATAT
>PVBE010973640.1_pt1 | contig 22494 bp, 19 predicted proteins | sample 1631181 | NCBI WGS metagenome assembly PVBE01 (sample SAMN08397723, study PRJNA350692) | Marine metagenome, whole genome shotgun sequencing project. | isolation source: water | place: Pacific Ocean | collected 2012-04 | reverse complement strand
CGTGGGTTCGAATCCCACCCTCTCCGCCGGCTTTAGTGTTGTGGTCTGGCCGCACCTGTCCACTCGGAATGGAGAGGTCGCATAGTGGCCTAGTGCGCGCGCCTGGAAAGCGCGTAGGGTAAATCCCTCGTGGGTTCGAATCCCACCCTCTCCGCCCCGGATGCTCCAAATGGGGTTGCGCGAACGGTGCGCGACGGGGACGATACACAGTCTGGTGGGCACCGATTCACGATGGCCGAAGACGGAGGCGATCCGGCTTGATCATCGACACCCATAACCACTTGTGGAACGTCGAAACGTCCGATCTTTACTGGCTCACGCCCGACCTGCGGCAGACGGGGGGGCCATTGGTGCGCGACTACTCAATTCGGGACATGCGGGCCGCGTTCGCCACGGTCGGTGTGGACCGGTCGATTCTCGTCCAGGCGTGGCACGATCCCGACGAGAACGAGCGTTGGCTCGAAGTGGCAGGCGAAAATGAAGTGATCGCGGGCGTCGTCTCGTATATCGACCTGGAACGCCCTGATGTCAGAACGCTCCTCGATCGATTTTCGGCGCACGCGAAGTTTCGCGGAATTCGAGCCTGCGGTCAGGACGTCGCCGATGACGATTGGCTCGGCCGTGCCGATGTCAGGACTGCGATCAAAGAGCTGGCCTCGCGTGGAGAGTACTCCCTGGACCTGCTTCTCAATATCCCGCAGCTAAAGGACGTTCCTCGGCTGGCCGACGAAAACCCCGACCTGCCGATGGTCCTGAATCACCTCGCAAAACCGCAAACCGCCGAGGAGGGGTATTTCGAGCCATGGGCGGAGTTGATGAGACCCCTCGCCGGCATTCCGAATCTGGACTTCAAGATCTCGGGAATGCTCACGGAGGCTGGACCGAACCCAGATTCGGCGACGCTCCGTCCGGCCGTCCGGTTTATGATCGACACCTACGGATTCGACCGACTCATGTGGGGTAGCGACTGGCCGGTGTGCCTCAGCGCCGGGAGCTACAAGACGAACTTCGAGGTCACGATGGATGCCGTCGGCACGATTACTGACTCCCAACGCGCGTTTCTACTTGGCGGCAACGCGAAGCGGTTTTACAGAGCCACCTGAGTGCTCATCCACGTGGTGTCGTAGCGTAAGTAGACGTCCGGCTGACAGACTTCTTTTGACGCAGCCGTGCCAACTCCATCTGGCGTCATTCCGAGAGCCGCCGAGGAATCTCGCGCGCCGTTACAGAAACCGAGATCTCTCGCCAAGCTAGAGATGAATAGAGGAGGCGACGACAACCCGCCCTCTAGCCCGACCGGTCACCCGGTTGAGCTGGAGCCTAATCCGACTTCCTACAGCTCGACGAACCTCCGCTCGCGGCTGGATTCATATATCGCGTGAGCCATCTCGACCGCCTTCCAACCGTCATAGGCGTTTGCCATCGGCCGGCGCCCTTCTTCAATGGCTGCCAGGAACTCCATCCAATCCAGTCTCCACGACTCGTTTTCTGGTTCGTGAAAGTACCGCTCTTCGATATCAATCTCGCCCCATTCGTCGCCGCGTCGCGCAATACGGATGTGCGCTGGCTCATCGATCGTAATCGAGCCCTGGTCGAGAAAAATCTCGACTGAGAATATCGGCTCCCACTGATTCCAGCTCGAATGCACCTGAGCGATCCTGCCGTCGGAGGTGCGAAATAGGCCGAATCCGTTGTCCTCAACGGGCTGGATGTCGTGCCAAAAGGCGTTTACCGCGAACCCGCAGGCCTCGGCGAAGTCGCCCATGAACCACCGGCAGATGTCGAGCACGTGAACGCCGTTATCCAAAAACGTACCTCCGCCCGAGATCTCAGGCTCGACGAACCAGCCTTTGTCGATGGCATAGGTTCCCCTGTGACCGTACCGGCAGCGCATCCACAGAATCGAACCCAGTTCACCCGAACCGGCAATCTCATGGGCGCGCAGAACCGCCGGGTAGTGCCGGTGGTTGAATCCGGTCATTAGCGTTCGGCCGGTCCGCTCCGCGGCGAGATGCACTTCTCGCGCCTCGTCTGGAGTCCTGGCCAGCGGCTTCTCGCAAAGCACGTCCTTGCCGGCTTCCATGGCGGCGATGCTCACCGGCGCGTGAAGGTCGTTGGAGGCGGAAACGATCACCGCATCGACTTCCGGCGAATCGACCACGCGCCGCCAGTCTGTGACGGCCTCCGCTCCATGCTCGGTCGCCAGATTGCCGGCCCGATCGCGCTGCGCGTCGGCCACGATAACCAGGTCAACATCCGGGGTCTCGGCTACGAGCCCGGCTCTGGTTGTTCCAACACCCCCGGCTCCAACCAGACCGACTTTCATACTCGCTCCGAAAGGCCGTCCGGGCCGCTAGTTCGGCCCGGACTCACCCTGCACTGCTAAGACGGGTTCTACTTGGCCATCGCCTTCAGCGCGTCATAGGCCGGCCGGCCGCTGCCGTCCGGCCGCAGGATTCCGAATCCGTATTTCTCATCCGTGGGACCGACGAGCTGCTGGAAGTTCAGGTTCCACACGAACATATGAGTCACGTATGGGAAGTCTGCCTTGATCTTCTGGAAAGCCCTGACCAGGAAATCGGCCTGGTCTTGTTCGGAGTTGTACTGGGAGTATTCGTAGCCGCCGACGATCTGCGTAACCGGCGTCGAGCTCCAGCCGAATTCCGAGAACCAGATCGTCTTGTTAGGATCGCCCTGGGCGGTCATGATCGCCTTCAACTCCTCGAAACGGTTGAAGAAGAAACTGGGGTGGTTGTTCCAGCCCCAGATGCTCCGATTCTGCCCGCCGAGAGTGTCGTCGGGATGGTTTGCTCCGCCGTTCGGATGCACCGCGAGCGCGTCGAAGTAGTTTTTGACTTCCGGGAACTCCTCGTACACGCGTCGAACGTAGGTGGCGTCGTCGAGCGCGATGCTGGCGTCATTTACGCCAGTCGGCGTCGGCGCTCCGAAGAGAACTATCACCGTAGGATCGACAGCCTTTATCGCCTCGTATCCGGCCTTCAGCATTTCGCCGTACTTGCGGATCGCGTCGGGAGCGAGAAAGCCCCACTCAACGCTCAGGTTGGCCTCGTTCCACACTTCCACGGCGTGTATCTTGTCTTGGAAGCGCTGCATCAGCGCCGTCAAAAACGGCTTGATATTGGCTACGTCCGCGGGCGGCCCATGAGTCGTTCCGGCGGCCCTGGCCCACGCGGGAGCGGCGACGACGCTGACCATTAATCTGACGCCCCGCTCCGACGGCGCATTCAGGGCAGCGTCGTATTCGCCCCAGGTGAAGACGCCTCTCTGGGTTTCAATTTCTTCCCAGCGGACCTGCTGCTTCGTCCAGTTAAACCCGGCTTCCAGGATCTTGGTGGCCGCGTCGTTGGCGCGGTTACCGCCGATCATGTGAGCCTGCATGCCGTACCCCTGCAAGCCCTGCGGAAGACTGAGCGGCGCGGGAACACCTCCCGCCACTACAACGGGCGCCGCGGTTGGAACCGGCGTGGCCGTCGGGGGAACTGTCGGTACGGGCGTAGCCACAGGAGTCGCCGCTGCGGTTGGCGCGGGAGTCGTTTCCACCGTCACCACCGGCACTCCGCTCTTTGCCTGCTCGACGGATATCGGAGTTACGGCTGCTCCGGTGATTACGTTGAATTCCTTCATAAGGTCGCCGGTGTTTGCGAGTACCGCGACGCCCGCCGGCCCGCCTCCGCCGCTTTCTGTCCAAACCTGAAAAACTTGGCGCTGAGCGCGGAGCACCTGCACGGGGCCGTACACGTCATAGGAGATCGGAAGTCCGTACAGATCCAGCCACCTGGACTCCGAGAGGAACTTCGCCTTGATCGTCGGATTCTGATCAAGAAGCTTCAAGTGGTTTTGCTTTATGGCTTCGAAGCCCGCCGGCGTTGAGGCATCATGCTGAGCGTCTTCCGGCAGCGCCGCATGGGGAGGCGTTTGCCGAACCAACGTCAGCGCCGGGTCGGTGCCCGCGAGGTTCATCTCGTCGAGGATGTTCAGGAAGTTGAAGGAATTGCTAACGGGGTTCCATTGCAACACGGCCTTCTGAAACGCCTGTGTGGTGAAGCCCTTGAAGGTGAAGCGGCTTGAGATGGGGTATCCGATCTCGTCCAGGCTGAACTTTTGGAATTCGGTCCAGAAGGGGATCGAATCGTCGTCGGTTACTGCGAACCCGTTCCCCGTTTCCTGACCGGTCTGACGGTAGAAACGGCCGTTAGGTAGCGATTCCTCGTCTGGAAGTTCGGCGGCGACGGCCACCGACGCAACAACCAATAGCACTACTGCCGCCATCATCCCGACCCGGATTAGTCTTCCCATCAAGACGCCCTTCCTCGCAATTGAATTTCTTTGAACTTAACGCTCGGGACGACCGGGCGTTACCGTCACCGTCGGAATCTAAGCGCTTCGGCTTGGCAGGTCAAACGCGGGGGCTAGTCCAAATCCGTAGGGTCGGGGCGCGGCTGGAGCGGCGCGCTCAAAGTCAATTGCTCTCCGGCGCGATCCACCGTGAATTCCAGGGTATCGCCGACTGAAATCGCGAAAACTTTTTCGGCAAGCTCGAATCCGTGGATGAGCGGGTCTCCGTTGATCGCCAGCACTACGTCGCCGGCCTGGATGCCCGCCGCTTTCGCCGTTGAATTCGCCACAACTTCGACTATGTAAGCGCCGCGATCGGACTTCAGGTTGCGCTCGGTGACCACATCCTCGTCAACCGGGCGGAACGAGACTCCGAGATATCCGTGCTGTGTACGACCGTCCGTCACGAGAGAATTGAGATGCTGCTTTATGTGCGCGATTGGGATTGCGAATCCGATGCCATCGGCTCCTTGCTCGCGGCCCGTGTTCATCCCGATAACTTCACCGAAAATGTTGAGCAGCGGCCCCCCGCTGTTGCCGCTGTTAAGAGCGGCATCGGTCTGAATCATTCCAACCAGGTCGATCCGCAGCTCACCCGCTTGGGTATTCACGCGATTCGGGAACCGCCGTCCCAGTCCGCTGACTATTCCCTGGCTGACCGAACCCTCGAAGTTTCGGAGCGGACTGCCGATCGCAATCACGGGATCGCCGGGCCTGAGCGTTGTTGAGTCTCCGAGCGAAAGAACCGGATACGGCCCGCCCTCCACCTTCAGAATCGCCGTATCCATGTAGGGGGCGCGTCCGACAATCTCGGCCCGCCTGAATTCGCCGGTGCTGAGAATCACCCGCAGGCTCTTGCGGTCGCTTACCACATGGTTGTTGGTCAGCAGCAGTCCTTCCGGGCTGAAGAAGAACCCGGATCCCGCTGATACCGGTCCTCGCGGAGTCCCGCCCTGGCTCGGAAACTCGCCGTCCGTGAGACCGAATATCGTCACCACCGCGGGCAGCGATTGCGCTATTACGTTTTGAGTCCGATCGGACTCTTCCGGGGGCAATTCGGCGGCGATTTGCTGGGGAGTGGTGGTCGGGGCCGATACGATCTCGACGATCTGTGTCAGGGGAGTTGAGCTTCTTCCGGCCAGGTAACCGCCGAGGGTTCCTGCTCCGCCAGCCAAAACGACCACGGCGAGAAGCAAGGCGTAAAAGTAGGTTGGCAGCTTGGGTGTTGGGGTTTTGTGCAATGTGTTCTCCGGAACGGCAATTGAGCCGGGCGTGGCTTGGGATTTTGAGTATATCGACGTCGCGGCGATCCTCCTCGGTACCCGTAACACGCGATCGATCCGCCACGTAACGATGGGCCGGCTCGTCATGGCGGGCGGGCGACGCGGAAGGGGCTCCGTTCGTTCTGAGCTTCCCACCGAATTGTCACCCCGAGATTTGCGAGGGATCTCGGCTTCGAGAACGGCACGCGAGATTACTTGATTGACCTCGGAATGACGCCGTTAACTTCGGAATGTTTGAGGCGTCGGACGACGCGACCGGAATACCGGTCGAACGGCGCACCTCCGGCCTTCGAATCTGGCGACCGCTACAATCGTTTCGGACTTCCCTACGAGACCGAGCAGGCCCGCCTTTGCGCGATTTCAGAATTGGGCTCGCTCAGATCGATCCGCGCCTCGGCGATGTCGAGGCCAACCTCGAAAAGCACCTCGAATACATTGAAATGGCCCGGAAAGCGGGATGCGATCTCGTCGTATTCCCGGAGCTTTCGCTGACCGGCTACTTCCTGCGAGACCTCGTCTACGACGTCGCCATCGACCCTTACGGTGGCTTTCTCGATCCGCTCATCGAACAGACCCGCGACATAACCGTCGTCTTTGGGTTCGTGCACGAGACTCCGAACCATGCTTTCAAATCGGCCGCCGCATACGTTGAGGACGGCTTAATCCTTCACATACATCACAAGGTCTATCTCGTCACCTACGGCCTATTCGACGAGGGCCGCTATCTCGCGGCGGGCGATTCAATCCGCGCGGTTGACGGCAAGTTTGGTCGGCAGTCGCTTCTGATCTGCGAAGACCTATGGCATCCAGCTATCGCCGCGATTGCGGCAATCGACGGCGCGGACGTGATTTACGGCATTTCGTGCAGTCCCGGACGCGGCATTTCGGGTGGTGGCGCCGAATTGGGCTCGATAACAACGTGGCACGACATAAACAGGATGTACGCGCAGCTTTTCACGGGATACCAGGTCTACAGCCATCGTGTCGGCTACGAGGATGGCGTCAACTTTCCGGGCGGATCGGAGGTCGTGGGACCCGAAGGGGAAGTGCTGGTTCGAGCATCGGCCGACCGCGAGGAGCTCGTCGTCGCGGATCTCACCGATTCGTCGCTGCGCCGTGCCCGGATCAAGGTCCCGCTCCGCCGCGACGAGAATCTCGACCTGACTCTTCGCGAGCTACAGCGAGTCTTCGAGGAGCGTTACGGTTGAGCGCCACCCGGTCAAGCGCGGCCGAATTGGTTCAACGGGCGGATGCCGCCCTTGCCCTCGACACGGATCTTGCCGAGGGCATTCTTACGGGATTCATCCGAAATGAGTTGGGCAAGGTCGGGTTCCGGCGGGCCGTCGTGGCATTGTCGGGTGGCATCGATTCCGCTTTGGTGTGCGCCCTCGCCTCGAAGGCGCTCGGTCCTGAGAACGTGCTCGCGGTCATGATGCCGTACCGGACCAGCAATCCTTCCAGCCGCGCGGACGCCGAGGAGCTGATAGCACAGCTCGGCGTCGAATCACGACTTCTCGAGATTTCCGAAATGGCGAACGCCTATTTCGACGCGCAACCCGACATCTCCGACCTTCGACGGGGCAACGTAATGGCCCGAATGCGAATGATCGTCGTCTACGATCACTCGGAGGACTTCGGCGGCCTGGTGATCGGCACCTCAAACAAGTCTGAGATCCTTCTCGGCTACGGCACTCTTTTCGGCGACATGGCGAGCGCGATCAATCCGATCGGAGACCTATTCAAGACTCAGGTTCGCCGGTTGGCACGGGCGATGGATCTGCCGAGCGGCATCATCGACAAGCCACCCAGCGCCGACCTGTGGGAGGGGCAATCCGACGAGGAGGACCTGGGGATCTCCTACGACGACGTAGACCGCATTCTTTATCTTCTGTTCGACGAGCGATTTCGACGCGCCGAGCTGCTCGAAACGGGGTTCCCCGAGGAACAGGTAACGAAGGTATACGCGATGGTGCAGAGAAATCAGTTCAAGCGTCGTCCTCCTGTCATCGCCAAGATTTCCGATCGAACCGTCGAACACGAGTTTCGCTATCCACGAGATTGGGGTCTATGATCGACGCCTGCTTGCCCTGTGTTTCTAGGCCGAATGGCCGCCGGGAATTGGCCCGACGTACCAGTCAATATCCGCTACTCAGCGCCCGTTGTGGGAAGGAGCGCCCGTTTGAATTACAGCGTCGCGACGAGTCTTTTCATGGAACTCAATCTCATAGAGGCGATCTCCAATATCGCGGCAGCCGGTTTCAGCGAGGTTGAAGTCATGGCCCGCGCGCCGCAGCTCGACTCGACCGACACTAACTACGATATTGATGCGGTCCTTCGCACTCTGACGGATCGTGGGGTCAAGGCCAAGAGCTGTCACGCTCCGTTCGGCCCCCAGATCGATATTAGTAGCGATGATTCTTCATTTAGGAAGGCGGGAATTGACTCTCTGCGCTCCCTCCTCGAACCGTGCGCGAAGCTCGGGGTCGAGACGATCGTCGTACATCCCAACGTCGCGCCTCAGGGGCAGACCGACGAGCGGGCCGAGGCCAGCAAATCGCGCATCCGTCAGAGCATGGCGACCGCGGGCGACATAGCTCGACCGTTCGGGTTGCGAATCGCATTCGAGAATATGAACAGTGCCGGCCGGTCGCAGCCGTGTGGCGCGATGGCTCAACTGCGCGAACTTGCCGATGGACTGCCCGACAACGTCGGACTGTGCCTCGACACCGGCCACGCGTTCGCAAACGGGCTCGATCTGGCGAGTGAAGTTCGAGATTCGGGCGACCGGCTGATCGCTCTGCACGTTCACGACAACGACGGAGAGGTGGACCGTCATTGGCCCCCGGGTCGCGGCAAGATCGACTGGCCGCCGTTTCTGGAAGCACTTCGCGAAACACGATTTGGTGGCGCCTGGACCCTCGAGGTCCTCGCTCTCGGCGACGAAGATCCCATAGCGAACCTCGAAGAGACCAAGTCAGCGATCGCCGAATGGGGTCCGCCGGTGGGGAAATAAACGCCGACATCCGACTAGGGGCTGAGTCTGGCGGCTGGCGAATCAGCGCGGGCTAATCGAGCCCCAGAAGAGCCAGTGAGTCGCGATTGATGATCCCCTCGATATCCTCGTCAGGTATTCGCGGGAGACCGGTTCCTTCGACGACCGAATTCACGTTTCTCAAGCCGTCCATAGTCTCTTCTTGGGTACCGAAGGGGAAATCGCTGCCGAACAGCAGCTTGTGCAACAGACCGGATTCATGGAACGCGACCAGCGCTTGGTACATCCACCACGGCCGAATGTGGGCTATCGATACGTCGGTGTAGACGTTGGGGTGCTTCCGCACCATCACCATCGCGTCGGCAAACCACGGAAGACCGATGTGCGCGAGGATGATCGTCAGGTCGGGAAACTGGCGCGCAACGGGGTCATACGTGAGCGGATTCGCCCACTCCAGCGACGCCTTGCTCATGCCCTGAAATGCGGCGTGGGTGAGAATAGGCAGCCCAAGCTCCTCGGCCCTGGCGTGAATCCTTGCGGCTCGCGGCTCCGTGGGTTCGAAGTTTTGATACACCGGGCTCATTTTGATTCCGCGCAGCCCTAATTCGTTGACGCAGCGATCCAACTCGTGGAGGGCGTCCGGCTGGTGCGGATCGACAGACATGAATCCGACTATCCGGTCCGGATCGGTTCGAGCGTATTCGGCGATCGAATCGTTCGGGGTGCGCATGCCTAGAGCCAGCGCGTTGATGCCGAAAACTATCACCTTGTCGGCCCCGCCCGTGGCCGCTTTGTGCCGTTCCGGAGTGATTTGCAGATCGACCGCATCGGCGTACGTTCTGCGGACCGCCTCCTGGATCTCCGTTCCCCACTGATCCAGCGTCGATAGGTGAGTGTGCACGTCAACGATCACGCCAACCTCCACGCAAATTCCCGGATGCGCCGGTGACAGTCTGACATCTCAGTTCACGGGAGACCGTAGCAGGAACCCGTCGTCCCCGGCCCAATTCGTTACCCCGAGCCCCATTGTTGTCATTCTGAGCGAAGCGAAAAATCTCGGCCTCGGTAACGTCGCGCGCAAGATTCCTCAGCGGACCTCGGAATGACGGCAGGGGAAATTGACTCGGCCTCGGTGACGCCGCGCGAGACTCCTCGGCGAACCTCGTAATGACGGGAGGGGAGCGCCGGGCCGGTGCGGCGCGTTGACCGCGCTACCGTTCCGCATTGAAACTAGACCGACAAACGATTTCAACAAAGGGAGAACTTCGTGCCTAAGGCGCTTATGTCGCGTGCTATGCGGGATCAGTGGCTCGCGCCCTTCCTGCAAAAGCTCACCGATTACGGTCTTGAAATCGTCACCAGCGAAGCCGAGCCGCCGCTTGGTTCAAGTGACTGGCTCCCGGATCTGGACGGAACGGCGGCGCTTTTCGCCAACGGCAACGACGACGTGACCGCCGACGTCCTCGACGCCGCTCCAGACCTGAAGGTGATCTGCCGGACCGGCGTGGGATTTGACAGAGTCGACATTCATGCGGCCGCGGAAAAGCGGGTGGTCGTCACGACGACTCCGGGATCGAATTCAGAGGCGGTCGCTGACTTTGCAATGGGGATGATCCTCGCGTGCGCTCGCAAGATTCCGCTTCTCGACAGCAACCTGAAGGCCGGCGCCTGGCAGCCGCGCCTGGGCGTGGACGTTAACTCGAAAACGCTTGGAATCGCCGGTCTCGGCCGCATCGGCCAGGCCGTTGCGAGGCGGGCACGCGCTTTCAACATGAGGATTCTGGGAGTTGACCCAATCGTTTCCCAGGACCAGGTCGCCGCGCTCGGAGTCGAGATAGTTTCTTTCGACACATTGTTTTCGGAATCGGATTTCATCACGTTGCACATGCCGTCCTTGCCTGAAACGTCCGGATTCATCGGCGAGCGCGAACTGAAGGCGATGCGGCCCACGGCATTCCTGATCAATACGGCCCGCGGTCCGCTCGTGGATGAGCGGGCGCTACGAGATGCTCTCCGCGAAAACCGGATTGCCGGAGCCGGTTTGGACGTATTCGACGGTGAACCACGAACGGATTCGCCGTTTGCCGAGTTCGACAACGTGATCGTCAGTCCGCACATCGCCGGGGGGACGGTCGAGAGCACGGCGATGATGGCGGAAGCGGCGGTGGACAACGCCATCGCGGTATTGTCCGGAAAATGGCCGCGAGATGTCGTCGTGAACGGCGTTTACAGCGACGAATAGCGCGGTGCCGTAGCTCGTGGGGACCCTATATGTGGTTGCGACGCCGATCGGCAATCTGGGAGACATCACGGAAAGGGCGCGGGACGTGCTTCGCGGGGTCGCAACCGTTGTGGCGGAGGACACGCGCCGATCGAGAAAGCTTCTTGCGGCCGTGGAAAGCAATGCCCGGCTGGAGTCCTTTCACGCCCACAGCGGACCTCGCAAGCTGGAGCGCGTCGTCGCGCTTCTCGACGACGGCGATATCGCATATGTGAGCGACGCAGGGACCCCGGGGGTTTCGGACCCTGGCGCGAAACTGGTGGCCGCGGCGAGACGGGAAGGCCACATCGTCTCTCCGGTCCCCGGTCCGTCGGCTCTGACGGCTGCGCTCTCGGTTTCTGGTCTTGAGGCCGGTGGGGCGGTTTTTCTCGGATTCCTGCCAAGTCGCCGGCCGCGGAGATGGAAGGCTCTGGAACACGCCAGCAAAACCGAATTGCCTGCAGTCGTCTTTTGCTCGGCACGGACGGTCACCCGGATTCTGGAGGAGTGCAGCATATACTTCGGAGATGACGCGCCCGTGGTGATCTGCCGAGAGCTCACCAAGCGGCACGAGGAGATCGTTGAGTCAACGCTGTCCGCTGCGCCGGCTCTTGAGGTGGTTGAGAAACGGCGCGGCGAATATGTCCTCGTTGTGGGACAGCGAACGCTTTCTCCCGAAGAAATAACCGACGACCGGCTCTCCGATGAGATGGAATTGGAAAAGGCTTCGGGAGCCTCGATCAGGGATGCGTCGGTGACCGTGGCCGCGAAGTTTGGCATGCCCCGCCGTCGTGCCTACAAGGCCGGCTTGAAAGCACGGCCCGAGAATTGACGCCACTTCCTTCTCCCACCGGGAGAGGGATCAGAGCGTGGGGGCTGACAGAGCGAGCCGGCGCCGCTCCTCCCGTCATTCCGAGGTAAACCGAGAAACTCCGCGCACCGCTGACTAGGCCGAAATTCTTCGCTGCGCTCAGAATGACAAAAACAATGTTCGGTGTGACGCGTCCCTGTCAGTGAGGACGATTGAAGGGGCTACTGCCTCGCGAGTTCGACAGCCTGCGTCACCATCTCGTCGAGCAGTGATAGACCGCGATTCCAAAAACTCGGATCGTCGATGTCAACCCCAAACGGCGCCACCAGCTCTGAGGGAGACGCCGTCCCTCCTTTGGCCAGCATTTCCATATACTTCGGAACGAACGTCGGCCCCTGATCTTGGTAGAGCCTGTAGAGAGCCAGTACCAGTAGCTCGCCGAACGCGTAGGCGTAGGTGTAGAACGGCACGTGTATGAAATGCGGAATGTAGCTCCACCAGATGGAGTAATTATCCGTAAGTGTCACGGTGTCCCCGTGCATCGGGCGATTGGCCTGCATCCACAGCTCGTTGATGCGGTCCGTCTCGAGTTCGCCTGCCTCGCGCCGGTTCTGGTGAACCAATTGCTCGAACCGGCAAAGAACTATCTGCCTGAACACCGTCGCAAACGCGTCCTCGATCTTGCCGGTGAGGAGTGAGAGCCGGACCTTCGGATCGTCTTCACGATCCATCAGCCGGTGAAAGACGATCATTTCTCCGAAGACCGACGCCATTTCGGCGGTCGTCAGTGGCGTGTTCTGTTGTAGGTAGCCCATATCTCGCGCGAGATACTGGTGGATGCCGTGACCGAGTTCGTGGGCGATGGTCATGACGTCACGCAGCCTGTCGGTGTAGTTGGCGAGGATGTAAGGATGGGCGTGCGTCGGACCGCTTGCGCTGAACACCCCTCCCCGCTTACCGGCTCTCAATTCCGCGTCGATCCAGTTACCCTCGAAGAACTTATCGACGATCTCCGCAGCTTCCGGCGCGAACGACGCATAGGCGTCCCGGACGGTGACCTTGCAGCTTTCCCAATCGCATTCGGGCGTAGCGCCGGCGATCGGAGCGTAGCGGTCGTAGTCATATAGCTCGTCGTAGCCCAGCAGGCGCTTTTTGAGATCGTAAAAACGATGGACAGTCGGGTAGGCGGACACGCAGCTTTCGATCAGCGCGTCAACTGAGCGCTGGTCGATCTCATTGGCGAGATTTCGCGATGACATCGGTGAGGCGAACGAGCGCAACGTGTCGTCCACTTTGTGATCTTGCACGAGTGTGTTCATCACGTACGTGAGCAGATGGCTCTGCTCATGGAGGGTGACGGTCATCGCCTCGGCCGCGGCTCGGCGGGCGTCTCGATCCGGATCGTATAGCAGGGCTAGCGTCTCCGACTCGTTTAGCTGTCGGGTTTCGCCGCCGATTTCCACGTTACAGACCAGCCGCCCGGTTAGCTCATCGAACAGGCGCGAAAACGCGCGGGAACCGGTGTTGGACTTTTGCTCCAGCAGCGTCTCTTCGGGCTCGCTCAGCCTGTGCGGTTTGAATCGGCGCTGGTTTTCAAGGAAATGCCGGTAACGCTGAATGGCCGGATCTTTTATGAGATTCGCAGCCACTTCGTCGTCCAGAGCCACCCATTCCAGCTCAAAAAAGACAAGTTTGTTTCTGATCGTCGAATTTCGCTCAGTCACGTGAGCCACCAATTTGCCCCGCGCGGGATCATCGCTCTTCGCCGCGTGGAGTAGCTGGGCGAAAATCACGGCAGCATCCGCCAGTTCGCTGATCTCTTCGAGTGCCGAAACGGCCTCGGCGAGTTCGGCGGCACTGAGCGATCCGAGCGCGTCCCGATACCGGATTGCGAATTCGTCGGCACGCGCTTCAGCGGAATCGAGATCGGATTCGATCTTCGAGTCGTCGACGCCGGAATAAAGGTCGTTCAAATCCCAGGCAACGCCGTCGGCGCTGCTTGAGGGGGATGATTCGTTGATCGCTGCCAATTGCGCCTCCGTTAGTTGGGCACCAGTTAACGATTGTCGTTCGTGTCGCCTGAACCGTACTTCGTGGGAGACCGAGGTCGGGTCCTGTCCGCTCCGTGATAACATTTTCGCTTGCATACGCACGACTGTCTTTTTAGCAACATTCCTCGAGCCCAGTGAACACCTACTACATCACGACCGCGATAGATTATCCGAATGCCAATCCGCACCTGGGCCACGCCCTCGAAAAGATCGGCGCGGACGCTGCTGCCAGGCATAAACGGCTGAAGGGCCTGGATGTCTTCTTCTCAACGGGAGTAGACGAGAACAGCCTCAACGTGGCAAAAACGGCTCGCGAGGCCAGCAAATCCCCCCAGACATTCGTTGACGAAATGTCGCCACATTTCAAGGATTTGTGGAGCAATCTGAATGTTTCCTACGACGAATTTATTAGGACCACCGAGCCCCGTCACATTGAGGCGGCTCGAAAGTTTTTCACTGCGGTTCACGAAAGTGGAGCCATCTACAAGGGCAAATACGAAGGCTGGTATTGCCTCTCGTGCGAGAGTTATTACCCGGACTCGGATCTCGTCGACGGTAACTGCCCGGTCCACGGTACGACGCCGGAGTGGTTGTCTGAGGACAACTACTTTTTTGCCCTTTCCAAGTACGAAAACCGGCTGCTCGAGCACTTTGAAAAAAACCCGGATTTCGTCATACCCGAATCCCGGAAGAACGAGGTGCTCGGCCTCATCCGACGTGGGCTCAAGGATTTCAGCATTTCGAGAGCTGGGCAGGACTGGGGCATTCCGCTACCGATCGACGATTCGCAGGTGATTTACGTCTGGTTCGATGCTCTCATCAACTATGTGACCCTCGCCGGCTACGGGTACGACGATGAACGTCTCGCTAAATGGTGGCCTGCCGACGTGCATGTGATCGGTAAGGACATCTGGCGGTTTCACGCAATCTACTGGCCGGCAATGCTCATGGCGGCCGGGCTGGAGCTTCCCAAGACGATCGTCGTGCACGGCTTTATCGACTTCGGCGGCCGGAAGATGAGCAAGTCAGCAGGCGTGGGCGTCGACCCCGCCGAGGTAATCGGCAAGTACGGGGTTGATCCGCTCCGTTACTACCTTCTAAGGGAGATTCCATTCCAGCGCGACGGCAGCTTCACGTCGGAGGGGATGGATGCTCGCTACCACAACGAGCTTGGTAACGATCTTGGCAACCTTCTTAACCGCACCGTATCGATGATGCAGCGCTATCGCGACGGGATATTGCCAAAACCAGGCTCGGACACCGAGGCCGAACGCGCATTGAAATCGGCGGCTCACAGGGCCTGGGAGACGGTCGATACAGGATTCGACCAGTGGATGTTCAGCGAAGCGTTATCGGAATTGTGGAGATTTGTTGGCGCGGCCAACCGATACGTCGATGCGACGAAGCCATATGTGCTTGCAGCCGAAGGGGACATGGAAGGACGGCTGGACACCATCCTCTACAACCTTGCTGAAGGGGTTCGAAACGCGGCACTTCTTGCAGCACCCGCGATCCCCGAGACATCCAACAGAATGTACGCTCAGCTGGGTCTTCCCACGATCGAAGGCGCGGCGTGGCTCGAGCAAAGGGCGTGGGGCGGTCTGTCGCCGGGTTCCCGAATTCCGGGTGGGGCGCCGATATTCCCTCGTCTGGTTTGAATCCTGACCACAATCGCCTTTGCTGGCTTTTGATTCTCACGTCCATCTAAATTCTCCCCGCTTCAACCGAGACGCGGAACAGGTATGGGAGAGGGCGATCGGTGCCGGTGTGGGCGCCGCCGTCGTGGTCGGGTATGACATCGCTTCGAGCCGTCGGGCCATAGAGCTCTCTCGCGATAACAAAGGCTTGTTCGCCGCCGTCGGAATCCATCCACACAGTTCCGACGAATCGACGACGGACGCCATGGCCGAGCTTGCTCTACTCGCCGAAGATCCGGCCGTCGTAGCGATTGGCGAGACCGGATTGGATTCCTATCGCAACATCCAGTCGGGCGCCGTGCAGAAGAGTTCGTTCAAGTCCCACCTTCGACTGGCGGCCGACTCCGGGCTCCCGGTGATCGTCCACGTTCGCGACGCCTTTGATGACGCATTGCAATGCCTGCGAGACTACGAAGGCGTGGGCGTCATTCATTGTTACACTGGTGGGCCGTCGGAACTTGCCGGTTTTCTGGAGAGGGGCTTATATATTTCCTTCTCAGGAGTGATAACGTACGCATCCGAACAGATGGTTCGCGAAGCGGCAAAGATTGTTCCGGCCGACCGACTCCTCGTCGAAACCGACTGTCCGTATCTAGCGCCCGCACCTGACAGGCGAAAGCGAAACGAGCCGGCCTACTTGGTTCAAGTGCTCGAGCGGATGGCGCAGATTCGAGATGAATCGATTGATGAGATCGCCCGCCTGACTCACCACAACGCTTCGGGATTGTTCCGGGTGGAGATGGTGTCGTGAAGTCGACCAAGCACGCGCCAAAACTCGGGGAGATTCTCGCGCACGTCCAGGACTCCATGGTTAGAGTCGACATGCGCCTGTCGGAAATCTCGGTTCCTGAAAGTGGGAGCACGCTTGGCGCCGTTCTCAAATTCTCACTGGGTGACGCAGGCAAGCGCCTAAGGCCGGCAATCGTCCTTCTGTCATCTGCGACCTTTGGGCGTTCGAGCGACGCGGTGATTGGATTAGCGGCCGCCACCGAGTGTTTGCACGCCGCCACGCTCGTCCACGATGACATTGTGGACGGTGCCGATTCCAGGCGCGGTAGAAAGGCCGTTCACCTGATGTGGTCGCAGGCCGCCGCTGTCTTAAGCGGCGATTTCCTTTTCGCCGCGGCAGCGGACCTTGTTGCCGCTCTCGGGCGGCCCCGCATCGTACGAATGTTCGCCGACACCATCATGAAAATGTGTCGGAGCGAATTCGGCTCGCCCGATTTTCGCGAAGGTTCGGACGGCATGCTCGAAGATTATTTGTCAAAGATAGAAGGGAAAACCGCGTCACTGTTCGCACTCTGCTGTGAGGCATCGGCGGAGCTTGCCGATGCAGGCGAGTCCGCCCTCGCCGCCATGCGCGGCTACGGCACGAATCTCGGACTCGCATTCCAAATCACGGACGACGTACTTGACGTCATGGGCGACGAAATCGATACCGGCAAGCCCATCGGCAACGATCTACGACAGGGCCTGCTCACCCTTCCCGCGATCTACTTTCTGGAAAATGGTGCCGCCGATGGGAGTCTGGTCCGGCGCATCATCGATCGGCCAACCAGCACGAACACGGAATTGAGGCAAGCGATCTGGGAAATCCGGGAGTCGGGGGCGATTGACCAGGCCATGGCCGACGCGGAGTCATTCGCTGAAAAAGCCAGGGGATTCATCGCCGAACTGCCGGCCGGTACAAACCGCACCGCGCTGGAAGATCTCACGCATTACGTTATCAATCGACTCTCCTAGTACTCCCGCAAACCGCCGCGTGGACGTCAGATCGATGTTCGATGCGATCGTTCCCACCTATGATCTACTCAACCGCGTTATGAGCCTCGGGATGGATGGCGCTTGGAGGAAAAAGGCGCTGCGGGTTTGTCTGCGCGACGATCCCAAAAATGTGATCGACTTGGGCACCGGGACAGGTGACCTGGCGCTGATGCTCGAGGAACTTGCGCCGCCGGGTGTAAACGTATTTGGCGCGGACTTTTCAATTTTGATGTTGCGCCAGGCCCGTGATCGATCGAAACGCAACGGTATGTCGCTGAAATTGGCTGCCGCCGACGCCGTCACCCTGCCGTTTGCCCCCGGTTCCGTCGATGCGGTCGTGACCGCCTTCACGCTTCGAAACGTCCCGGACCTCAGCGGTGCGCTCATCGCGGCAGCGAGGGTATTGAGACCGAGGGGCCGGCTTGTGGTGCTGGACATGACACCGGTCGGCTCCGGGCCTCTCGGCCGGTTGTTTCGGTTGTACTTTCATTCGGTAGTTCCATTGATCGGCAGACTCGTAAGCCGCCATCCGTTCGCCTATGAATATCTTCCCCGTTCTGTTGACGCGTTTCCGCCCGCGCCGGAATTCGCGGACCTCATCACAAAGTCTGGTTTTGAAGATGTGACGTATTCAAAACTTGGCATGGGTAGCATTGCCCTGCATACGGGAATCAAGCAGGCGTAGGAGCTTGGAGTGGCGACGGTAGCGGAACCGACCCGCGTACGCGAACCCCATTCGTCAAAAGAATGGGATTCGCTTCTTACCAGCGGCGACCGCCCCAGCTTCTTGCAGTCCTGGGAATGGGGTGAGCTCAAGCGCGGATTTGGGTGGACTCCCGTCCGACTCGCGGTTTGTAACTCGGATGATGCTCCTGTCGCCGGCGCGCAAATGCTCATCAAAACTAAAAGGTTGCTCGGGATTTCACCGCGATTCGGAGTTGCGTACATCCCTCGTGGTCCGTTTGGTGCCGCGACTCAGCAAGAGTTTCGCGAGCTGATCAACGTCGCGATCGAACGGGCGAGCCGGGAGGGCGCTGCGTTCATCAGGGTTGAACCTGCGGCTGATGGCATTGACGCGGTTCTCGCCGCCATGGACGAGGCCAGCTTCAAACCCGCGCCGCAATACGTTCAGATTCAATCCACCGGTTATGTCGAACTTAGCCGCACCGAAGATGAGCTGCTGGCGAGCTTTAAGCCAAAGACCCGTTACAACGTGCGTTTGGCGAAGCGGCGGAACGTGGACGTTCGCGTTGCAGACAATCAGGCCGACCTCGAGTCCTTTTACCGCCTTACGGTAACTACCGGTAGGCGGGATGGTTTTGCCGTCCATGGCCCCGGCTACTACCGGGCCGTATGGGACACATTCGCGGAGTCGAAACGGCGCCTGTTAATCGCCAGCGTCAATGGTGAAGATGTTTCCGCTCTGTTCGCCGTGGTTTGCGGCGATATGGCCACATATCTATATGGCGCGTCGTCGGATCGCTATCGCAACACCATGTCCAATTATTTGCTTCAATGGGAGGCCATGCTGTGGGCCAAGCGGCAGGGATGCTCGACTTACGACTTTTGGGGGATGGCCGATCCCGCATCCGAGAATGATCCAATGGCCGGAGTACACAGGTTTAAGGCGGGATTTCGGCCGGTTTCCGTCCTTCACGCCGGGACATTCGATCTTCCACTGCGACCTTCCGCGTATCTGGCGATCACTCGGATTGCTTTGCCCGCGCGAACGCTGATTCAAGGACTCCTCTCCGGGCGCAGAAGTCCTTCTCCCGCCGCATAGAGAGGTGCTGCTCTCGTCCGTCATCGCCGATCTACGCGATGCAGAATCGCAAGGCGGCGATTGTGAAATCAGCGCGATTGCCTTCGACTCGCGCCTGGTTCACCCGGGCTGCCTGTTCGTCTGCATTCGCGGCGAAGCGGCCGATGGACATGATTACGCGGCCGAGGCACTTGAGAACGGCGCGTCGGCATTGCTTGTCGACAGATTCCTTCCCCTGGCGGCTAACCAGGTCAAAACGCCCGATACTCGTCTGGCGCTCGCCCAGGTGGCCAAGGTATTCCACGGCAGGCCCGACGAGTCCCTCGGCCTCATCGGCGTCACCGGCACCGACGGCAAAACCACCACGGCCAGTCTCATCGCGTGGATATTGCGGCGGGCCGGCTTCAAAACGGGTGAAGTCACTACGGCCGGTATTTCAACCGGTGAAGAGGCAAGACCGAACCTCGTTCATCAGACCACTCCTTCCTCGCTTGAGCTTCAGCAGGCTCTTGGCGAGATGCGCGACCGCAAGGTGGAATGGGCCGTGATTGAGACGACCTCTCACGGTCTGGATCAGCATCGCGTTGCCGGATTCGCGTTCAATCGGGCGGTCTTCACCTCCATTACGCACGAGCATTTGGACTACCACGGAACGCTTGAGGCCTACGTTGAGGCCAAAGCGCGGCTGCTCGATATCCAGGCGGAGGCCGATGGCGGTGAGTGGGGAAAGGCAGCAATCCTGCCCACGGACGACGCCAATTGGGACCTATTACATCGAAGAGTTCGCGGGCGCACGATCGGTTATGGCCGCGCGAAAGATGCTGACGTGAAGATTCTGAGTGAAAAATCGTCGAGCCGTGGTATCGAATTCGCGGCGTCGACGCCCTGGGGTGAGATTGCCACCGCCGCACGTCTTCCCGGCGCCTTCAATATTGAAAACTGCCTTGCCGCATTGGCGTGCGCAGCCTCCGCCGGGGCCGAATTGGCCGAGTGTGCCGACGCGATTGCCACGTTTCCGGGTGTAAGCGGCCGCATGGAGCGAATAGATTGCGGACAGCCGTTTGAAGTAATCGTGGACTACGCGCACACGCCGAACAGTCTGGAATCGGTTTTACAGACTCTGAGCGATCGAAGCGGCCGGCTGCTGGTCGCGCTCGGAGGGGCGGGCGAGCGTGACGAGCAAAAGCGACCGTTGATGGGAGCCGTTGCCGCCCGTTTCGCCGACCGGATAATCATTACCAACGAGGACCCTCGTCGCGAGGATCCAATGAAGATCGCCAACGACATAGCATCAGGAGCGCTTTCCCTCGGATCTGGCGGGAATTTCGAAATAATCCTGGATCGTCGGGATGCCATCGCCGAAATTCTCCGGTCGGCACAGCCCGAAGACACCGTTTTGTTGGCCGGAAAGGGACATGAAACAAGCATCATCCTGGCCGACGAAGTGTTGCCCTGGGACGAAGCGACAGTCGCTCGTGAGCTTCTGACCTCGATGGGCTACGACTGCCGGGGCGACGACGCGGCTAGATAGCTGGTCGGACCGCCGGTTGCTGCGGAGTTAGTCGATCCGATTTCGGCGGCGTTTTGGCCGGGTTTCTAGCCCCGCCCCGCCACGCTCGACGTGCAGGCTCCGCTGTCTACGCCGCCTTCGCCGGATACCTTGAACGACTGCCCGCAGGCGCAGTCGGCCTTTGATCGAGGATTGCCCACAATGAACCCCTCGCCCATCAGGCCATCTTTGAAATCAATCGTACATCCGTTGAACAGATGAAGCGTCTTTGAGTCCAGATGCAGAGTCACGCCTTTCGACTCCGATACCAGATCCGTTGATTTCGGGCTGCGCGCGATGCCCAATCGATACTCATAGCCGCCGCAGCCGCCCGGCTTGACCCCCAGCTTCAATGCCGCATCCTCGGTACCCTTTTGGGATGTGATGCTTCGAAACGCCTCGACGGCTGCGTCGGTCAAGGAAACCTCGGCGGAAAGCTGTTCGGTAACCAAATTATTACTCGTCCCGTTTCAACGAATGAGTGTCGCCGACGCTCATTGGAGCGCATTGATTCAATTCTATGCTTGATGTTAAACCCCGCCAAGACCGCGCTTTGTAATGTCCGGTACCGAGATTTAGATTCGCCGAAGTCAGGCGACCGTACCGTAAGATGAGAGACCTACTGTGCGTGAATCTTGCGGCTACTGCCGGGGCCGTATCCGTTTGAATGCACTATCTCGAATCCTGGCCATCGTGAAGGCATGCAAGACGGAGATGCCAATCAGCCCACCTACCGCGATTTTGATCATGGCCGCGGCCACCGTGCTTTTCGGCTGCCAATTCGGTGGCGATGAGGCGGAGGCTTCAACTCCGCCGCCCACGGAACCGGCGGCATCGACGCCTGATGCGCCGGTTTCAACCCCAATCCCCAGGGCCACGGCAACCGCTACTCCGAATGTAGCCCCGATCGCAACGTCGACTCCACGCGCGAATCCGCCTACGCCGACTCCAATAGCGAGTCCCACAGCAACCGCAACGCCTTCCCGAACTGGCTCGGGTGCACGGGGATCTGTGGGCAGGGTTGTCGTTTCCCGCGGTGTGGACAGCCTTCAACGACCGGTCGACATCGCGGACCAGTTCAGGCCGGACGAACGGGTTTACGTTTCCGCGGAGTTCAAAGGGGTTCGGGCGGACGCTGTGCTGGGTATTACGTGGAAGCGCAACGGCGAGGAGCTGTTTACCTTCGAGACCGATCCACACAGCGCGTTTTCGCGTGGCTTTTTTGCGTTCTTCTTCGACCCCGGTGGCGGTGTTGGCGAATTCGAGGCCGAGATATTAATCGACGGGGAGGTGCTGGCGACGGCCAGTTTCACGGTGGCAAGCTAGTCAGATCGACTAAATGGAATCGGTAACTCGAGCGCCTCTTGCCATCCCGAGCTTGGCGAGAGATCTCGGCCTCGGCAACCGCGCGCGAGAATCCTCGGCTGATCTCGTAGTTACGCGACGGTGAGTACGTTTGGTTTAGGCAAACGGTAATAATTCAACCGGGTAGTCCGCCCACGAGCCGGCGGCTTCCTTGGAGGTGCAAGAGTCCCGGTGGGCTCCGCGGACTTCAAATCCGTTGGGCGGCATAGCGATATGTCGTCGGTGGGTTCGACTCCCATGCACCTCCGCCACAGGTTCAATGGACCCGTTGGGGGCCGCTCCAACGACCCAAATCGTCGTCCGCATATCGGCCGATTTGACTGTTTGACAGCCACCGGGGCCAAATACGCTAGTTTGCTGGCCTCAGCACCTCATCCATCAAGTCGGCCGCTTCCTGCTCAAGCGCCGGTAGAACGTGGCTGTACGTGTTCATCGTCAGGCTGATGTTGCTGTGACCGAGAATTTCCATTACAACCCGAGCCGGCACATGCTGCTGACCTGCCCCCCGAAAACTGGCCCAGGTTGAATGTTAGTAATCTGGCCAGAAAGGGGGATTCAGATGGCGAGCAGGCGACGTACGCCGGAGCAGATCATTGCCAAGCTT
>PVBE011108935.1_pt1 | contig 22497 bp, 23 predicted proteins | sample 1631181 | NCBI WGS metagenome assembly PVBE01 (sample SAMN08397723, study PRJNA350692) | Marine metagenome, whole genome shotgun sequencing project. | isolation source: water | place: Pacific Ocean | collected 2012-04 | reverse complement strand
CTTTCCCGCGAAGTATCAGCGCATCGAGCCCCGAATAGGCCATCGCCGGCAGCAACCCCCAATGAAACGACGGTTTGATATTTCGCTCGCGGTATAATTCGTCCCAGACCCAGCTCTGCTTGAGTTTTTCCGGGTAGCCCAAGACTTCCCGGGCGTGCACATCGGTGTCCTGGAACGCTTCGAAAATAGCCTCCGCCGCCGTCATTCCGGATTTCATCCCGGTATGGCTGCCCTTGATCTTCGGTACATTCAGAAACCCGGCTGCGTCTCCCACGATCAGACCGCCCGGGAAAGTAAGTTTTGGAATCGACTGGAAGCCTCCCGCACTGATAGCCCTTGCGCCGTAGGCGATCCGCTTCCCGCCGACAAATGTATCGCGAATTGACGGGTGTGCTTTGAACCGTTGCATTTCGTCAAACGGGCTCATGTAGGGGTTCCGATAACCGAGACCGAGGACGAAGCCTATGGTCACGAGGTTTTCCTCAAAGTGATACTGAAAAGAACCGCCGTAGGTCATCATGTCGACCGGCCAGCCGATCGAGTGCACGGTAAGGCCGGATTGATGCTTGGCCGGGTCGACCTCCCATAACTCTTTGATGCCGATGCCGTAGACCTGCGGGTCCACGCCATCTCTGAGGTCGAAGCGTTCAAACAACTGTTTGGTCAGAGACCCGCGGCAGCCTTCAGCGAATACCGTTTGCTTTGCGTGAAGCTCCATGCCGACTTCGAAGTTTGGTCCTTCTCCGCCGTCTTTGAGGCGACCCATATCACCGGTAGCGACCCCTTTAACCGTGCCGTCTTCGTGGTAAAGGATCTCGGCGGCGGCAAATCCCGGATAAATCTCCACCTCAAGCGCCTCGGCCTGCTCCGCCAACCAGCGACACAAGTTGCCCAGGCTCGCTATGTAGTTGCCCTTGTTATGCATCTGCGGCGGGGTGATAAACGGAAATGCCCGTTTCGCGGTCATGAACAGGAACCGGTCCTTGGTCACGGCGGTATGCAGCGGGGCACCCTGCTCCCGCCAATTCGGTAACAGCTCGTCCAATGCGCGCGGTTCTACGACTGCGCCGGAAAGAATATGCGCACCGATTTCCGATCCTTTTTCAAGCACGCACACCGTCAACTCGACCCCGCTCTCCACCGCCAACTGGCGCAACCGGATCGCGGTCGCCAGACCGGACGGTCCGCCGCCGACAACGACGACATCGAATTCCATAGCTTCACGTTCTACAGACAGAGTGATTCCCGCCCTGGTCAGCGGCTCCGGAAATTCGTTCTCGAGACAGCCACCCGCGTCACGTGATACGGGTCGTCGCCGCCATTCATTTGTCGAGCGCGGCGATCAGGTTGGGCACTTCCTTGAACAGATCGCCGACCAAGCCATAGTCCGCGACCGCAAATATCGGGGCCTCTTCGTCTTTGTTGATCGCTACGATGACCTTGCTGTCCTTCATACCGGCGAGATGCTGAATCGCCCCCGATATACCGATCGCAATATACAACTGAGGTGCTACGACTTTGCCGGTTTGACCCACCTGATAGTCGTTGGGTACGTAGCCGGCGTCTACCGCCGCCCGCGACGCACCGACCGCGGCCCCGAGCTTATCGGCCAGTTCTTCGATGATCGCGAAATTCTCGGCGCTCCCTACGCCTCGCCCGCCCGATACGATAATATCGGCCGCCGCCAGCTCCGGTCGGTCGGTTTTCGTCAGGTCTTCGCCGACGAACTGCGACAGACCACTATCGCTCTCGCCGTCGATGTTCTCGATCGTGGCGCCGCCGCCATCCGCGCCCACCGGATCGAACGCCGTGGTGCGGACCGTGATCGCTTTCTTCTCATCCGTCGACTCGACGGTGGCAATAATGTTACCGGCATAGATCGGCCGTTTGAACGTTGTCTCCGACTCCACCGCGACAATATCGGATATCTGCGCGACATCCATCAAGGCGGCGGCGCGGGGCATGACATTCTTGCCATCTGTCGTCGCCGCGGCAAGAACGTGACTGTACGAATCCGACAGCTTGGCGATCAGCGGCGCAACGTTTTCGGCCAGCGCGTTATCATAATGCGCGGCATCGGCGACCAGAACTTTCCCAACGCCGTCGACTTTTGCCGAGGCCTGTGCCGCGGCGCCGCATCCGGAGCCCGCGACCAGGATATCAACCGTATCGGAGATCTGGGCGGCCGCCGCGACCGCATTCAGCGTAGCGGGATTCAACGACGTATTGTCGTGTTCCGCGAAGACGAGTACAGCCATGGTCAAATCACCTTTGCTTCATTACGGAGTTTAGCGACGAGTTCGTCGACGTCGCCCACTTTGACACCACCCGCCCTCACTGGCGGTTCCTCTACTTTGACGAGCTTCAGGCGCGGCGTGACATCAATACCAAGCGCGTCCGGCGTGAACGTGTCGAGGGGCTTCTTTTTCGCTTTCATGATATTCGGGAGTTTGACGTAGCGCGGTTCATTCAAGCGCAGATCGGCGGTCACTACCGCTGGCAACTTCACTGAAATCGCCTGGGTACCACCGTCGATCTCGCGGTTTACCTTGATGGAATCGCCTGCGAAATCGACGTCGCAAGCGAACGTTCCCTGCCCCCACCCGAGCAGCGCGGCGAGCATCTGGCCGGTCTGGTTCGAATCGTCATCGATCGCTTGTTTGCCGAGGATGACGAGACCGGGCTGTTCCTTCTCGACCACGGCCTTCAGCAATTTCGCGACCGCGAGCGGTTGCACATCTTCGTCGGTTTCTACTAGGACACCGCGATCGGCACCCATCGCCATCGCGGTGCGCAGCGTTTCCTGGCACTGTTTCGGGCCAACAGACACGGCCACGATTTCCTCCGCGGTGCCCGCCTCTTGAATGCGGATCGCTTCCTCTACCGCGATTTCGTCGAATGGGTTCATCGACATTTTTACGTTGGCCAAATCAACACCGCTGCCGTCCGATTTCGGCCGGGCTTTGACGTTGTAGTCAATGGCGCGTTTCACCGCCACCAAGATCTTCATGCATGCCTCCAGTCCTGCCCGCGTTCGCGGCATCAGGGATCAAAATCGTTCCAAACCAACGCCTTTTGCCCGCACCTGCGCGGGCCCGGCCGCTCACGGCTACTCCGCCACGGTCAGTATTCGGTTGGAACTCCTCGGAATTGTCCGCGGCGGAAATGTGCCCGGTCGGTTACCCTAACGTCCGGGCCCGCCAGCATGTCCCCTTCTGTTCGATAGCCCCTCGGGCCGGTCGAACAACCGAAATCGATGTTGTCCTTCCTCCGCGCTGCCTCTCCGGCAACGCCCCCAGTGCGAAATTCAGGTTCCAGCGGGCCTCGCGCAGACTGTGAATACTACCAACAAACCGCCTTGCGCAAAAGGCACGACGGCCTAGCGCGAGGACCACGGCGACGTTTGCGGCTGAGACCCTAGAGCGCCATCTCGGGGATGTCGCCGGCGACGACCAGGCGTCCGGCGGTCGCCTTTTCGATCGCATCCACGCTGACCCCCGGCGCCCTTTCGATCAACTTGAATCCGTCAGGCGTTACGTCCATGACAGCGAGGTTAGAGACGATACGACTGACGCAATTGACCCCGGTCAATGGCAACGTACAGGCGGGAAGCAGTTTGGACTCCCCCTTCTTGTTCGTATGCATCATCGCGACGATGATGTTTTTCGCCGACGCAACCAGATCTATCGCGCCGCCCATGCCTTTGACCATCGCTCCGGGAATCTTCCAATTCGCGATGTCTCCGGTATCCGAAACCTCCATCCCGCCGAGCACAGTCAACTGAACGTGCTGTCCGCGAATCATCGCGAAACTCATCGCCGAATCGAACAGCGAGGCACCAGGCAGCAAGGTTACCGTCTGCTTTCCGGCATTGATCATATCTGGGTCTTCTTCGCCCTCGTACGGGAACGGCCCCATACCCAAGATACCGTTTTCCGACTGAAACTCGACGCCGATACCTTCGGGAACATAATTGGCGACCAGGGTCGGGATCCCGATACCCAAATTGACGTACCAGCCGTGTTTCAGATCCTGAGCAATCCGCTTCGCGATTCCTTCTTTATCTAGCGACATATTTGCCTTTACTTTTGATCCGCCTAAGCGCGAAGGGTTTATCGTGCCTCCGGACGCGGGCGCACGGTTCGTTGTTCGATCGGTTTGATGTAGTTTTCGCCTTGAAAAATCCGCTGAACGAAGATCCCCGGCGTGTGGATCTGATTCGGGTCGAGCACCGAATTGTCTACCAGTTCCTCGACTTCTACGACCGTGATCTTTCCCGCCATGGCCATTACCGGATTAAAGTTGCGTGCGGTGCCTTTGTAGATGAGGTTCCCGGAGTGGTCTCCTTTCCACGCCTTGACGAGGGCAAAATCGGCAACGAACGCGTGCTCGAGAATATGCGGCTTACCGTCGAAAACCCGAACCTCCTTACCCTCGCCAATCTCTGTACCGTAACCCGCGGGCGTGAAAAACGCCGGGATGCCGGCGCCGCTTGCCCGGCACCGCTCGGCGAGCGTCCCCTGAGGAATCAAATCCACCTCCAATTCGCCGCTCAGCATTTGGCGCTCGAATTCTTCATTTTCGCCGACGTAGGAGGAAATCATCTTTTTGATGCGATGGTCCTTCAGCAGCAATCCGAGTCCGAAATCGCTGACACCCGCGTTGTTGGATATGCACGTAAGATCGTTGACGCCCGTTTGCGTCAGGGCAGCGATGCTGTTTTCCGGAATGCCACAGACACCGAAGCCTCCGATCATCAACGTCATGCCGCTCTCGATCCCGTCGATGGCCTGTTTCGCGTTGGCGAACACTTTTTCCATAATGATTCAGATGTTTCGTTATTCTCTCAGTCTGCCTATTACCGGCCGTGCCTGGTCCGGAGCCGCCCGGGCACGTTAATATACCGGATGCGCCGGCCACCGTCTGCCGACCCGACAACTCAGCAAGCAAATCCAAGGAGAACACGACCAATGACCTCAACCGCTCAGGATCAGGCGACGCAGTCGCGGGCGACGGCTGAAGGGTCGTTCGACTGGCAGGACCCATTACTACTGACCGACCAGCTCGGCGAGGATGAACGCCTCATCAGCGAGTCGGCCCGCAATTTCTGTCAAAACCGGCTGATGCCGAGCGTATTGGAAATCCACCGCCATGAAACCTTCGACCGCGGCATCATGAATGAGTTTGGGGAACTCGGACTACTCGGGGTGACGATACCTGAGCAATACGGCGGCGCCGGGTCCAGTTATGTCGCCTACGGCCTTATCGCACGAGAAGTCGAACGCGTCGATTCGGGGTTCCGATCGGCGATGAGCGTTCAGTCGAGCCTCGTCATGCATCCGATTTACGCTTACGGCACACAAGAGCAGCGCGAGAAATACTTGCCCAAACTCGCGTCCGGCGAATGGGCCGGCTGCTTTGGACTAACCGAGCCCGATCACGGTTCAGACCCGGGCGGGATGAAGACCCGCGCGAAATCAGTTGACGGCGGTTATCGCTTGAGCGGCAGCAAGATGTGGATCACGAATTCTCCGATCGCGGATGTCTTCGTCGTCTGGGCCAAGACCGACGATGAGGTGATCCGCGGTTTCGTACTGGAAAAGGGCATGGAAGGCCTTTCGGCACCGAAGATCGAAGGGAAATTCTCGCTGCGGGCATCGATCACCGGAGAAATCGTAATGGACGAAGTTTTCGTCGCCGAGTCCCAGCTGCTGCCCAATGTCAAAGGGCTGCGCGGTCCGTTCGGCTGCCTCAACCGCGCGCGCTACGGCATCAGCTGGGGCGTGTTGGGAGCCGCGGAGTTCTGCTGGCACGCGGCGCGCGAGTATACTTTGGAACGGCTGCAATTCGGACGCCCTCTGGCGGCCAACCAGCTAATACAAAAGAAGCTCGCGGATATGCAGACCGAGATCACGCTCGGTCTGCAGTCGTGCCTGCAGCTCGGCCGCATGATCGATGCCGGCAAAGGCGCGCCCGAGGCAATTTCGATGCTCAAACGAAATAACTGCGGCAAGGCGTTGGACATTGCACGCATGGCGCGTGATATGCACGGCGGCAACGGCATTTCAGACGAATACCACGTCATTAGACACCTCATGAACCTGGAGGCGGTCAATACATACGAGGGGACGCACGATGTTCACGCCCTGATCCTCGGCCGTGCCCAGACCGGTATTCAGGCGTTCACCGGTTAGTCGGACTCGTTTCGGCATATCGCCATACTAATTGTTACAACTGCGGGAGTAGCCCTATGGAAAGCATGAAGGAAATCGCCGTTCAATACGGGATCAATGTTATTTTTGCTATCGTGTTCTTCGTGATCGGGATATGGGTCGCGAAGCGCGCGACGACGCTTTTCCGGCGGGTGTTGGAAAGGCGCAAGGTCGACTCGATGCTGACGTCTTTCGTCGCCAACATCGCTTACGCCGCGATCGTCGCTTTTGTTTTCATTGCGGCGTTGGGTCAGCTCGGTATTCAGACCGCGTCGTTCGTCGCCGTGATCGGCGCGGCCGGCCTCGCCGTCGCCCTGGCGTTTCAGGGGTCGCTATCGAACCTGGCCTCCGGCGTTCTGTTGGTGACTTTCCGGCCGTTCGATCTCGGTGACTTCGTCGAAGCGGCCGGCGTGTCCGGTGTCGTCGAGAACATTTCCATGTTCACGACGACGATCAGAACCGGCGACAATAAGACGGTCATTGTCCCCAATGCCGCACTGTCCTCCGGCATCATCACGAACTTTTCCGCTCAACCCACGCGCCGTGTGGATATGATATTCGGCGTCGGATACGAAGACGATCTCGACAAAACACGGCAGATCATCGAAGGGGTACTGGCGGCCGACGAGCGCGTGCTCGAAGAGCCCGCCCCGACGGTCGCCGTTTCCGAACTCGCCGACAGCTGCGTCAATTTCGTGGTGCGCCCGTGGGTAGCGAGCGCCGACTATTGGCCGGTATATTTCGCCACCCACGAAACTTTGAAAAAGCGCTTTGACGCGGAAGGCATCAATATTCCGTTCCCGCAAACCGACGTCCACCTACATCAGGCCGCATGATTGCGCCTACGGGGCGAATATGCTTGAATGCCGCCGCAATCCCGATATGCCTCGGGTACGACGTTTACGGGGGACCGCAGCGATTGCGGGCAACCTCTGGTCCTGCTCGGACAGCCGATCCGGGAACCGGAAAGACGTCGGGTCATTTTCAGTCCAGGCACAAACATCGACTCGATGACTCGAGTGATACGTTACGAACAAGCAATCGAGATTATGAGCCAAAACATGAATATTTACGTCGGTAACCTGCCTTACAGCGTGCAGGACCAAGAGTTACGGGAAGCTTTCGAGGAATTCGGTGAGGTACTGTCTGCCGAGGTCATTTTCGACCGGCGGACCCAGCGGTCGCGCGGATACGGTTTTGTAGAGATGCAAGACGACGATGACGGCCGCGACGCTATCGCAGCACTCAACGGCAGTGATTTCCAGGGTCGCGAACTACGGGTCGATGAATCCAAGCCGAAAGATCAGAAACGCACCTCGCGTCCCCAGGGTAATCAAGGCAAACGGACCGATAATCGCAACAATGCGAATAACGTCCGGCCCGAAGACGGCGGGACAGGGCTGATCGGGTTCATTAAACGAATCTTCGGTTGAGCGAGAGCACACCGCCACGAGAACTGCCAGTCGTTGCGCACACTGCGTGGCAGGCCTATCTCGCTATGCGCGATACGAAACATGCGCATTACGGCTTTCTCGAGAGACTCGAGTTCAAATACGAACATGGCGGGACCCGGACGCTCGCCGAACACGCGCGGCTGGACGCCCTGCTCGCGGCACACGATCGATGCGTCACCGATTTCGCCGCGGCGGTCAAGGCACTCGGCGCAACCGATGTAAAAGCCCACGACGCATTGATCCGGTTGATGACCGAAATCGGGAAAACGCCAGACGGCGCGCTGCATTGAATACCTACGACTCGTAGTGCCGTTTGAACCGCCGGCCGATGAGATCATCAAGCCAGGCGGCGGCGGACACGGACCCCGCTGCCTTCACGAAAAGTAGCTAACGTTTGAGAAATCCCTCGAGCGTCGCCAACGTCTCCGGCGAGGCGGCCACCTCGGAAACCGATTTGGCCTCGTGCTCGAACTGTTCTTCGAGCGACGCGCTGAACGACTTTTTCAACAACCCTTTTAGTCGGGGCAACGCGTCCGACGGAATACCGAGCAGCGTCTGCAAAAGCGCCTCGACCTCGACCTCAAAATCCTGATCCTCGACTACCCGCGCGATGATTCCGAGTGCTTGCGCTTCCTGTGCACTCAGCGTCGGGTTAGTAGCCAGGATGTCGAAGGCTTTTTGAGGCCCCACCATCCGGGTAAGGAAATGGGTAAGTCCGCCGTCGGGCGTCAAACCCGAACGCGTATAGGCGGAATTGAATTTCGCCGACCGAGAAGCGATCGCTAAATCCGACATGCACACGAGACTGAAGCCACCCCCTGCGGCCATCCCGTTGACGGCGGCAACGACCGGCGCGGGTATTCGGTTCAATGTGAGGACAGCGCTGTGAAAGTGCGACGTCATCTGCCGTATGTGTGCCTGCAGGTTCTCGCGTCTGGCGAGGAATTCATTGAGATCCCCGCCAAACGAAAACGCCGGACCAACGGCGGCGAGCAATACAACCTTAACGGATGGTTCCGTTTCACACAGGATCGCCACTTCTGCGAGTTCCCGGACGAACCGCGCATCGACGGTATTGTGGTTATCGGGGTCGTTCAGCGTAATCCGCGCGACCCCGTCGACGAGCCGCCAATCGATCTTCTTGAACTCCACTTTACACCCCCTGCATTGCTGTGATCCGCGCCGTCCAGGTACTGTCCGGACTAAAGGCCCTCGGCCCCTTCGGCGGCGCCGTCCCCGGCGCCTAATTGATCGGGTCGCGACATGCTGACGTTGTCGACGACATGAGCAAACACGAGCGCCGAGACCTCTTCCCAACGCGCATCACACGCGCCCGAGCGAATGGCAACCGCCAGCTTGCGAACCAGATCGTCGGTTGCGCCCGTTTCCCCCAAGAAAACTTCGAGGCGTTTATGTTCGGTTCGGTCGATCTGCGCGCCGCCGGCGAGTTCGCGTTGTAGGACGGCGAGCAGATAGCGGGCACATAGGGCGTCGTAACGCTCATTTCCATCGGTTCGATCGGCGATCCTCGCGACGAATTCATCTACCGTTCGGATGATTTCATCCGCGTCCGGGGCATTACGGCTCATTGCGCACCTTAATCGTAACTGCCATTCAGAGTCATCATGAGATCGTATTCGATCAGACAAGTATTGCGCCCACAAGCCGCGAACGGTAGTGAACGGCGCTTTCCTGAGACGTGCCCGTGGGCCTGCATGATGTTCAATATCGCCCACCGCACCAATCCGAAGATCTCCCACCATCGTACAACACCCGGATCGATGTCGGTGCCGCCGGCGGCACGATAAGCCGTCGCAAAATCTTCCTTCAGCCCGATGCCGCCGATCGGCCGTGCGACCCGGCCAAAGCGCCAGGGCCGCATGCCGAGCCAAGCGACGTCCTCCATCGCATCTCCGAGGTGCGCGCACTCCCAGTCGAGTACGGCCCGGATCCCGGTCTGGTCGACCATGAGATTGCCGTTGCGGAAATCACCGTGCAAAAGGCGCCGTCGGGGTTTCGGTAGCGAATTCATCGTCAGCCACCGAAACCCGAGTTCGAGCGCCGGATGGACCTCGCCGTAGCTGTCGTAACGATCCAACTGCGCGGCCAGGGGGTCCCGACTGTCGGATGTTTGCTCCAGAAACGCGACACGCTCCGGGTCGATCGCGTGTAACGCGGCCAGGATCTCACCGCACTGGCCCGCAAAAACCCGCCGGGCGCCCGCAAACGCGCTATCGTGGATCAAACGCTTCGGCATCGTCTCGCCCTCGACGCAGGCAGCGACGTAACCGCGCCCGAGATCATCGCTTTCATCGAGCTCGAAGACAGGCTCGGGCACCGGTATGGCGTGCTCGTGAGCCACTTCGAGAAGGCGATATTGCTGGTGGGGGGAGATAAACGGCGATCTCGCGAGCTTGTAGGTCTCCTGGCGCAGTACCAGGCGCCGTGTCGTCGCCGTTTCGCCAAGATCGAACAATACAGTCCGGTTCGAGCCGCCCAAAGCGGCGATTTCGACGTTCTCTAGCCGTACCGCCGACCCGAAGCGCCGCTGCACCGACGTTCGCAAACGCTCGACCACCCGGCTCGTTTCGGCGTCGCTAATGAACTCTTGCTCCATCGGAGTGTGTAGCGTCGGTCGCCTGAGCGCAGATGGCTATTGCGGAAATCCGACCGGCACGTTGTTTTCGATGCGCTCAATATATTCGCTAACGCCGAGGCCCGCGCGCTCGCCCCATTGCCATTCGGTAAAACCCTCGGCAATCCGGGTCGACAAAAGCTCGTCGCCGATTTTGCGCCGATTACGCAGCGGCGCCAGCGTCAATACCTTGCCTTCCAGTACGAGGGCGCGGTGAGCCGTACGTACCGCTAGACGCATGGCCTGTGGATCCAGTTTGTCGGTCCAATCGGTAATCAGATCGATATCCACGACGTCTTCCATGCGCCCGTCGAAATAGACGATGCCGGTGCGCCGTGTCGTACCGTTCCTATCGGTGATTTTGAGCACCGTAATGCCGCGGTCTTCGCCGAAGTTGGCAACGAAAAGCCGGTAGTAATTGATATTGGTCCAGTAGCGCGGCCCCCAGGAATGATCACGCCAGCCGAGCCCATCGATCTTCCATTCGTCGGCTCCAATACGGACGGTGCCGACCGTTCGCATATGTTGGAAAAAATGGCCCAGGGAAAAATCGCGGCCGTACATGGTCTGCTGCTCCGAATCGACCGGCCCGCCGCCGTGGATTGGCGAGACGCCTTCGAGTTCGAACTCAACTTTGCACGGCTGGCGCGGTGCGTCGGCGAACAGGTGCTTAGGGTCGCGCAGCAGCTCCGGGTCGTCGAGGACCAGGATTTCGCCTTCGTATTGCATGGCAACAGAGTGCATTGGCTCGGTCACCCGATACTCCATGCCGCCCGCCGCAAAGCAGCCGTTGTCGCTGATGGCCGGACGCTGGAACTGGCATGCAATGCGCCCGTCGGGCAGATACAGGCAGACTGACAACTCGGCGTAACCTTCGCCTACGCGGTTCCCGAGACGCATCCAACCACCCATCCGACGCAGCGGGTCAAATCCATTCGTGTAGACACTTTCGCTAAAATTGACGTCTTCGGTGGGGACGTGCGGGGCCTCGTCGTCTTTCGTCATGCGGTACTCGGTCATCTCGCGAACCCCCGTGCCGGCGTTTGAGATTTTTCATTCTGACACATTCGAACCGGTGATTGCAGCGTGCGGGACGTGCTACCGTACGGCCATCGCTCATGCGGCCGAAATTTCGTCGCTACCGACCGGCGCCGAGCAGTTCGTTAAAGACGCAACACCCGATCAAAAGAGGTAAAAACAATGTTGCTGAACATAGACCGTGACGCCGATCACCCCCAAACCCTCACCGCCGTGACGAACGTCTACGAGCGGCTGGTATTTGACCATCTGGTCAAAGTCGGCGGCGACCTATCTGCCGAAGCGCAAGCCGATGCAGCGTGCATAGCGCTCAACAGATTACCGTCCAAATACGTTCGCCATGCGGTCGACTGGACCTTTTTCATCAACGAGACCGAACGCGAACGAATCATTCGGGCCGTCGATATGGCCGTCACGAAAGCCATCGCGCGCGTGCTCGACAATCCGCCGTTACAGGAAACCGGCTAAACCCGAGCCTCCGAAGAAGCGGCAGTCTGCCGCTCCGTGCGCTGCGGTCCCGCACACGCGTGTCCACTCCGGCATTGCTAAAACGGGGGCGCCCGACACCACAATCCAGTCGCGCACCCTGCCCGCTTGTTGACGCCCTCAACGCCAAGCAATAACCTCCCAAACCTCATAATACGTCGGGAGAGCTGTGATGCGTTTTGGCTTTATGGAGGATTTCCGTAACCCAATCGAGTGGCGCAAACCGTTTCCCGATTTCTACAAAGCCATCCTCGACCAGATCGTGCACGGCGAGGAACTAGGCTACGACAGTGTCTGGCTCACCGAGCACCATTTCACCGAAGACGGCTACAATCCGTCGCTACTTCCGACGGCGTCCGCGATAGCGACCCGGACTAGTCGCATTCGGATCGGAAGTTTCATACTTCTGCTACCGTACCAACACCCGGTGCGGGCCGCCGAAGATGTCGCTTGTATCGACATTTTCTCCGACGGGCGTTTCGACTTCGGTATCGGACAGGGGTATTCCTATCATGAATGGAACGCGTTGTGCATGGATCGCCGTACGCGCGGTGAACGTATGCGTGAAAGCATCGACATCATCAAGCGCTTATACACCGAAGAACGCGTGTCGTACGACGGCAAATACACCCAGATAAAGGAAATGACCTTGTCACCAAAGCCGGTGCAACAGCCTTACCCTCCGATCTGGATCGGGGCTCGCGGACCAAAGGCCGTAAAAAGCGCCGCGAAACTCGGCTATCACCTGATGGCGACGATCGGCCCTGACCCCGCTCCGTTGTACATAGAAACACTCAAAGAGGAGGGCCGCGACCCGGCCGACTTCAACATAGCGCAGCTGCGGATGGTCTATGTCGCCGATACCTATGATCAGGCCTGGGATGATTGCGAGGACCACCTATGGCACCTGCTGACTTTCTATCAGGACATTCTGTCCGAGGCGAAAGACGCGGACGGCGATGAAAGGCCTCTGCCAGCCTCCGGACCCAAAGAGCTGCGGCGTTCACCGGTGGCGAAAGCGATGCTGATCGGAAGTCCGGATGAAGTCGGTAAGAAGCTAGAAGACTTCTGTCGAGACTACGAGTGCACCGATTTCATCATGGACACGCAGCTGCCGGGCCTCGACCCGGCCAAAGCGAGTCGCTCGATGGAACTGTTCGCACGCGAATTGATGCCTAGCTTTCGGGACGCATAATCCAACGGTATCGTCCCGTGAAGATCATCGTCGTAGGAGCAGGCGCGCTCGGCACGATCTTTGCCGCACACCTCAGCCGCGCCGGACACGAAGTCTCGGTCCTCGTGCGCGGACGCCGGGCGGAACAGGTCGCCCGAACCGGACTCGTCGTTCGCGGGCTCGTCGACCTCGACATCGACTGCCCGATAGTAACCGACCCGGCTGCGGTCCCCGACGCGGAGTTACTGATCGTCACGGTTAAATCCTACGATAACGAAGCTGCTATTACGGCACTGCCACCTCGTCGTTTCGATTCGGTTTTTTCGGTCGCCAACGGCGTACTCAAAAATGCGCAACTAGCCGCCTGCTTTGGCGCCGATCGGGTCCTTGGCTGCATGGCCAATACCAGCGGAGAACTGCTGGATGGCGGCGAAGTCCTCTTTACGCGCAATGTCTGCGTACATTTAGGTGAGTTAGATGGCGGCCTTAGCGCGCGCTCACGTTCGATCGCGGAGACGATCGAAGGCTGTGGCATCAATGCCCGCCCGGAGGAAAGTATCATTACGGTCGAGTGGTCGAAATTTGTCGGCTGGACCGCATTAGTGGCTTTGTCGGTAACGACACGATTCACCACCGGGAGATTTCTGGCCGAACCACACTGCGCTTCGCTCGCGGTAGCGATGATCAAAGAAATGGCGGCAATCGCAGCGGCCAGGGGCATCGAGATCGTCGATCAATCGCCGTTACCGGTTGCGAGCATCGCCGGCGACGCGCCGGCGGCTGCGCGGCAGCGTGTGACGGCGATCGGCACGGAATGGCTGGAGAGTGCCGCCGGACATCGGATGTCCTCGCTTCAGGACCTCGAACGGGGGAAACGCCTAGAGGTGGAAGAAACGCTCGGCTTCGCCATCCGAGAAGGCCTACGGCTCGGCCTTGCTACTCCGACGCTCGCGGTGTGCTATGAACTCCTCACCGGCATCAACAACGGCTAATTCGGTGTTCCAAAATATCGATCAGTTTCGGAATAAAGGCCGATGACCGTGCGTCGTCACCGTCATCCCGGACTTGATCCGGGGTCGGTATGACGGCGATTGAGGGCCACGCGCAGCAAGGACTACAGCGTTCTTAACGGCCGGGCCAGCTCACGCCCGAACCCCAACCGAAATCGGGGTCGGCGCGTCGTAGCGAACGGCTTCGGTCCATTCCGGCCGCTCGTGCGCCTGCCAATACAATTCCCTTAACAGCATCGTCACCTGCCCCGGGGCGCCGCCGCCGACCGCCTCACCATCTATCTCAGTTACCGGCATCACCCCGCCCGCCGTGCTGGTTAGAAAGATCTCGTCGGCGTTGCGCAAACGCTCTGCCGCAAAGCGTTCCGTCGCGCACGCGACTCCCCGTTCTCCCGCAAGCTCGATGATCGTCGCCCTGGTGATGCCATGCAGAACCCCATCGGGCGGTGTGATCAAGCGGCCCGCCTCACAAATGAAGACATTAAAACCCGGGCCTTCGGTGACATAGCCGGCTGTATCCAGTAACACCGCTGTATGAGCGTCACGGTCGTAGGCTTCAAACAGGCCGCGCACCAGATCTCCCCACTGGAAATTCTTGACGGTCGGATCCACGCATTCCGCCGGGATCCGTCGGGTATCGTTGGCAATGGCCAAACTGATCCCCTGCAGTTGCTGATCGGGTTTCGCTATCCAGACATACGGAATGGCGAACGCATAGAACCGGTTTTCAAAATTACGCGGATCACGGTCGCCGTCGACCGGGATACCACGGGTCATTATCATCTCGACGTAAACATCGCGGAGCCCGGATTTCGTGACGCATTGGTGAACGATCTGCCTGATTGCGGCCCGGTCGAGCGACGGTCGCATACGGATCCGATTCCAACCGCGTTCGAACCGCTCGAGGTGATCCTCGAGTCGAAAAAACTTGCCGTTCCAAACCGCAACGACGTCGTAAGTGAGATCGGAGCGGGTAAATCCGGTGTCGGTGATCGGGATACCCGCCTTCTCGATCGGTACGTAGTTGCCGTCTATCCACGCACAACCATTGCCAAAAATCGAGTCCATCTGATGTATACCTTGTGCTCTTTTGATGCATAACACCCCGAGCTGCGCCACGCCCGGGAGCCCGCCAAACACCAATCTTACGACACAATTATGGCGAAACTCGGGCCCTTTGCGGTTCCGATCATGGCATATTGCCGCTCACTTCCGGGACGGTTCGGCGGCGGCAACCCGACCGATCTGGTCGAGGCGCACGACCGTAGTCCAGCCGTAGGGATCGGCTGAACGCCCGTACTGAATCGCCGTCAACTCGTCGAACAACCGCCGCGCGACCGGACCGCTGTCGCCGCCGTTCAAAGAAACTTCGCGATCCTGGTAAACGAGGCGGCCTACCGGCGCAATAACGGCGGCCGTCCCCATACCGAACGCTTCGGTGATCTCTCCACTCTCGATGTCATGCCATACTTCATCGATGGTCATTGTTTGCTCGTGCATTTCCAAGTCGAGGTCCCCGGTCAGTCGCATCACGGAGTCGCGCGTTACCCCTTGCAGGATCGCTCCCGACAGCGGCGGGGTCCTGATCTCCCGGCCGGAATAGACAAACGCAATGTTCATCGCGCCGACTTCGTCGATATAGCGGCGTTCCACGGCGTCGAGCCATAGAACCTGCTGGCACGCCTTTTGGCGCGCCGCTTCCGATACGGCAATACTCCCGGCGTAGTTGCCAGGGGTCTTCGCTTCGCCGGTACCGCCGCGTACGGCGCGTACGTGGTCGTGCGAAACGTAAACGGAGACCGGCTTGAATCCGTCAGGAAAATACGGGCCGACAGGACTGACGATGATGTAGTGAAGGTACTCTCGGCTGGCGCGCACTTCCAAAGCCGCCTCCGTCGCGATCATAACGGGCCGTATGTACAGCGACGCACTTTCGACATCAGGCACCCAACGGTGCTCGAGCCCGACCAGGATCTCGATGGCTTCGATATGGAGCTGCGGGTCGACCGTCGGCATACCCATGCGTTCCGCCGAGAGATTGAACCTTGCAACGTTACGATCGACGCGGAACAAGTTGAGGCCCCCGTCGGGGCGACGATAGGCCTTAGTCCCTTCGAAAACCATCTGGCCGCAATGGAACGCGGCGGCCGCGGGGTCGAGAATGAAATCGCGGTAAGGCCCAATCGACGGCTCTCCCCAACCGTCCGCTTCGGTATATCGATGCGTAAACATACGGTCGGTAAAATGCCGCCCAAACCCGATCATTTCGGGGACTCTGGGGGTGAGGTTCTCCGCTATCGGTTCTATTCGTATTGAGTGCATCGCTCTTGTTAAAGATGTCGCCGGTCGGGGACGCAGATTATACCCCATGGCAACGGTCGTACGACGGCGCCACCCCGCGCGGCAAACGCCGGGCGCCCTTGACAGCTACCGGGTCGTCCACTTAGCTTCGCTCTACTTTGCAATTGAAGGAAACTGACATGTCGCTTTTTCTGTCCGAAGACCAACTGGCGATCCGGGACGCTATAGGGAAGCTCTGTGCCGATTTTGACCCTGATTATTGGCTCGATGCTGATAATGACGGCCGCTTTCCGCAGGAATTCGTCGACGCGGTTGCGGCAGGCGGGTGGCTCGGCATCGCCATGCCGGAAGAATTCGGCGGCTCCGGGCTCGGCATCACCGAAGCCGCGTTAATGATGCAAGCAGTCACCGAATCCGGAGCTGGGTTTAGCGGCGCCTCCGCGATCCACCTCAACGTCTTCGGCCTCAACCCGGTGGTCGTGTTTGGGAGCGATGAGCAAAAGCGACGGATGCTGCCACCGATGCTCAGCGGCGAAAAAGCTGCCTGTTTCGGCGTTACCGAACCCAACGCCGGTCTGGATACCCTGAGTCTCACTACGCGCGCCGAACGCAGCGGCGACGGCTATGTCGTAAACGGTCAAAAGCACTGGACCTCGATGGCGCAACGCGCGGACAAAATCCTGCTACTCGCGCGCACAACGCCCAAAGACGAAGTCGAAAAGAGGACCCACGGCCTCAGCCTTTTTTTCACGGATTTCAACCGTGACTACGTCGAAGTGCGCGAAATTTCGAAGATGGGCCGCAAAGCTGTCGACTCTAACGCCGTGTTCTTCGACAACCTGCCGATCCCTCGTGAAGATCTAATCGGTGAGGAAGGCAAGGGTTTTCATTATATTCTGCACGGACTCAACCCGGAACGCATACTGCTGGCGGCCGAAGCAGTCGGCCTTGGCCGTGCTGCGTTGCGGCGCGCCTGCGACTACGCCAAGGAGCGTGTCGTTTTCAATCGACCTATCGGTCAGAACCAGGCTATCCAGCACCCACTCGCGAAGTGCTGGATCGACCTCGAAGCGGCCGAGTTGCTCGCCTATAACGCCGCCATGCTCTATGACGCGGGCGGCGAATGCGGCGCACAAGCGAATGCGGCGAAATATTTTGCCGCGGAGGCCGGGTTTCACGCCTGCGAGCAGGCGGTGTTGACGCATGGCGGTATGGGTTACGCGAAGGAGTACCACGTCGAGCGCTATATGCGGGAGATGATGATCCCCCGGATCGCGCCGGTCAGCCGGGAAATGATTCTGAACTATATTTCTGAGCGCGTGCTCGACCTCCCGCGTTCCTATTGAACGCAACACGTGCGCCGTACTTCACGGCGCACCTGGCGGTTCCGGCGGCCGGTAGCCCCGAGACCACGCACGATGCGGCACGACGATGGCGCGCGCACCGTTGTCGCCGAACCACGAATCGACCGCGAACCGCTTGCCGGTGTCGATTTCGACTATCCCGGCGGCCGAATGCGGCGCCTGCAAGACCAAAGTATACGGTCCGCGGTTCAGTCTTGATCCCACCCGATGCCAACGCAACAGCTTTGCATCTTGCAGCAGCGTCAGATAAGTCAACGTATTACTCGATTCGTCGATACAATCCATTTGACCGTATCCGCCACCGCTGGTCTTGTTACGCGCGAGATCGCCGTCGGTCCCGATTTGTTCGCCGACCATCGATTCCATCACGCCGATTATGCGAGCAATCGCGCGCCGTTCGTACTCGGGCGAATCCGTTTTCGTGACGAACGCCGCACTGATGGTTTTCCACTGCTTTCGGGAAAGCTGCGCAACGCTCACGAAACGACACGTGTGTCCGTGACATACCGAGAAAGCTTCGCGCTTCGGCGCGGGCAATCTGCGAACACCCGCACCTGCTGCCGTTATGGGATCGATGCCCACCGGGCTCGGAACCAACAAACCGTCCTGTGTGCGCGGACACCCGGCCGCGAATAACACGAGGCCGTAAAGCGTCACGAGTCTCAATCTAGCCGTCATTTCCCGACAGATCGATGCGCCTGCGGCTCGCCGAAAGTGCACGTCCGCGATTGTGGTTTCGGTTCGGACCTTTACTTCCTTGTGCCGGGTTGATAAAAGGATCAGCTGACATAGATTGCTCAAGTCGATGGAGCGGGATCGTGATAGCGACCATGGGAACATACGCTCGGAACGTCATCAAGGTGATGACAGTATACGGTTTGTTAGGTGTTAGCATGCCAGCCGCAGCCGGACCGAACGATATCAGCGGCACGTGGCGCCTCAACGAGGGCGACTCGGAAACGCTCAACGAAGAAGTGAAACAGCTCAAACAAGAACACAGGGATTGGTCGACGGAACATGGGTCGATCAACGATCCGGAAAAACCAGACCCTTTCGCAGCTCGCCGACAGCGCGCGGATAGTTGGGATTCTCGGCGCGGCGGTGCGGTAGGAAACGCGAGCGTGACAGTACGTCAAATGGTATCGGCGGCGTTGATCAAACTTTATATTTCCGAGCGCATCATCATCGCCTATGACGGAAAACTCAAACGCCTCATCAATCCGAACCCATACGGGCGCGTGCATTCGGCAACCGGTAAGGGCTTATCGAAAGACGCGATTGGCGAGACGCTCGCCTATGTGGAAGGCGACGCGGTCGTGATCGAAACACGGACAACTAGCGCCGAGCGAATGACCGAACGTTTCGAGCTCACCTCGAGCGACCGACTCCAATTGACGACCTCGCTCAAGAACCCCGCGTGGCGGCGGAAAATCGAGTTCGTGCGCATCTACGACCGCGAGTGACGGAAAGAAACAAGGGGCTTTCTTCTCGGACCAGCGCTATCGCCTGAAAATCGCTCCTGAACGAAACAGAGGCACGCCCGGTATGACGCCGAACGCACCGCGTTTGAATCGCTTCGCTTGCCGACCCTCCGGCAGGAACACTCGTTAGCAGCCCCCCCCCAAAAAAAAGGCGTCGACCAACGTCGTCGCATTACCGACACGAAGGAGTAGCAACATGCTAGAGAAGATCACTCCGGACGGCATTATGAAACCGTTCAACAATGCGTACAGCCATGGTGTGGTGATACCGCCCAACGCACGTGTATTACACCTTTCGGGGCAGATCGGGGCGCGGCCCGACGGAAGCGTACCCGCAGACGGCGTAGAACAAGCGAACAATGTTTGGCGCAACGTAATCGCGGTAATCAACGCCGCCGGAATGGACGCGGCTGATATCGTCAAGCTCACCGCGTTCATCGTAGACGAAGAGATCTATCCTGCCTATGCCGCGGCGCGGCGCCGCGATCTCGGCGAATACGAACCGCCGGCATCAACCGCGGTATGCGTGCCCAGGTTACTGTTGCCGGAATGGAAAATCGAAGTGGAGGCAATCGCCGCCCGCGTCGAGTAACGTCCTACCCCGGTCCGGCAAACTGCCTAATAGGTGTTCCTGATTATCGATCAGTTTGGGAATAAGGGGCGACGGGCGCGGGTATAAGCACGGAAATGAAGCTTCTTTTGTAACGCATACTTAGCGCCTGTTGGACTGAATAAATCGCGTGGTCCGCGGTGCTATTTCCGCGCGCCAGCGAGATCCGTTGAAAACCCCGTAGTGCCCGACCCCGTCCTGAATGTAATCGATTTGTTTGCTGTCCGGCACGTTGCCAAACAACTCGTGGGCGGCCTGGGTCTGGCCGATGCCGGAAATATCATCGAGTTCGCCCTCCACGGTCATTAACGCGGTGTGGCGGATCGCCGCTGTGTCGACCTTGACACCTCGGTGAAACATGCGCCCGTCCGGCAAAGCGTGTTGCTGAAAAACGACGTCGATCGTTTGCAGATAGTACTCGGCGGTCAGATCCATGACCCCAAGATACTCATCGTAAAACTTCCGGTGCGCCTTAGCGGAATCGCCGTCGCCGACGACGAGATCGGAATAGAGTTTGTGATGCGCGCTTAGATGGCGGTCGAGATTCATGGTCATGAATCCGGTCAATTGCAGGAAACCCGGGTAGACACGACGCATGAACCCGGGGTTCGGAAATGGCACATTCATAATGACATTACGTTCAAACCAATTGAGCGGCTTACTGACGGCCAACAGGTTGGGTTTGGTTGGACTCATCCGGGTGTCGATCGGACTGCCCATCAAGGTGACGCTCGCCGGTACGCACGGATCGCCGGCGGCTGACATCAATGCCGTCGCCGCTACGACCGCCGGCCCCGGTTGGCACACCGCGATCACGTGCACGTCGGTCCCAAGGTGTCGGATGAACTCGATCACGTAATCGATATAATCATCAAGGTCGAAACTGCCGACATTGAGCGCAACGTCCCGCGCGTCGCGCCAATCGGTAACGTATACGTCATGGGCCGGTAACAACGCTCGGACCGTGCCCCGCAGCAGGGTCGCGTAACGACCGGACAGCGGCGCGACCAACAGAACGCGCGGGTCTTCCGATCGACGGGCGCTGCGTATTATCTCGGGCGCCCGTTGAAAATGGAGAAGATCGCAGAACGGCAGCGACCGCTCGACTTCCTCGGCCACCGCGGCGCTCTGACCGCCGATATCAATCGAATCGATACCGAAAGAGGGCTTGCCGTATCGTTTGGTTACTCGGTCGAATACCTCAAACGCGGCGGAGGCAACTTTGCCGGCGTACGTCCCAGCGAACGGGTTACCTGCGTGATCGAGCAAAAAACGGTTGATATTGACCGCCGCCCGTAGGGGCCGGATGACAGCATGGTTCCAATCGTACAGGTGATACAGCATTCGTTTCAGTTACTTGAATTGTGCACCGCACCAGTCTACACGGGTCCAGTGCGCGAAGGCGTCCGGAATGCAAATTTCTGTTCCGATCAACGAGGGAGAAAAGCCACCTGCGGTGCGCTATCCGACCGGAATACCGGCGGTCCCGCCGAGAAAAGGCAGGCCGAACGCGTAGGCGAAGCAGCGCGTGCTTTTCGAATCGGCAAGCGAATCGCGCACCTTACAGCTGCCCCGCCAAAGTCAGCACGGCTGCCGGGAAGATCTCAACCACCGCGGGCGTCACGCCGATGATTTCTCCATCGATCTGCAAAGGTTCTCCCACCGGGGCGACGAATTCGACTTTTTTAGCGTGATATAGAGCGACCTCCGGACGCTCGCCCAGCGTACCGTTGTAGATCTTGCGACCAGATAGCGCCAGACGCCGCCAGGAGACGTCGGCAACCCAGGTTACCGCCAGTTCTCGCGGCGCGGCGCTTGCATGCGGAGCGAGGCACATACCACCGCCGGTGTACGCACCGAGGGCGCACAGATTCAAAAGCGACACACCGCGCCGAGCCTCGCCATCGGCTATTAAGCACGCCTCTCGCGCCTCGAACGTACCGAAAGCACGCACCAAACCAACCGCGTACCGCGCGGCCGCGACGCGCCATCGCGGCAGCTGCCGGAGTACGCATACATCGAGCCCGATACCCGCTGAATTAGCGAAATAACGTTGCCACTCCTGGTCCCCGTCAACCCCTCGCACGACACCGACGGGGCATTCCCGATAGCTCGGCGCCGCGAGTTTCTCGACGATACGAGCGACGCCGACTTCGGCGCCCCTGCTGCGCACCCAGTCGTTGCCGGAGCCGAGCGGGATCGCCGCCACAACCGGCTGGGTGTCCGGCACACCGCCATCGAATATGCCGTTGATGACCTCACTTACGGTGCCGTCGCCGCCTGCGATCAAGAATCTCTTTCGGCCCGCCCTCCATGCCTCCCGGGAAAGCATCGCGGCATGACCAGGGCCCTCGGTGTCATGGTCCTCGAACTCGATACCAAGCGCTCGTAGATGCCCGATCACCGCCGCGCGCGCTCGCGCCGCGCGGCCGGCGCCGGCGCCGGCGACGGGATTGAAGATCAACTGCCAGGGTTCGTCCATTGAACCGTATTCTAATGAGACTTGCCTAAAGACTGAACACACGTGCACCGTAGCTTGGGTTAGGCTTGATGAGCACCGTAACCCGACAATTCGACCATCGTGCTGGATTAGAGTTATTGTCAAATCTGGTGTTCAGGCAGTTGAATCAAGCGGCGACCTGATCGATCGTTGTCACCTCGATACCATCTTTAAATTCAACTCCAGTAATTACCTTCGCCAGGTAATAAAACCCACGTAATCGTCGCCAATT
>PVBE012267853.1_pt1 | contig 22500 bp, 16 predicted proteins | sample 1631181 | NCBI WGS metagenome assembly PVBE01 (sample SAMN08397723, study PRJNA350692) | Marine metagenome, whole genome shotgun sequencing project. | isolation source: water | place: Pacific Ocean | collected 2012-04 | reverse complement strand
CCCCGCTGGCCACGACCATCGCGGCGATGGGCATGAGGATGAGGAAGACGGCGATGACCGCCTTGCGGCTGTCCTGCACCGACTTTGCTGACAGCAGGCGCATGACCATGCCCTGGTTCAGGAAGTAGAACATCGCGGTGTTGGCGATGCCGTCCTGCCAGAACACCCCCACCGCCGGATAGCTCGGATCCGCGTTGAAGGCCGGGAACGCGCGCCGATGGCCCCGGGGCAGGTGCTCCCAGAACTGGTCCAGGCCCCCGAGGGCGCCCACCCCCAGCAGCAGCAGGAGCAGACCGACGGCCAGGAGCATCGCGCCCTGAAAGAGGTCGGTCATGATGACGGAGGTCTGACCGCCGGCCGAGACGTAGACGGCCGAGATGGTGCCCACGATCACCGCGGACATGAGCACCGGCCAGCCCAGCAGGTGGTGCAGCGCCTTGCCCATCGTGAACAGGTTGATGCCCACGTAGCCGACCAGGTACACGAGCAGGAGGGCGGTCGCGATCTTGCGGGTCTCGGGCCCGAAGCGACGCGCGAAGTACTCGGGGAGCGACACCACCCGGCTGAAGTACAGCAGCGGCAGCCAGCCGAAGATCAGCAGCGGCGCCCACAGCCAGTCGTTGAGGTACGTCTGGGAGCTGGCGATGCCGTAGCCGTAGGCGATCTTGCTGTACTTGACGAAGCTGTAGGAACCGATGGTCGTCGCGACGAGGGAGAAAGCGATCAACCACCAGGAGAAGCGCTGGCCGCCGAAGAAGAAGTCCTTGGTGGTGTTGCTGTGGCGGCCGAAGAAGCTGCCGAAGCTGAGGATGGCCACGAAGTAGCCGATGATCACGACGTAGTCGATGGTGCTGCCGACGACGTGCCCGGAACCCATGGCGCTAGCTCCACCAGGACAGCACGAACTGTACTGACCCGAGCAAGAGGAAGGTGAAGATGAAGCCGGAGAGCAACAAAAAGAGGTTGCGGCGGCCCCGGCGCTGGCGGAGGTTGAGGTCGCCCTGCAGCCCGGCCAGAGTGCAGCCGATGACGAACACCGTGCCGAGCACGCCGAAGTAGACGCCGAAGCTGAGGGTCGCCTCCTCGTCGTAGCCGCTGCGGATGATCTGGATCTTGGTGCCCGCCCCCACGCCGAAGCGGTTGGTCACGGCGAGGTGGTAGGTGCCGGGCGGCACCAGGCCACCGGCCAGGCTCCCGCCCAGGCGCGCCGTGTTGTAGAGGCGCAGGCGGGTCAGCTTGGTCACCTCTTTGCCCTGCTGGTTTCGCAGGGACACCTCCCGCGCGGTGCGCAGGTTCTCGCCCAAAAGGTAGACGCGGCCGGGCACGTCGGAGAAGACCTTCCCCTGCACCTTGATCACCCGGGGCGGGCCCGTCTCGTGATCGAGCGCCACGATGGTGAGCCGGGCATCGGTGAAGACGGTCTGTTTGCCGGTCTGGAGCACCACGCGGTAGTCGCCGGGGTAGGTGCCGGGCCCGAGGCGGGCCGACAACGCCGTGTCCGACGTGGCCCGCACGTCGAACAGCGAGATGGACCGCACCAGGCGCTCCTTGGTGCCGGCCCACAGCAGCACGCGCAGCTTTTTCGCCCTCTTGCCCGCCTCCTCGGCCGGGACGGCCAGCCCCTTGCCACGGAGCACCAGCCGGGTCTCGGTGTGATTATGGGCTTTGCGCGGCAGGACCTCGGTGATCACCGGGGCGTCCCCGTCCGCGCCGCCCGAGCAGGCGGTAAGGAACAGCGTGAGGGCCGAAAGGTAGATCCGCATTGGGGGAACATTATACACGAGAGTTGTGCGTTGAGAGTTGTGAGTTGATGGGCCCTACTTCAACTGGTAGGTGAGCAGCCGGCCCCATTGGTCGCAGGCAAACAGGCGCCGAAGCCCATGCCCTTGCAGTCGAAGGTCTTCCACTTGCCGTCGAGGCAGGCCTCCAGCTTTTCGCCGTTGCAGCGGTCCAAAGAGCCGGTGGTGCACTGGCTGTGGGTCTCGACGCAGGCGCCGTCCTTGCAGTTCGTGTGGTACGTGCGCTCGGAGCAGTCCTCGCTGCGCACGCGCCCCTTGGTGCAGCTGTGGGCCACGTCGCCCTTGCACGACGAGGTGTAGGAGCCGGCGCTGCAGGCCTCACCGGAGTTGCCCACGCACTCGGCCCTGCCATCCACGGCGCCGCAGGTCAGGCCCTGGGCCGGGCAGTCGTCGATGCTGATGATGCCGTTTTCGCAGTGGATCAACTGGTCGTCCTCGCAGCGGGCGGGGTAGCCCACGCTGCAGCTTCCCTTGCCGCACTTGGCGTCGGAGGTGTAGGTCTTGTTCACGGCGCAGGTCAGGTCCACGGCGCTGCAGTCGAAGGTCAGGATCATGTTGGACAGGTCGCAGAAGGTGGCGCGCCCACCGCTGCACGAGGCCTTGTAGGTGGTGTCGCAGGCGGACGCGCCGCGCTTGGCGCCGTAGCACTTGAAGATGGCGTCGCAGTCGGCCTTGGCGTCGTTGACGCAGTGGTAGACGTTGGCGTAGAGCGTGCCGTGCCCGTAGCGCCGGTGCAGGGTGTAGTAGCTGTCCACGCACTGGGAGACGTAGGCGTAGGCGTTGATACCGCAGGCCGTGGATCGAACGCAGGCCTCCACCAGGTCGTCGTGGGCGATCTCCTCCTCCTCGGCGCAGGCCGCCAGCGTCAGGCAGAGCGCCGCCCCCAGGACCAGGGTGGTGTGTCTCATGATTCTCCGCTTATCGTGTGGGGAGCATATGGTTGAGGCGCAGCTTCTTGATGCGGAAGTAGAGGGTGCTGCGGTTGATGCCCAGGGCCCGGGCCGCGGCGGCGATGTTGCCCCCGCTGCTCTCGATGGCCCGCGAGATGGACTCGCGCTCCTCCTCTTCGAGACGCGCCCGCAGGTTGCTGCCAGAGTCCCTGGGCTCCGCGGCGTCGCCAACGGCCGCGGCCGGCGCAGGCGCCAGGCTCGCGCCGGAGAACTCCAGGTCCGCGACCTCGATGGTCTCGCCCGTGGCCACGATCACCGCCCGCTCGACGATGTTCTGCAGCTCGCGCACGTTGCCGGTCCAGGGGTAGGTCGCCAGGGCCGCCCTGGCGTCGGGGGCCACCGCCAGCGGCCGCCGCCCGTGCAGGCGCGCGAACTTCTCCAGGAAGTGCTCGGCCAGCAGGATGATGTCGTCGCCGCGCTCCCGCAGCGGGGGCAGCGAGATGGGGAAGACGTTGAGCCGGTAGTAGAGGTCCTGGCGAAAGCCGCCCTGCTCGACCATCTCCTCCAGGTCGCGGTTGGTGGCCGAGATGAGCCGCACGTCGACCTTGATCGGGGCGGTGCCGCCCACGCGGTCGAACTCACGCTCCTGCAGCACGCGCAGCAGCTTGACCTGTACCTCCATGGGCAGGTCGCCGATCTCATCCAGAAAGAGGGTGCCGCCGTCGGCCAGCTCGAAGCGCCCCTTGCGCTGGGCGATGGCCCCGGTGAACGAGCCCTTCTCGTGGCCGAACAGCTCGCTCTCCAAAAGCTCGGTGGGCAGCGCCGCACAGTTGACCGCCACGAAGGGCATGTCCGCCCGCTCGCTGTTGAGGTGGATCGCGCGCGCCACCATCTCCTTGCCGGTGCCGGTCTCGCCGCGCAGCAGCACCGTGGCGCTGGTGGCGGCCACCTGCTCCACGCGGGTGAGCACCTGGCTGAGGGCGTCGGACTCTCCGACGATGTTGCCGAAGTCGAAGGCGCTGTGGGACTGGAAGTCGAGGTAGCCGGCGTACTGTCGCAGCTGGTCGCTCAGCCGCTGGTTCTCCTGGCGGAGGTGGTAGCGCTCGATGGCCTGGGTCAGCACTGACTTGACCTCCCTGGAATCCCAGGGCTTGGTGATGTAGCGGTAGACTTGGCCCATGTTCACGGCCTCGATGAGCACCTCGACGTCGGTGTAGGCGGTGACGATGATGCCCACCGCGTCGGGGCGCACCTCGGCCACGTCCTTGAGCAGCTCGATTCCGGTCTTGCGCGGCATGCGCTGGTCGGTGACCACCACCGCGAAGTCCGTTTCTGCCAGAAGCTCCATGGCCTCGGCGGCGCCAGTGGCGGTCTGCATGTCGAACAGCTTGCGGAAGTTGAACCGGAAGGCGTCGAGGTTATCCTGCTCGTCATCGACGACAAGGATGGGAAAGCTCTGCAGGTCCATGTCTCTCCTCATCTCAGGTTGTGCTTGCCGCTCCGCCCTACCCTGCTACCAATGTTCGGTACCATATCATTGACAAGAACGGGCACACATCTTAAAAAGCCCAACTCTACCAATCCATGGAGCAGATAATGGCTGATTTCCTCTTCACCTCTGAGTCCGTTACCGAAGGCCACCCCGACAAGATCTGCGATCAGGTCTCTGATGCCATCCTGGACGCAATCATCGCCAACGACCCGGGCTGCCGGGTCGCGTGTGAGACCCTCGTCAAGACGGGGTTCGTGCTCATCGCCGGTGAGATAACCACCTCCACATACGTGGACATGCCGAAGGTCGTGCGCAAGACGATCAAGAAGATCGGCTATGACGCCAGCGAGAAGGGCTTCGACTGGAACACTTGCGGCGTGCTCACCGCCATCGAGGCCCAGAGCCCCGACATCGCCCAGGGCGTTGAAGGCCGCGGCGTGTACACCAAGAAGGACCAGGGCGCCGGCGACCAGGGCATGATGTTCGGCTACGCCTGCAATCAGACCCGCGAGCTGATGCCGATGCCGATCATGTTGGCCCACAAGCTGACCCGCCAGCTGTCCAAGGTGCGTCGTGGTCGCAAGGTGGACTTCCTGCGCTCGGACGGTAAGAGCCAGGTCAGCATCCGCTACCAGAATGACAAGCCGGTGGCAGTGGACACGGTGGTCATCTCCACCCAGCACTCCCCCGACGTGCGCTACCACACGCTGCGCGAGGCCATGATGGAGGAGGTGATCAACAAGGTGGTGCCGACCAAGCTGGTCACCAAGGACACCAAGTTCTTCATCAACCCCACCGGGCGCTTCGTCATCGGCGGCCCCCAGGGCGACTCCGGCCTCACCGGCCGTAAGATCATCGTCGACACCTACGGCGGCTGGGGCCGTCACGGCGGCGGCGCCTTCTCCGGCAAGGACCCGAGCAAGGTGGATCGCAGCGCCTCGTACTACGCGCGCTACATCGCCAAGAACATCGTCGCGGCCAAGCTGGCCGACCAGGCCGAGGTCCAGCTGGCCTACGCCATCGGCGTGGCCGAGCCTGTCTCCATCCTGGTGCAGACCTTCGGCACCGGCAAGGTCTCCGATGAGGAGCTGGCCAAGGCCGTGGGCCTGGTCTTCGACTGCCGCCCCGGCGCGCTGATCGAGGACCTCAACCTGCTGCGGCCGATCTATGAGGCCACCGCGGCCTATGGCCACTTCGGCCGCCGCGAGAAGAGCTTCACCTGGGAGCGCACCGACCGCGTCAACCACCTGCTCGAGGCGGTGAACGGCGGTCTGCCCAAGGTGGCCCTGAGGAAGCCGGCCAAGAAGAAGGCCAAGAAGGCCCCGGCCAAGAAGAAGGTCGCCAAGAAGAAGGCCCCGGCCAAGAAGAAGGCTCCGGCCAAGAAGAAAGCCAAGAAGTAGCAGCCCCTCTTCCCTTGTAGTTCCAGTCTTGCCTCGGCCCCGGTAGATACGGTCTACTGGGTGCATGGGATTGTTCTGTACTCGCGCGGCGCTGATCTGCGTAACGGTCACTCTCTGGGGGTGCCACCTGGCGCTGCCCTACGCACCGTCGGGCAGCGACGCCGGCGTGGACGGGCCATGGCGGGATATCACCTCCAATGAGGGCCCCGGGCTCGACGCCCCACCGCCGCCGCCGGACACCAAGCCTCCCCCACCCCCGGACGGGCCGCCGCCGCCGGACGGCGTGCCGACGCCAGACCAGCCGCCGGTGTTTACGCCCAAGGCGCCGACCTTCACCTGGGTCCACCGGGTATTCAGCAACAAGGGGGACGCGCCCAACGCCATGGCCCAGGACGCCAGCGGCAACATCGTCATCGCCGGGTACACCGAGGGCCAGACGCTGACCATGGACAATTCGATTGTGAAGTACACCGTCACCGGCACCAAGGGGCCCTTCGTCGGCAGCCTGACCGGCCAAGGGCAAGGTGCGTTGGTTGAGGAGGCCTGGGGCACGACACGGCCGCCGAGGTCACCGACGTGGCGGTGGACAGCGCGGGCGACGTGTTCGTCATCGGCCTCTTCCAGGGGAAGCTGGCCCTGGACGCCGCCAAGGTGCTGGACGCCGGCAAGGGCACCGACGCGTTCCTGGCAAAGCTGGACGGCAAAAAGGGTGACCATATCTGGTCCTTCAACTTCGGCGGCGACGGCGTCGCCCAGGGGCTCGGGGTCGCCACGGACAGCAGCGGCGACGTCTACCTGGCCGCCACCTTCAACCAGTCGGTCACGGTGCACGGCAACAAGATCACCTCGACCGGCGGCCAGGACGTCCTCATCGGCAGCGCCGACGGGTTCAAAGGGACCTATCGGTGGGCCCAGCGGTACGGCGGCAAGAACAACGAGTATGTGCGCGGCCTCGCCGTCAACAGCAAGGGCAGCCTCTTCATTGGAGGGCACTTCAGCACCAAAACCAACCTCGGCGGCAAGGACCTGTTCGACACGGGCGGCAACGACATCTTCGTCGCCAGCTACGAGTCCGGCACGGGCAAGCACCGCTGGTCCAGTCGCTACGGAGGCAAGAACTCTGACCGCGTCACGGGCTTGATCGCCGACGCGCAGCGCGTCTACGTCGCCTCGGTCTTTGTCGGCGAGACCGAAATATGGGGTAAGACCTACCCTTCAAATGGGGGATCGGATCTCCTGCTCTTCGCGCTCACCGACGCCGGCGGCTGGAGCTGGGGCTCCATCTATGGCGGCACGGGCAACGACGAGTTCAACGCGCTGACCCTCGGTGGCGGCGGCCTGCTGGCGGCCGGGTGGTACACCACGTACTTCCCCTTCATCAGCGGCAAGCCTCTGCCCAAGCCGGCCGGCAAGTCCAACGGATTCATCGCCAACTTCAGCAAGGGCGCGGGCAAGCACCACTGGTCCCAGGCCCTGCCGAGCGGCGGACCTGCCGGCGAGGTCAGCGGCACGGCCATGGCGTCCAATGGAAAGAGTTGGGCGGTGTGGGGTCAGTTCGACAAGCTGATCAATCTGCAGCTCAAGGGGGGGACGACGTGGTCAGTAACCAGCGCGGGCACCGACTGTTTCGTGATGGGGCACTCCCCCTGATCACGTACCGGCGGAGTAGTCCGTGGCGTACTTGATCTGCTCTTCGCTGAGCTCGTCGATGGACAGGCCCTGGGTCTGCAGCTTGAGCCGGGCCAGCTCCTGGTCCTGCTCCTCGGGCAGGTCGTAGACCGTATTGTCCAGATCCTTGCCGGTCTCGGCCAGGTGCTTGAGCGCGAGGAACTGGTTGGCAAAGGACATGTCCATGACCTCGGACGGGTGCCCCTCGGCGGCGGCGAGGTTCACCAGGCGCCCCTTGGCCAGCACGTAAATGCGGCGGCCGTCGGGCATGGTGTGCTCCTCGTTGTTGGCGCGGATCTCGCGAATCGATTCGGCCTTGGCCGTGAGCTGCTCGAGGTTGATCTCGCAGTCGTAGTGGCCGGTGTTGCAGACGATGGCGCCGTCCTTCATCGAGTCGAAGTGCTTGTCGACGATGATGTCCCGCATGCCGGTGGCGGTGATGAAGATGTCGCCCAGCTTGGCCGCCTCGTCCATGGGCATCACGCGGTGGCCCTCCAGGGTCGCCTTGAGCGCCGCCGTGGGCTTGACCTCGGTGACGATGACGTTGGCTCCCATGCCCTTGGCGCGCATGGCGCAGCCCTTGCCGCAGTGCCCGTAGCCGGCCACGACGAAGTTCTTGCCGGCCAGCAGCACGCTGGAGGCGCGGAGGATGCCGTCGAGGGACGACTGGCCCGTGCCGTAGACATTGTCGAAGTCCCACTTGGTCTCCGCGTCGTTGACCGCGTAGACCGGGTACTTGAGGGCGCCGTCGGCGGCCATGGCCCGCAGGCGGTGCACGCCGGTGGTGGTCTCCTCGGTGCCGCCGATGATCTCGCCGGCCAGGTCCTTGAAGCGGTTGTGCACGGTGAAGATCAGGTCCGCGCCGTCATCCAGGGTCAGGGTCGGCTTGAACTCCAGGGTCTTGTCGATGCACCAGTAGAACTCCTCGGTGTTCATGCCGTGCCAGGCATAGATGGAGATGCCGTCGGCGGCCAGGGCGGCGGCGACGTCGTCCTGGGTCGACAGCGGGTTGCAGCCGCTCCAGCTCAGCTCGGCGCCCGCGGCACGCAGGGTGCGGACCAGCACCGCGGTCTCCTTTGTGACGTGGATGCAGCCGGCGATGCGCATGCCGGTCAGGGGCTTGGTCTCGGAATATCTTTTGCGCAGCTCCATGAGCACGGGCATGCGTGACTCCGCCCACTCGATCTTGAGCATGCCGGCGGAGGCGAGGTTCATGTCTGCGACTTTGTAGTTAGCCATTGGTGTCTCCTTGAGTCGGGGCCGTGGGCACGGCGCCATTGGGGGAGCGTTTTCCTATCGCGGATCACCCAGGGAGTCAAGGCGCGAGGGGGGGCTTGACCATACCCTCGCCCGGTACGAAGACCTTCCTCTCCGGATCGAAGCAGTTGTCGACGCAGGCCTTCTTCTTTTTTGCGGCGCAATCTGCCACGGCGCGGGGGTCAGCCTGGGCCATGCCGGGCGAGGCGCTGGTGTAGTTGCATATGGCGAACGACGCGATCTTGAACTTGTCGCCCTCACACCACTGGACGCACTGGTCGATCTCCAGGTGGGGGCAGTTGTGGTTCGGGTTCACGTCGCACTTCTTTTTGCAGTCCATGAGCTCCCGCTTCATATGGGTGGTGTTGTCGCCCTGGTCGTTGTTGTAGGCGTCCTGGCAGAGACTCTTGCATTCACCGGAGGTCTGCGTACACAGCAGCGCCGCGGTTTGCTGGGCCACCTCGAGCTGCTCCGCGCCGCCGCAGCCCAGGGTCCCGATCAGCAGAGCAGTCGCAGCCACCAGCAGCATCGTTGCGCGCGTCATCTTCTTCATCTCGTCCTCCTCCGTGTTGATGATGCCCTGAAGAGAGCATCTTTCGTGCCAGCGAAATAACCGGTTCCACCGGGCGATTGACCATGCCGTTCAGCGTAATTTCAACGAGTTATACTCCATAGCTGAAATTTCACTGAAACCGCAGGGAGAACACATGCCACAATCCTGCGCGTGATCGTCTTTGCCTATCTTTTGCGCAACATCCTCCTGCGCGTGGCCCTGGCCACGGTGGCCCTGGCCCTCATCGCCCTGGCCTTCGACGTGGGCGACCAGGGCCGGCGGCTGGCCGCGGACCTGGGCTGGGGGCCGGTGCTGCGCGCTGCGGTCCTACACCTGCCCCTGGTGGTGGTGCAGGTGCTACCCGCGGCGGTGCTGCTGGGCGCGACGCTGACCCTGACCGCCATGCGCGGGCGGGGCGAGCTGGCGGGCCTGGCCATTTCGGGCGCCGGTCCAGGCGCCCTGCGCCGGCCGCTGCTGGTCACGGGGGTGCTCTGTGCCCTGACGGCCCTGGCCCTGGACGAGGGCCTGGTGCCCCCCTGTGAGCGCCTGGCAGACCGGCTGTATCAGAACCGCCGCGTGTCGCCCCTCACCGGGCTGCAGCCCTCGCCGTCCTGGGTCCGCCTGGGGCGGTGGTTCCTCTTCCGCCAGGTGGTCGGCGGCCGCGAAGAGGTGCTGGCCCTGGAGCTGAACCGTCGATTCCAGGTGGTGCAGCGGGTGGAGGGCGCGGGCGGGCGCTGGAAGGCCAGCTCCGGTCAGGCGGCGAACCTGGACCGCCTGCGCCGGCGAGCCCGGGCCCTGTGGGACCGTGAGCTCGTCCGCGCCGAGTCCCTGGGCAGCCTCGAGCTGTGGCGCCACCTGCAGCTCCGCGGGCAGTCCGGCCAGCAGCGGGTGGCCGAGGCCCTGGTGCTGCAGACCAAGCTGGCCTACCCCCTGGTCAACCTGGCCGCGGCCCTGCTCGCCGGTCTGTTCTGTGGTGCCTGGCGCCGCCGCCCCGCTGTGCTCGATCTGCTGGCCGCCGTGGGCCTGGTGCTGGGGCTCTGGCTCCTGCTCGCCGGCGGCTGGATGCTGGCCCGGGGTGGCTGGCTCTCGCCGGCAGGAGGCGTTTGGACCCCCATCATTCTGGCCATGGTGGCTGCCCTGGCCGCCCAGTGGCGGACCAGCCGCGGCTGACGATAATCAGTCCATCAACAGCGAGCGACGCGAGCCCTTCCAACCTTCAAACGGCAAGCGAAGCGAGCCCTTCCAACCTTCAAACAGCGAGCGAAGCGAGCTACCCGGCGGCGGCCACGCCCTCCTCGTCCTTTTCGTCCAGGAAGCGCTCGGCCGCCTCGATGGTGCCGAGGATGCTCTCGCAGGCCAGGGTGGTGAGGCCGGAGTGGGGGTTGCGCAGCGCGTCGTAGTAGCGCTGGCGCTCGATGGCGTGGATCACCGCTGGCATGAAGCCGTCGCGCAGCAGCATGGCGTTCATCAGCAGGCGCGCCACCTTGCCCGAGTGGCGTGGCCAGGGAAAGATGCTGATCAGGCGGTATTGCGCCTTGGCGGCGCGCTTGATCGGGTGCGTGCGCTGGGCGTCGGCGGAGTTGATCCACTCCACCAGCTTGCGCATGCGATAGGAGATCTTTTCCGGGGGAGCGATCTCGTGGAAGTAGAGCCGGTGCAGGGGGTTGTCCTTGCGGTACTGCCCCGGGTTGCGCGGGGGCTTGTAGTTACGCGGCAGGATCTCCTCTGCGTTGAGGGTGCCGTGGATCTTCTTGATGAAGTCCAGATCGTAGTGGGTCCGGCGCTTGCCCGAGGTGTCCCGCACCAGATCGATGGCTTCCTTGTGATTCTTGATGTCGGTGTAGGACGGGATGAGGCTGACGTCGCTGATGATGTTCTTGTCGATGGCCGCCTTGAGCTCGTGATAGGACAGCACCACACCTTCCAGGGCGTTGTCATGATAAATCCACGAAAAGTCTAGCCGATCGTGAAATTCATTGAGCAGATCCTTGTTGTCCTTGAGGCGCTGGCGCAGCGCCATCATCTTACGTTCGATTACCTCATATTTTTTTTGCATACGTAGCCTACTCCGTAACTCTTAAAAGACTCCGGTTTCACCCTATTTGTTAAGGATGGCTCATAGACCAGCCCCGTTCCATATAGAACTTGGGCCCAAAAGGCAAGAGATTTCGGCTTCAAGCCGGATATTTAAGGTTTTTCTACCTGCTACTTGACCATGCAGGTGCCGGGCGAATTGTAATCGTCCAGGCAATAGAACTTGCATCCGACGATCTTGGAGAAGGAGAAGCCGTTGGTTTTGGTGTAGGGGCAGCCGTTGCTGGAGCGGTAGTAGTACACGCCGTAGCCGGTCCCATCCTTGATCTGGGCCCCCTTGACCGCCACGTCCGCCGGCTTGTCGACGTAGAGGCTGGAGTTGATGCCCTGGGAGTTGGCCTTGCCGCCGCCGGCGATGGTCACGTGGTGGAAGGTGTGGCTGCCACCGTGGAGCATCAGCCCGTGCCAGGAGCCGCCGATGGCCTTGACCGGGGTGAAGGTGATGCGGCTGCTCGGGCTGCCGAGGAGCCTCACCTTGGGCTGGCTGGTGTACCCCACCGTGATGACGGTGCCCTCCTTGACGATGAACTCCGAGCCGGCCGACACGGTCAGGTCGGCGTTGATGTTGAGGGTCTTTTCCTGGAGCACGAAGGGCACGCCGGTCTTGACCCAGGTGGCGCTCTTGGTCAGCGTGGTGCCGTGGACGTGGATCTCGCCGCCGGCCCCCTTCTTGCCGAAGTCGTTGCCCGCCTCGATCTCGCCGAGGTGCCTGAGGTTCACCGCGGCGGAGTATTTCAACCCGGAGAACTTGTTGTTCTTGAACACCGAAAACAGCTTCTTGCCGCCAGCCTTCTCGAAGGCCGCGTGGAGGCCGTAGCCCGAGGTGCTGGAGAAGGCGGAGTTGGACAGCGCAATCTTTTCGGCGAGCTTGATGTACACCGTCGAGCTCGGATTGGCGCTGGTGCTGAAGCCGGCGTAGGCGATGTCGGTGTGCTGCAGGCCGATCTCGCCGCCGTTTTCCACCACCACCCCCCGCCAGTACCCCTTCTTCGGGGTCTTGCTGTCGGCGGTCAGCTTCACCACCTGGCCGGACTGCCCGGTGAGGTTGATGTGGCCCTTGGTGCTGTTGTTGCCCGCCTTGAGCACCGCGCCGGGGCCGAAGCGCACCTCCACCCCCGCCTGGGACGTGAGCTTGGCGCCGCTAATCAGCCACAGGTGCCCGAGCACCTTGTAGGGGCTGCAGGCCTTGGTCAGGTGCAGGGGCTGGAGGTAGATGGCATTGTAAAAGAGCCTGGGCGGCCCCTTGGAGCCCCCCTTGCGACACTCACCGTCCTCGTCCTTTTTATCCTGGCTGTCGTTGATCTTGTCGCCGTCGCTGTCGAAGTTGTCCGGCTCGATGGCGTCGATCTTGCCGTCACCGTCCGAGTCCTTGGGGTTGTTGATGTCGCCAACCTCCTTGCCGTCGGGGATGCCGTCGTTGTCCGTATCGCTGTTGTTGGGGTCCAGCCCCAGGGCCAGCTCCTTGGCGTTGGGGATCTTGTCCCCGTCGGTGTCGTTGGGATCGATGTCGCCGGTGGAGCCGCCGTCGGTGGGCCCGCCGTCGGTGGGTGGCGTGACCATGTTCTCGTGGGCCACCGTGTCGGGAAAACGAAACCCCTCGGTGAGGAAGGTGTCCGCCGGCCCCCCGTCCGGGGACTCGGAGGTGCCGCTGCAGGCGGCCAGCAACAGGATCGATGTCAGGAGTAAGGAATACCGCATGGCACTATTTTGCCACGGGACACCGGAACTATAAACCCCTCAGGTCCCCGGGCCTCGCGCACCCCGGGCCTTTTACACTGTCTCGGGGGGGCGGTCCCAGCGCTCGCGGAACTCCTCGGCCCGCACCTTGCGCTCGTCGTCCAGCTCCACGCGGGCGGCGAAGAGGCTCACCGCGGGGGAGAAGGCGAAGGCCAGGTCGCGCCACACCACCAGGGTCCGCTCGCCGGCCGGGTACTCGGTGACGTGGGGCACCACGGCGTTGACCAGAAACTCCTGCACGGTCTCGGTCTGGCGGCTCTGCTCCACCGCGTCGCCCCGGCACGAGCGTCCATGCTCGGCGATGAGCTCAGCCGCGCCGGTCAGGGCGTTTACGCTCCAGACGCGGTGGCCTCGATCGCGCTCGCTGACGCCGATCCAGCGGGTCGGGTTGAAGCTGGCGGGGAAGGTGCAAGCCGTGGCCGCCTCCTCGGCAGAGCCGTCGTTCAGACCGGTCAGGTGCCGCGCCAGGGCGCGCCGGGCCGTGCCCCGCAGCAGGTGGCAGACCAGCAGGTAGAGCAGCGTGGCGCCGACGATGGCGGCGCTCAGCAGCTGCCACCAGGGCAGCAGCAGCGAGACCACGAAACCCGCCCAGAGCAGCAGCACCATGGGGTTGATCACGGCGCTGTGCATGGTGCAGCGCAGGCAGACCCCCATGCTGCGCTCGCCGCAGCGGGCCGAGCTGGTCAGCGGGTTGAGGCCCACCACCAGGTGCAGGCTCGTCTTGCGCCGCGACGGCCACAGCAGGCGCAAGCCGGTGCTGTGCATGATGGTGTCCAGCACCATGTGCGACACCGCCGCCAGGGCGCTGGCCGCCGCCAGCAGCCAGAACGGCGCGCCGAAGAGCAGGTTGCCGCTGCCCGCCGCGCAGAAGGCGATGATCGGCAGCGCCACGAACGAATGGGTGAAGCCCCGGTGCAGCTTGAGGAAGAGCAGCTTCTGCTTGGCCTTGCGGGCGACGAAGTCGATGTCTGGCACCAGGCCAGCGCCCGCCGCCACAAGGGCGAAGGCGAAGCGGTGCTCCTCGGGGGCCATGGTCTGGGCCACCAGCGCGCCGGTGACCATGTGAGTCAAAGGATCCATTACTCCAATCCTCCTTCCGGGAATTCTTTAGCCTGCGCACCGACGGAGCAAGCACAAACTGGTCCCTGGCACGTAATAACAGATGCCATGGTCTGGAGGACTTTCAGGAAGGAATCAGGAGAAGTTCAGGAGGGGAGGGAGGGAGGGAAGTGACCTCCGCCGCCATGGATTGGAATGCGGCGGAGGTCCGAGAGGCCTGACCTGCTATGGATCCTGCCAGTCGTTGCTCCAGTTCTGGGCGCCGTTGTCGTAGATGGCGGTGACCTGGACCATGATGTCCATCAGCTGCGTGTACTTGTACAGCTCGGTCTCGGAGTAAGTCTTCTCCGCCGCCGTCACGCCAGCCACGCAGAGGTCCACGGGCGCCGGGGTAGCCGGCGGCGTGGTCTCCTTGGTGCAGTACTGGGTACGGGCCTTGATCTTGTTGGCGTGGGCAATCATCCGCTCTGCGATACCGCGGTTGTCCTTGTAGTCCGCGCCGATGTAGGAGTGGCCGGTGAACGGGTCCTCGTACATGATCGTGCCGTCGACCTTGGTGTTCGGCTTGATCGTGATGGTGTTTTTGGTGCCCTTCTTCCACATGCGGCCGCGGGCCACGAACTCATTGTCGAAGTTCATCTGGAAGTCGAGCATACCGAACACCGCAGCGTACATTTGCAGGGTGAAGCGGGTGGACGCCTCGATGGCGGCGCCGCTACCGGCGGCCGGAGCCTTCGGACCCAGGGATGGCGTGGTGTAGTTACGCCAGACAACACCGTTGATGTACTTGTTGCCGTTGGTGTCGGCCACCATGCAGGAGCCGTACTGGCACTTGCAGATCTTCTTCGTCTTGTCCTTCGGATCGTTGATGCAGGCGCCGCCCTTGCCACAGTCGTTGGCGCTGGTGCAGGACTTGCCTTCGTACGGCTTCGAGGTGTCGAAGAACGGCGAGAACTTGTTGAAGTCCGCCGACAGCATCGAACCCCAGAAGTCGACGATCTGGGTGGAGAAGTTGTCGAAGAAGCTGATGCGCCACTTGCGGATGTCCTCTGCCGTGTCCCGGGCCACAAAGTAGGTCTGCGGGTCGGAGATCACGGAGATGGCCATCATCTTGTCCAGGTAGAAGCCCACGTGGTGCAGGCACTCCCAGAAGCTCAGGCCGCAGCTGTCGTTGTAGTTGGTGTCGTACAACGACGTGGCGAAGTAGCGGGCGTTGGACAGGTCGGTGCGGAAGTCGATCTTGTACTCGGCCTCCTTGTACACCGTCTGGCCGTCAGACCAGGTGCCCTTCTCGAACTGCTTGACGTCCGGCATGGCGATGGCGCGCATGGCCATGTTGAAGCCGTCATGCATCGCCTTGGTGTAAGAGCCCCAGCCCCAGACCGGATCGGTGAAGAAGGCCTGGATCATGCTCTCGGGGAACCACTGGCGGAACAGACCCTGGTACAGCGCGTAGGCGTTGTTGAAGTTCTTCAACACCTTGTAGGTGCGCTTGTAGTTACGGGCGACGAACTTGCTGGCGTCCCAGGGGTACTGGTAGCGGGTGAAGTTCTTCAGCACGTACCAGGTCTCCCAGTTGTCGATGTGCGACTTCATCTTCTCGTACTGATCCGAGCCGAAGTCGCGAGTGTTACAACCGTCGGAGATGTTGCCCCGGGTGTAGGTACAGAAGACGTACGGCACGCGCACCAGCTTGGTGTTGCCCTTGGGGGCGAACCAACCCACGGCGCGGCGCTGATCGGTCGGCAGCTTGTCGCACTGCACAGGCGGATCGGCCTTCTTGGTGGTGTCCTTGTTGTTGTAGCAATACTCCTTGAAGCCGTCGTACGGCATGAAGGTACGGTTGCTCTCCTGGTACAGGGACTTGCCCATCTGGCCGAACCAGTTGGTGTAGTGGTAGGAGGACGGGCCGTAGGACGTAAAGACCAGGACGCTGGCGTCACGGTCAGACCACTCCTCGAAGATGTTGGCCCGGGTGTTGGTCAGCGGATTGTAGTCGCCCTTCGGCACCTTCTTGGTGTCGAGGAAGGCCTCCATCTTGTCCGCGTGACCGTAGACGATGGCCGCCACGTCGTAGCGACCGAGGCCGCGACCGTCGATGGTGTAGCGACCGGCGTAGTCCATCAGCGAGCTGTAGGCGTACTCGTACATGCTGCTGAGGCCCTGGGTCAGGTTCTTCTGGTCCTTGCCCAGCTGGAAGTCCGACATGGCCTTGCCCGGCAGGTAGAAGGGGCAGAGCTGGCCGTCGCCGGCCTTGGTGTTCTTCCAGTTGGAGCACAGCTTGGTGTCCTTCCAGTCGTTGGTACGGAGCTGCCAGTACTCGGGGTGGAAGTTCATCACGTCTTCGCTGCCGCCCCAGTTGTGGTGCAGACCCACGGTGTGGCCCATCTCGTGGGCGGTGACCGCGATCATGATCTGCCGACGCGCCTCGTGCCAGATCTTGGTTGCGCGCTCGGAGGGGCTCAGCTCCTTGTACTTCTGCGACAGGCGCCAGGCCAGCCCGACCATGGCGTCGTCAGCCATGGACATGAAGTACATGTTGCGCTTGTTGGCCAGGTTGAACTGCCACTCTTCCTTGGCCTCGAGGAACTTGAGGAAGCCGCCATCACGCACGGGGGAGACCCGGTCGAGGACGTCCTTGGTCAGCGCGTTGGTGGAGGCCGGCGGGTAGCCGGCGGCCAGCAGCATGTCGGAGTCGATCATGCGGCGCTCCAGCTGGGATCCCTTGAGGGCGGAGACGCCGACCGGCTTGCGGGCCGGGTCGAACATACCGCTCTGGGACATGCGGGAGAGCAGCTTGCGACGCAGCTGCTTCTGGCTGTACTTCTGCAGGTACTGAGACATCATCTGCTGGGAACCCAGCTTGGGCACCTTCTTCATCCAGGGCTGGACCATGGACCCGTAGATCTTGTTCAGCTTGGCGGGGGTGACCACGTCGGCCCCCAGGGTCTGATTGGCCGTGCCGCCGGTCTTGGCGACCCAGTTGCTCAGGTTCACGCCGTTGATGTAGTTGGTGGGGCTGATGTCGCCGTTGATCAGCTGGACCATCTCCTGGATGTAGGTGGCGGCCCAGTCGTTCAGCGCGTAGACATTGGCCACGCCGGCGATGTTCTCACCGGTGCGCGGGTCAGTGTGTGAGGGTCCGAGGCCCAGCAGGCGCCAACCGTCGTAGTAGTCCTTGACGTAGTTGACGTTGCTGTAGCGGATGTCGCCGTGGCGGATGAACGGCGCGCCACGCTTCTCGAGGTCTGCCTTCTTGCCGTCGTCCAGCATCTGCTTGGCCTTGGCGTAGGACAGGTGGTTGAACTTGAGGCCCTTGCCCATCAGCTCCTTGGCCTCCGCGAAGGAATGGCGGCGGAAGCGGCAGGGCCAGGGGTCGGTCTCGAGGACCGGGTTGTTGGCGCACATCGCGAGGGCGTAGTAGCCGTTCTTGGCGTCGCCGAACTTGGCCAGGTCGGTCTTCTGAGCGGCGCTCAGACCGGCCGTGCTCTTCTTGGACTTGGTCCAGGTCTCCAGGGCGCTCTGGGGCCAGTTGAAGGCGGCCCGCAGGTACACGCGCCAGAAGGCGTCGTCGTAGTTGTTGGCGACGAAGTGCATGGCGCTCCACTTCTCGAGGCGCGTTTTCTTGTCGTTGGAGAAGACCCAGGGCTTGCACGGGCCGGTGCCGGTGTCGCCCTTGTCACACATCAGGTCACGCGGGAAGAAGCCGGTGTTGAAGTATGCGGGCGGGCGCGGGTCGCGCTTGGCCATGGGGATGGTGCAGCGGTGGTGCAGGCCAGCCTTGTCCCAGGCCCAGTAGTCCTGGACGTCGGGCTTGCCGTTGCCGTTGGCGTCGTCGTTGCGATCCACCACGCCGTCACCGTCGGAGTCGGCCATGGTGTAATCCAGGCTGGAGAAGCCCTCGGACTTTTCGAACTCATCGGGGAGCCCGTCAGCGTCGGAGTCCTTGTCCACGTTGCCCTTGTGGAAGAGCACCATCTTGTCGCACTTGGAGCCTGCGGTCTTGCAGTCCTTGTTGGCCAGGCACTTGGACTCGGCGTCGTGGTGCTTGATCCACAGGTTGTGACGGTTGATGATCTTCTGCTTGGTCTTGTAGGTGGTGCCGTAGGTCCGCTCCCAGGTGAAGCGCTCCTGGCGGAAGAAACCGAACCACTCGTCGTAGGGCGCCTTGTGCGTCCTCGGCTCGTAGTCGCGGTTCGCCTCCCTCTTGAGGAAGGAGTTACGCACCTTGATCAGCTGCGTGTTGCAGGAGGCGTGGGAGTAGGCGAAGAACCAGCAGGTCGGGTAGGTACGACCGTACATGGTGGTCTTGCCGGGGTCCACGGACATGGCAGTGGTGAAGTCGATGTAGCCGGCGTCCATGTCGAACATGGGCTTCCAGCGCGGGTCGGCGGCGTCCTGGTCATAGAACGGCACGGACGTCGGAATGACCTCGTCGTCGCTGTCGAGGAACATGTAGTCGATGGCGTTGTTCTTGGACCAATCCACCCGGAAGTACTTGCACTCGTACCACTTGCAGTCGGAGGTGTTCTCCTCGAGGACATTGTTCTCCTCGCCCGTTACCGGGTTGTACGACCGCTTGATGTCGAAGTGACTCTTGATCTTCCAGGCGCCGACGATGTCACCTTTGTACTCGCCGGTGTCCTCGCTCATGGGCTTTTCGTTCTCGGCCCGCTTGGCATCCTTGACGGTCATGTACGCCTTACGCGCGTACAGGTACCCTTCCTGGACATCCCAGCGGATGCGGTGCATCCCGTTGTAGTTGGTGTTACCAACCATGGTGACGGTATACGTCGCGGGCACATCCACGACGGTCTGCTGGTAGTACCACTCGCCAGCAAACATGGACTTCGGGAGGGCATATGCCTCCACGCGATTGATCGGATCCCTCTCCTCCGCACACCCCGATATCGCGGCGATGGCGGTAGCAAGCAGGGCTGCCGATCCAAGACGACGCCAGTGCATGTTTCCATTCCTCCTTTGATTAAATACTGCTGCCTTCGTTAACCGTTTCATTTCTCTTTTTCCATATCTCTTGGTTACTGCTTTCTCATCTCACACGATGGCTCGCCGGGCGAGCCGAGCTACTTGTCCGTCCCCTCTTCTCCGCCGCCTTTGCCCGCGCCGGTCCAGTCCTGGACCTGGGCCACGAACTTGTCGATGGGGATGGTGACGTCGAAGGTGAAGTTGGTGTAGCGGTTGAAGAAGAAGCCCCGATAGGAGCTGTCACTTCCAAGCTGGTTATAAAAGGTGGACGTGCCGACGGACAGTGACATCCAGGGCAGCACGTCGTAGTCGATGGAGAAGATGCCCCACAGGGAGCCCCGGTGGTTGATCTCCGAGTCGCCGATGGCCACGGACGGGTTGCCGTTGCCGACCTCGTAGTCCTGGCCCTCGATGTCGTAGAGCATGTCGTTGATCACGAACAGGGTCGCCCCCACCGACAGCTTCTCCATGACCTTCAGGCTGAAGCCGAAGCTGTTGACGATGCGGTAGGAGACGTTGCGCGAGCCGCTGCTGACGCAGGACGGCTGGCTCGGGTCGATGTCGGAGCCGCCGCAGATGCCGGTGCTGTCCAGGGACGCCGTCTCGTAGCCGTTGAGGTACTTGGAGAAGCGGAACCCGTAGGTCAGGCCGATCTCCTTGAGGAACTTGCCCTTGAGCAGCTTGAAGCTGCGCCGCAGGGCCACGCCCGGGGCGATGGTCATCAGCAGGCTCTTGCGCTTGCTGTAGGTGCCCGTGGGGAGGTAGATGCGGAAGCTCGGGTTCACCGAGATATCAAGGAAGGGGATCTTCATCCACTTGGGGGCGTAGTTGGCCTCCAGGGACAGGTCAGTGGTGTAGACACCGTGGGCGCTGTCCAGGGAATCCGAATCGGTCATCTCGATCTCGAAGACGAACCGGGCACGGAGGCTCAGGTCGTCCCGCAGATACCAGCGCGGTTTGAAGTCGAATCCCTGAGCGTAGTAGGGGTTGTAGGTGGACTCCGCCGACTTGTCCAGGGTGAGGGCGCTGATGGAATGCCCCCAGGTAAAAGAGCTGCCCCGATAGGGCACCTTCTTCTCCTTTTTTACCGTGGCCTCCGCGGTGCCCGTTTCAATCTCCTGGGCCAGCGCGGTTTGGGCGGTCAGAACACCTGCCAGAAAAACACACAAAGTTACTTTATTTCGCACGATACACCTCGCCATGAGCATTCCCGGGAGGGGAAGGGATTAATGGCATACCTGATTTGCAAAAAGCAAGCAAGCTGTACATGGGCCGGTCGGCCAAAATCTGATCCTCAAAAAAATCGACGATCCGGCGCTCTTTTTGCCCTGCAAGCCTGTGGGAACACGTAATGGTCGGAGTGGACGAGAGTGTTCAGGCCAGAGCAAATGGGCTGGTCGCGATCTCCTCGGTACATATGCTTTTCCGAGTAAAATAAGGAGGGTTACACGGTCGGCATATGAGTTTTGCTGCTGCCTGCTGACACTTTATACCAAATTCTCGGCTAGTTGAGCAAGGGTTATTTGTCCCTCGCCCCCCTGCCCCTGCCCTCGCCCCCCGCCCCTTTTCCCGCTCCCCACTCTTTACCGGCTCCCCACCTGGGCCATTTTTTTGACCGAAGAGATCCGCGACGTTAAGGTGCCCTTATATAAAGGTCCCGGCCGCAAGAGCTGACATCCTGGATCTACGGTTGATGGGCCACAGGACGGGCGGGAAAAAACGGATCCAGAAACTCGGCTTCACCCCACAAGGGTGCCGGAGGAATCAGCGGACCGAGAAATCGCCTGCGATCCCCGGGGTATAAGGATCCATTTCTGGATCACCATCCGATCTCTGGATCCATACCACTTCAACCCACCACTCGGACCACCCCATATCTTGTTTGTAGGGAACACACCTACACCAAGATCTTGTAAGTATCCGAAGATTGCAGGAAAAAAGATGATCGAAACTTGACCCTCCACTCCGGGGATGGTCAATATGGTGGTACGCAGTGGGACAAAGTGGGGCCGAGCGGTATCCGGTGCCAAACGCCAAGACGGAGAATTTGAAGCAGTGTTTCTGGGCAGTTACGAACACACCATGGACGACAAGGGGCGGGTGAGCCTGCCAGCCCGGTTCCGTGAGATGCTCTCCACGGTGGGAGACTGCCGCCTGGTGTTGACCACCAACCTCGACACCGAGGGCAAGTGCCTCGTGGCCTATCCCATCCCCCAGTGGGAGGCGTTCCAGGACAAGGTGGCGGCCATGCCTCAGTTCGACCGGGCGGTGATCCTGCTCAAGCGGCTGCACTTCGCCGGCGCCACCGAGGTGGCCTCGGATCGCCAGGGACGGATCCTGATCCCTCAGGCTCTGCGCGAGGCCGCGGGGCTCACCGGCGCGGTGCTCTTCGCCGGCATCGGCGACAAGATCGAGATCTGGGACAGCGACGCCTTCGCCCAACAGCGTGAGCAGGCCAAGGAGAACCTGGAGCAGATCAACGAGACCCTCCTCGGGCTGGGATTTTAGACATGACTGGCCAGCTGCAAGAACCGACCATGGCCTGGCACGAGCCGATCATGGTGGAGCAGGTGCTCGAGCTGCTGCAGGTGGAGCCGGGCAAGGTCTACTGCGACGGCACCCTGGGCGGCGGCGGCCACTCCGAGCGGATCCTGCAGGCCAGCGCGCCGGATGGACGCCTCGTGGGCATCGATCAGGATCCAGCAGCCCTGGCCCGCAGCCGTCAGGTGCTGGCGGCTCACGGCGACCGGGTCACCCTGACCCACGGTAACTTCGCCGACGTGGTGGAGATCCTCACCGCCCTCGGCATGGCCCCCGTGGACGGGCTGCTGGTGGATCTGGGCGTCTCCTCCCACCAGCTGGACACGGCGGACCGGGGCTTCAGCTTCCGCAAGGACGGGCCCCTGGACATGCGCATGGACACCACCGGCGGCCAGCAGGCCCGGGAGTTTATCGAGCAGTCCTCCGAGGCCGAGCTGGCCTGGGTGATCCAGTCCTACGGCGAGGAGCGCGCCAGCCGGCGGGTGGCCCGGGCCATCAAGCAGGCCCAGGAGCAGGGCGGACTCGAAGGTACGGCCGACCTGGCGCGGGTGGTCCGCGACGCGGTGCCCGCGCGAGATCGGTGGGGCAAGCGCATCCACCCTGCCACGCGAACGTTCCAGGCACTGCGCATGGCCGTCAACCAGGAGCTGGACGCGCTCGAGCGCTTCCTGCAGAGCTTCGACAAGGTGCTGCGCCCGGGCGGCCGCGTGGCCGTCATCGCCTTCCACTCCCTGGAAGACCGGGCGGTGAAGCGCCGCTTCGCCAGCATGGCCAACCCCTGCACCTGCCCGCCGGGCCTACCCGTTTGCGGCTGCGGCCTGGAGCCGGCGGTGTCTCTGATCACCCGTAAGCCCGTGCGCCCCGACGACCAGGAGGTGGCGGAGAACCCGAGAGCTCGCAGCGCCCGACTGCGCGCGGTGGAGGTGCTGTGATGACCACGCCCAGGGTCGCAAAACGAACGGCGGTGGTGCTGCTGATGGTGGGCTTCGTCATCGGGATCACGGCAGCCGTGAGCCAGGTCTGG
>PVBE011121645.1_pt1 | contig 22504 bp, 18 predicted proteins | sample 1631181 | NCBI WGS metagenome assembly PVBE01 (sample SAMN08397723, study PRJNA350692) | Marine metagenome, whole genome shotgun sequencing project. | isolation source: water | place: Pacific Ocean | collected 2012-04 | reverse complement strand
GCCGTACGTGGAGGAATCTGGCAGTCCATTTGGGAACGAATCCTCGGCCAGCCCAATGACTTGCCTCCGATAACTCGCAACCAAACGCAGCAACGTCTCTCTAATTCCAAAGAAACCACGTTACTGAGCTGACTGCACCCATCGAGATGTACCGTGACGCTTTCCCGGCGGCCTTATTTCTCTTGCAATCGCACCTCCAGAATAACGGTCTCGTCCTCCGCCGAGGGTCGGATGGTAGCTCGCGGGAACTTTGCCGGCGCCGGGTCAATCATTGCGAGCTTCCCGAAACCAACAGCCAACGTCACCGTGTGACCGACCGGCTCCCAGGTGGCGATTTCACCCGCCGAAACTGACAGACTGACGCGGTCGCCCCACGTGATCTTGTTCCCGTCGCGGACCGGCTTGCCGTGACACCACCATCGCCACTCGCCAGCAGCTTGCCGACGGATGACGAGCCGGTCAGGGCGGTGGAGCGTGACGGTCACCGCTTCTTCTGCATTTCCAATGCGGATCGTTGCTACGGAACCGTCATCCGTGACACCTCGGATGGAATGGTTTTGGGGGACTCCATCGGTGATCAACACTGGATTCCCTCCTGCATGGACGACCAATCGCGACTTTCCCACGGCAACCAACAGGTCGCCAGGTTTCCAGGATGCCCGTGCGTACACTTGGCCAACCGAAGGAAAGTGGTACAACAGCTTCGCACGACTATTTCGTGATTCCTTGTTCTCTTTCGCTCGTTTCTTCAGCCATGCGGTAGCTCGGACATTGCGACTGAGTCGCGGCGCTTTTCCGGGTGCCGCCGAAACGCTCGCATCACACCAAACGTAGGCGTATCCTCCCAGTTCGAAGAGAAGCTGTTCACCATGGGGAGTGATGTAGCGAGTTTTTTGGATTCGCCCCAGCGATCGATCCCAAAGCGCTAGATCTTGACAGATGGGTCGTCGATACTCTCGGGCCAAAAACAACAGCACGGGGGCGTAATAGTCGAGTTGCCCGTAAGGTGGTTCCAAGGCCACAGTCTGATGGGAACGGTTGTAACCGGGATTCTTCTCGGCAGCCACCGACGCCAAGGCGAGATCGGCGTTCATGTACTTCTTGTACTTGCCGAATAAGTCGCGCCCCGTGACGCGGCGAAGGGCATCCATGAAGAACAGACGGTAGTGCATCGTGGAGGCCCAGAACGTCGCCCCTTCGACGTGGGCTCCGTCCGGTGCCAGGCCGGTCGGCAGCAAGTGTTCCTCGAACTTCTTCACTGTGGCCGCCACCCACGCATCGGCTTCGGGCACCTCACCGAGAAGCGCCAGACCCGCAACGCCGAACGATCCCCATTCGACGCTTGCGTGGTGCGTGTGAAAACCGGGGCCGGCAATGCTTGGAGTTGCGAAGTAACCGGCGTAATACTTGCGGCAGATGTCGGCGAGCATTTCGCGAACTTCGCGCCGCTGCGCCTCGTTGAAGCGGTCGTATGCCATGTCGTAGCCGACGGCGACGCCTTTTAGCAGCCGGCTGACGGCATACGCCTTCGACCCGTTTGGCTGCCCCTCCGCCTCGCGTCTCCATGCCCGACAACTGGCCAGCACCCAGTCGCGTGCCGCGTCGCCATACCGCTGCTCACCACTGAGTGCGTATGCGAAGCAGAGATGTTCGATCACGGCCAGATCGCCCATGATGGCGTAGAAACGATCGTAGAGATTCTCGTAGATCGGGTCGGGCTTTACGGGCGCGATCCAGGCTTCGCGCGGAGTCCGCGTCAAACACCAGTCGGCGGACTCGCGGACGTTATTCCAGATCTTCTTGTGTACACCTCTCTGCCTCAACTCGCGCAGCCGAGGGAGTTCGTCAGCCGTGAAGTACAATCGCGGATGGTTGACTATCACTCGCACCTCTGCCGAAGCTGGCTTTGCCAAGAGTGTGAAGATAGCCAAGAGCACTGACAACATCTCTTTCATGTCAACTGGCTCCTTTGATCGAAGTCTTCGTCTGCCTCGAAACGCGGGAAGCTATCGTAACAGACCTCAAAGATTGTCGTCTTGCCTAAACAGAGTATAATACCGCCACATTGTCCTGTTTTACGTCGGAGGCCTTGTTCCGCGGAGTGGGAGCGGTTGATCACCTGGATGGATACTTACGCGCAGATTACCGGCTCTTACGGCGCCGAGCTGGAGCAACGGCTCCAGGAGTTTCGAAAGCAGATGGGTCGAGCGCTTGCTGCCGGGGATCGGTGGCTGCCATGAGACTCGCGCCGTTGTATCCTCTGTTGGCCGCGGTCGCCCTCTCGATCTGCGGTACCGTCGCCGGCCAGTCGGGTGTCCCGGCGAGATTGAGTTTCGAGGCACGACAGGCGGTTCTGCGTGTTGCTGGGGGCGACACGCTTTCTCTCGAGGGACAGCAGTACCTGTCACGTTTGGCAGCCTTCGAACGACGGCAACGCTCTCTTCGGCCGGAGGCGAAACTGGCCGTCGAGGTTCATGAATTCCTGGACGAACAGGTTGAGAGTCTGGGGCCGATCGTTTTCTTTACGCGGCATCCGCTCACCCGGCCCAATGCCGCCGGGTGCACCATCTGGCAGAGCGTTCCGGAGCGTTGGGGATGCAGTATTCGCATCTACGATCCGGCGCGAGCGGACGCGCCGGCGAAGTCGATCTTTCGGGATCCGGAGGGCTCGATCTTCGACATGAGCCTTTCCCAAGACGGCACCACGTTGTTCTTCTCCTACAAAAAGCGAAACGATCGCTGTTGGCAGATTTACGAGATCGGCATCGACGGCCGAGGGTTGAAGAGCATCAGTCGGGACCCAACCCATTACGACGTCAGCCCGGTCGAGTTGCCTGATGGCGATTTGCTTTTCGTTTCCACGCGCCGGGGAGGATTCTTGTTGTCCGAAACCGGGCCTCGTTCCAATCTGCACGTCATGAAGCGAGACGGCAGCCATGTGCGATGCATGAGCCAGAACACCCTCTCTGATTTCTCGCCGCACCTGTTGCCCGACGGGCGTGTACTGTTCACGCGCTGGGAATATGTCGATCGCGACGTCGAGTATCGGCTGGGACTCTGGACGCAGAGGCCTGACGGGCGGCATTTTCAGCATTTTTTCGGCAACGCCATCCGCGAAGTGGGCATGTTCTGGCAGGCCCGACCGGTTCCGGGGCACGACAACCTGCTGGTGGCTACCTTCGCCCCGCCCAACGGTTGGCCCCACGGAGCGATTGGCTTGGTGCAAAACCGACTGGGACCGGACGCTCGCCGCGATCGAGGCTTTGTTTGGATCACTGAGGAGCTTTCCAACGTGGGCGACTCGTCGATCCACGCAGACGGCATGAGTTACCAGGACATGGACGACGGCCGGTTGCTGGACCTCGCCAGGGGCGACGACGAGTTCCGCGGCAATCGAGAGCGGATTGACCTGTCCGTCGCCCACGAATTTGAGGCGCGCGCCGACAAGTGGTTTGACTCGTCGCGTTGGCAATACCGCGATCCGTTTCCGGTCAACGACTATCTCTTTCTCATCTCGTACGGTGGAGGTGGCGAGTCGGGGCGCTTCGCTTTGTACTTGTTAGACCTCTGCGGCAACAGAGTCCCGGTTTACGCCACTCCGCAAATGGGCTGCTACAGTCCGTTACTCTTGCAGCCGCGAAACGCCCCTTCCGTGCCCCTCATCTCGGGACGTACTCTGAAACACAACGCGTCAGATGGTTCTTGGGCCACGCTCCTGGTCACAGACGTTTATCGTGGCATGTCGAGTGTCCGCCGAGGCCAGGCTCGCTACATTCAGATCATGGAGCAGGTTCCCAAAACACGCGAATGGAGCCGACGCGCTTACGATCAGTCCCCCGTGATCGGCTACGGGACGTTCTATACCAAACGCTGTTGGGGCCGTGTACCGATCGAACCGGATGGCTCGGCCCATTTCGAGGTGCCTGCGCTGCGAGAGGTGTACTTGCAGGTGCTCGATGCCGAAGGCCGCGAGCTACAGCGGCAGACGTCATCCATCCAACTCATGCCCAACGAAGTGCGCAGTTGCATCGGCTGCCACGAGCCTCGCAATTCGGCACCGCCAAGAGCACATGTTCCGCTGGCCGCCCGCAGACCGGCGACTCGACCCGTGACGCCGCGATGGACAGCCGACGGCATGATCGATTTCGTAACAGTCGTCGAGCCTGTGCTCGAAAAATACTGCGTCGTCTGCCACGGCGGACCAAATCCGAAAGGGGGCTGCGACCTCTCGGGTGACAAGACACGGTTGTTCAACATGGCCTACGACAACTTGCTGGGGCGGAGTGCATCCTACCGCCAGCACAACTTGACCACCGGTCGGATGCTGTCGCAGGAGGCGGCCCGTGGTCGTCCGCTCGTCCATTTCTATTGGCTCCGCCGGTCGCCGACGGCGGTGAATCGTCCGCTGTGGTCGGGTTCCTACGTCAGCCGGCTTGTGGACTATCTCGACGCCAGCCACTGCGGACAAGACATTCCTACCCAAGACCGACAACGAATTGCCATCTGGATCGACGCCAACGTTCCCTATTACGGCACTTACGACGCCAGCCGGCCGTTGTCACCCGGTGGTCGTGATCTTTGCACCGATACCGATACGGGCCGCGAGACGACATGGTTTGCCGATCGGTTCCTGGAAGTCTACAACCGGCAATGTGCTCGGTGCCACGGCGGATTTCCCCATCCCAACGACCACGAGAACATCTGGAACGGCCGATTCGCCTGGATTAACTTCACGCACCCAGAGTGGAGTCCGGCCCTGTCTGCCCACTTGAGCAAGAAGGCTGGCGGTCGCGGCCTTCCGACGGAGCGTTTCGACGGCGAGACGCCGTTGTTTACCGACAAAAGTGATACCGACTACGTTACAATGCTCGAAGCAATCAGAGAGGGCCGCCAGCAAATGCTCGCCCGGCCGCGAGTCGATATGGATCCAAAGCGATAACGATTCTGTCTTACGCACGCATTCTGCCATAGGAATGAAGTTCATGAAAACAGCCTCTTTGATTCTGATCCTGTTGGGACTCTGCGTCACAGTGGGCGCGGCGGCGGAGCCAAGCGCCCTGCCCCGACCCTTGGAACTGGTCGGTCTGCACGCCTACGCCGAAAAGACGGTCACCGCCGGTCAGACAATTCACTTCCGTACGAGCAGCAGCGTGCCTTACAAACTTTCGATTTGTCGCTTGGGCTTGAAAGTGGACGATCCGGCGGGCGACGTGGTGTTGAAGACGTTTCCCGAGTCGAAACCGGTCGGGCAGCCGATTCATTCCGGTTCGTATGTACACGTCAACAACGGCTTACGTGCGGATGAACCGCTCGATGAGCTGACATTGGAATGCTGGGTCCGCCCGTGGCGACTGAACGCCTGGCAGACGCTGATTTCGCAGCACAATTTCCCCGTTGCCTGTGGCTATGGGTTGTTCCTCGACACCGACGGAAAACTTCAGTTCTACTTGGGCGACGGACAACGCTATGTGCCCGAACGGACACTTACCGGGCCGCAGTTGGCACACCGCCGCTGGCAGCACGTCGTCGGCACATGGGACGGGAAGACCAAATCGCTGTGGATTGATGGAAAACGTGTCGCCCAACAGGCGTTCGAGGGACCGGTCAAAGCGGGAGACTCGCCGTTGCGGCTGGGAGCGTGCGGAGACAGCGGACCGGCAGTGAACCTTCTCGATGGCGACCTGGCCATGCCGGTGATTTACGACAGAGCACTGTCGGCCGACGAAATCCAATCGCGCTTCGGAAAACAGGGACTCGAACCGGCCACCGGTGACGGCGTGTTGGCGTGCTGGCCGTTTGACGAAGAGCGTGGGGATCGCGTCGCTGATTGTTCCGGACGCGAGCGTCACGGCCGTATCATCAACTCTGGGACTTGGATGATCGGCGGACCGAGCTTCGACGGCGGCAAAGTCCCTCGCTACGGCCCGTACGATCCGGCCAAAGATGCCAAACGAGGCCACGGCCTGCGTTTGGCATCGGACGATCTTTTCGACTGCCGCTGGCAGGTGACCCGCGAATTTCGCATTCCCGAAACGGCCAAACCCGGTATTTACGTTGGGCGGTTCGCATTCGAGATCGACGGGCAGCCTCGCCTTTACCACGTGACTTTCGTCGTGAAGAAAGCAAAGGGACGCCCCAAAGCAAAGATCTTGGTTCTCGCGGCGACCAACACCTGGCTGGCTTACAACTCGAAGCCGTTCGCCGTCACGCCAGTCGGCCTGCACCACCGCTGGGGAACTGCGGGCATCGCGAACAGCGCGGGCAATCCACCCACTTACTCCTGTTACCTGAATCACCGCGCCGGTCAGCCGACGTATCAGATTGGCGTCAACACACCGTGGCCCGATGCCGGGCCGTATGTGCTCTACAGCGCCCAGAGCGTCGGTTACAGCCACCTCATGCGAGCCGATCGTTTTCTCCACATCTGGTTGGAGCAGAACGGGTACGACTACGACGTCATCGGCGATCTGGATCTCGACAGCGATCCGAAGCTACTGGACGGCTACCAGGTGGTCGCGATCAACGGACACAGCGAATACTGGACGGCCCCAGGGTATGAAGCCGTCGAGGGTTACCTTCGCGAGGGCGGAAACGTGGTCGTGCTTTCGGGCAACTCGATTTTTTGGCGAGTCAGTTACAATGCCCAGGGCACAATCATGGAATGTCGCAAGCTGGATGCCAGCCTGGGAGGCCGCCAAGGCTGCACCGTCGGAGAGATCTGGCACAGCCAGGACGGCCGCCGTGGCAGCCTGATGCGCGAATGCGGCTATCCCGCCTGGAAATTGGTCGGGCTGGCCACGCTCGGCTGGTGGGGCACCGGCGGTGACCTGTTCGCCAACTATCGAGTCCAACAGCCCGATCACTTCCTGTTCCACAAACCAGAGCGTATCGGGCTGGCCAAGGGCAAAGTGTTCGGTGGTGCCCCGGACGGAGGCCTGCCCCGACCCGTTGGTCACGAGCCCGACGTAAGGCTTGCGCTGTTGCGGCAATTGACGAAGAACGTACCCCCCGGTGCCACTTTACCCGAAGAGCCTGAAGGAATTGTCACGCTCGCCCAGGGCAGCCAGCCGAAAGCCGCGGCGTTCGACTATTTCGGCCGTCCCGTCCGCCTCGTCGAAGGAACCGCTTGCCACATGATCTACTGGGAGCGACCCCAGGGCGGACGCGTTTTTCACGCGGGGTCGTTGGGCGCCGGATGGGGTTTGTCAGCCGATCCCAAGTTTCAGGCTCTGCTACGGAATGTCCTACACCACTTTGGGGTGCCGCAATGAAACTTGGCATTGATTCTTATTCCACGCGAAACTCCGGGCTGGATCCGCCGGGAATTCTCAACCTTGCGAGCGACTTGGGATTACAAGGGGTCCTTTTCGAGCTCAGCCCGTTTGATTCTTTTCGGGGGGATGACCTGGACCGCATCCGAAAGACCGCCGAGGACAAAGGACTTTACATCGAATTTGGAATGGGCTCGATACTCGGCTGGCATCCGATGGCAGCAAAAGGAAGAGAGTTGCTGGCCGACGCAGGCTACGATGTTTCAGTCTCGGATGCCGAGATTCTCATCGACCATTTGCAGATTGCAGACAGTCTGGGCTCTCCCCTGTTGCGGTGTGTCGCCGGAGATCTTTTCACGAGAGACGAGGGGCGGGACATGGCCGATCTGGCAGAGGACGTCGTCTCGATTCTCAAGGAGGCGTGCCCGGTCGCCCGAGACATGGGAATGAAGATTGCCATCGAGAACCACGCGGATTTTACGGTCCGGGAATTGCTCGCCATCCTCGCGCGGGTCGACAGCCCTGCATTGGGATTGACCGTGGACTGTGCCAATCTCGCCTTCGATCTTGACGAGCCGATGAGGCTGGCGAAGCTCATGGCGCCGTACGCTCTGACCACCCATTACAAGAACTACCGAATCATCAGAACGAGGAACGGCTTGGCTCTAGAGAACGGCCCTGTGGGAGAGGGCGATATTGACGTCGTTTCGATTGCGCGCACCCTGGCGGAACACGATCCCCGAATCAACATCAACATCGAAATCCACTCCCAATTTTCCCCCTTCACGCTGAATATCTTCGACGAAGAGTTTTTTGAAAAACACCCTTCTCCGCCCGGCGACGGACTCGCCTGGTATCTCGAAAGATCATGGAGCAAAGACATTTTGGAGACTCTGCCCCCCAATCTGCCCGACGGAGAACGATCGTGGGACGTGGAGCGTGCGGACCTCAAACGCTCCGCCAGCTGGGCAAAAGAAGAACTGACCCCTCTGTTGTCGGAATAGGAAGGTGAACGGCATGGCTGTAACGAAGGTGGAGGCCGACGGGAGGAATGAGATTCGAATCGGCATGTTGGGATACGGCTTTATGGGGAAATGCCATACCAACGCCTTCAAGAAGATTCCGTACATCTATCCGAGCGCCAGCCTGCAGCCCCGATTCTTGGTGATCTGTGGCCGCGATGAGACGAAGGTCCAGCACGAGGCGGCGAGATTTGGTTATGAGGAGTTCTGCACGGATTGGCAAGAGCTGGTCGATGACGACAGGATCGACCTCATCGACAACTGCGGGCCCGACCCTATGCATGTTGAACCATGCATTGCTGCGCTCGATGCCGGCAAGCACGTGATCTGCGAAAAGCCGCTGGCCGTCTCCGTCGGCGACGCCAGGCGAATGCGGGATGCAGCCGCTCGAGCGTCGGGCAAGGCGATGTGCACATTCAATTACCGCTTCATGCCGGCGGTGCGCTTTGCGAAGGACCTGATCGCCCAGGGTAGAATCGGCACCGTTTATCAGGCCCGTGTCAATTACCTGCAGATGGCCGGCCACGATCCTTCCCTCTCGGCAGATGAAACCTGGTATGCGGGCTGGCCGCACTCGGGGGGAATACAAGGGCTCGGCAGTCATGCCATCGACCAGTGCCGATACTTGGTGGGCGAAATTAGAACTGTTTCCGCGCTGGTTCGCACCTTCAACGAAGACCGGGCCGTTCCTTCCGCCAGTTGTGAATCGGCAGTCGCCGATGAAGGGACGGCAGCCGTCTTGGAGTTTGACAACGGAGCCATCGGCGTCATGGAATCCTCCGTGGTGGCCACCGGCAGAAAGAACTTTCTGTCGTGGGAAATCAATGGGTCGAAAGGCTCGGTCAAATGGGACCTGGAACACCCCAACAGCCTGTTTGCATGTATTGAGGGATCGTACGACAGCTCACTGCTGGGCTTTACAGAGATCTCGGTGACGGATCCCGAGCATCCCGAGGTCGGTCCCTGGTGGCCGCACGGGCACAATCTCGGCTGGGAGCACGGTCACATCATCGAGAAATTCCACTTCCTTGATGCCGTCGTCAACGGCAAGCAGATGAGCCCCTACCTCGCCACATTCGAGGACGGTTACCGTGTGGCTGTCATCATCGACGCAATGCGGCAATCAAGTCGATCCGGCCAACGAATCGAGCTAACTCAATAGTGCAACCCAATGACCTCGCTGCAAAGAATTCAAGCGGTGATGGCACGGCAGATACCGGATCGAGTTCCGGTCTGTCTGCACAACTTTTTGTTGGCAGCCAAGGAAGCCGGCGTCTCGCTGAATCAATACCGGACCGACCCGCAGGCCGTTGCCAAGGCCCATCTGGCGGCGCTGGAAAAGTACCAACACGATTGCATCCTCATCGACCTGGACACGACGATGCTGGCCGAGGCGATGGGGGCGGGGGCCGAATGTGCGCCGGGCGAGCCGGGCCGGATTGTCAGATCGGCCATCGAAAGCTTGAGCCAGGTGGATGACTTGAAACCGCTCGACCCTCGGACCGACGGACGGATTCCGGCACTGTTGGACGGAATTCGGCTGATTGCCAAGGAGGTGGGGGGCGAGGTTGCCATCCGGGGCAACTGTGACCAGGGTGCGTTCTCGCTTGCCTGCTTAGTACGCGGAATCGAGGATTTCATGGTGGATCTGGCCACACAGCCGGACAATCCGGCCATTGGGAGGCTGCTAGAGGTGTGCTACGAAAGCCACCTTGCCACGCATCGTGCCGTCAAGCAAGCAGGCGCCCATTTCACCTCACTCGGCGACAGCCTTGCCGGACCGGACGTCCTGTCGCCGAAAATGTTCCGGCAATTCGCTCGGCCCTATCAGGAGAAACTAGTCCGGCAGTTGGCCTCCGAAGGCATCTTCACGGTCATCCACATCTGTGGCGATACCACATCGATTCTCGATGACCTGTCGCGAAACGGTTTCTGTGGGTTTGAGCTGGATTTCAAGACCTGCGCCCGGACGGCCAAGATGACCGTTGGGAAGAATCACGTTCTGTTCGGCAACATCGATCCCAGCGGCGTCATCGCACGAGCGACGTCCAACGAGGTGGATGAAAGAAGCCGCGAATTGATCGCATTATGGAAACCTCATGGATTGTTTGTCCTGAATGCGGGATGTGCGATCCCTGCGGTAACGTCCCCCGAAAACGTGCAGGCCTTGGTCGCTGCCGCGCGAAAATACGGAGCCTATGATCGGTAGACGCCGATGGCCGAAAGAGACCTCCGACCGCTTCACCACTCGACTTACGTCACCGCATTGAACGGCATTGGGCTTATCAGTCGATGTCATAAATCGTGCCCACTATCGCGGACGGCCGGGCGGAGAGCGCTTGCAGTGGATTGCGGAACGCCTTCTCTGAGTTAGAATCACCGTTGGTAACAAGTGACACAGGAGATGCTCATGGCGAATACAGAGGCCAACCTCCGGGATGCGATCCTGGCCGCGGACCAGGGCTTCATGCAGACATTTGCTCGTGGCGATGCGAAAGCGATAGCGACTCTGTATACAAACGATGGGCAGCTTCTGCCAACGCATCACGATGCGGTCACCGGCCAGGAGGCGATCCAGGAGTTCTGGCAGGTCGCCATTGATAGTGGGATTAAGACGGCACAGCTAGATACGATTGAAGTGGAAGGTTGTGGGGACACGGCCATCGAGGTGGGCAAATACAGACTGGGCGGCGAAGGGGAACAGCTGTTGGATGAAGGGAAGTACATCGTCATCTGGAAACGGGAAAACGGCCAATGGCGGTTGCACCGCGACATCTGGAACACCAGCCTGCCAGCCCCCGTCTGACCGTGCCGACCGCCGTGTTTTCGCACCGGATTCTTACTCTTATACTTTTGCTCATAAAATTGAGACCTAAGAAAATCCAGTCGCCGCCCCGTGAACGGTTACGTTCCTTCTCATGCCGATCGTGCCGCCGGGCTCTCATCTCTGCCCGCGGTCATCGCGGCCGCTCTTTCGTGTGAAGGTGTTTGCTGGTACCGCTCGGTTTCCACATGTTCCATAGTGGGATGGAATACGTGGCGAAGAACTGGTGCAACCGTCGCTGCAACGTCGCCTGGATTTCGGCAGCTTCCGAACTGCCGTGCAGATTGATCTTCTCGGCGGGGTCAGCCACAAGGTCGAGCAGCTGCCAAGGGCCCTCGTCTGCTCGCTCGATGTATTTCCAGCGGTCGGTGCGGATCATGCGGAGAGACACACCGTACTCGCCAAAAACTACGTCCTCCCATTCGATCTGCTCGCCACGTAGCGTCGGCGAAAAATCTCGTCCCGGCCCGCGCGGCTTGCTGGGAATCTGGTCCGCCAAGCCGATGTGGCTGAGTACGGATGGCAGGATGTCGTAGTTGGCCACAAGATGATCGACTGTTCTTGCGGCCACGACCTTGCCGGGTTGACGCACAATCAGCGGGATGTGCAGCGTCCAGTCGTAGATGGTCCGCGGTCGCGTGTGATCGCCCATACCCCAGAATCCACCGTGTCCGCCGGCCATCCCTTGATCCGCAGTGAAGATAACCAGTGTATTTTGGTCGAGCCCGAGCCTCTTGAGGGCAGCCAACACGTCACCCACACCGTCATCGACCAAGCTCACCTGCGACGCGTAGTTTCGCATTGAAGCGATGTTGCCGATATGTTCGCGATTTGTGCGGAGCCAGGGGTGCATCGGCTCGCGCGGGTACGACTTCATTTTGTTGCCGGCGTATGTTGCGGCGTGGCGGTTCTTCGGCTCGCCACGAATGCAAGTGTGCAGGCCATACGGGCCATTGTAGGCCAGGTAGAGAAAGAACGGTCCGTCCTTGTTCTTCTCGATGAAGTCAACCGCGTGTTCCGTCCAGAACGGCGTGATGTGTGGCTCGATTCGCCGTTTCTTGCCCGTGTCGTCGATCACCAGTGTCTTGTAGAATGACGGTGTATGTCCGCCCTGTTTCACTACCCAATGGGTGAAGCTTTCCTGGCCTGGCCGATCAAACGGCCCAAGGTGCCATTTGCCCACGATCCCGCACGTGTAGCCCACTTGGCTGAGGATGTTGGGTAGCGTGTCGAACTCCTCAAGTGTGTTGTATTGGGCATTAAGGTAGTTGTGCACGCCATGCTGCGACGGCATCAGCCCGGTGAGCAGCGTCGCCCGTGTCGGCGAGCAGACCGGGTTGCTGGAAAATGCCCGTTTGAAACGCACACCCTCGGCGGCCATCCGATCTATGTTCGGCGTCTTGATATCTGGATTCCCGTAGCAGCCCAACGTCCAAGCACCGTGATTGTCGGTTACGATCAACACCACGTTGGGACGTGCCGAACCCGAATGGCTAGCCTCTTTGGCGAATGTGGCCGATGGGCTGATGGCGGCAGTAGCGGCAATGGTTGCCAACAGGGCAATTGCGGATGAGTGAACGTTTATTGAAGAACGAAATAGCATTGCTGAACTTCTCCTGCGGGTGCATCTCTCGCTAAGGGACAGAGAAACTTACCCTAATTGGGGCTCGTAGCCGGCGAAGCGAATTATTCTTCCAGATTTCGCAAGAACGCCTGCAAGGTCGACCAGTAGCCGTCGGTATAGGGGTCGTTGTGCCCCATGTCTTCTTCATCGTAGAACTGCTTGTTGTCGATTGGGGCCGCGTCAAACAGTTTTCTGGCAAGATCGTACGGCACGATGGAGTCTTCTGTGCCGTGGCTTTGCAGGATGGGGCCGCCAAATCCTCCGATCTTTGATACGGAGTCGAACTTGGTTCGCATCAGAAAACGGATGGGAAGAAACGGGTACAACCTTGCCGCGACGTCGGGCATTCTCGAGAACGAGCGTTCAATGACCAACGCCCGCGCGCCGTTTGTCGTCGCCAGATCGACGGCGACGGCACCGCCTAGCGACCGTCCGATTAAGACGACCTCGTCGCGTCGAATCCCAACACGTTTCGCCAGCCACTGATGCGCCGCTTGGCCATCGTCAAGGACGCCTTGTTCATGTGGTTTCCCCTCACTACGGCCGTAGCCTCGGTAGTCAAAGGCAAACACGGTCGCGTTCATGTCGTCACGGTAGCTCTCTAGAAGATCGCACGTGTAGGCGACATGCTCGCCGTTGCCATGGCAAAACAGAATGTGGACGTCAGGATTCTCATGTTCCAAGAGCAGGCCATGCAATTTGGTGCCATCGGCTGACTGAAAATGGATATCCTCAAGACCGTGCTGCCAGTTGCCCGTCGGATAGCGCGGCGCGGGGAAGATCAGGGCATTTTCCAGAAATATCATCATCAGTAGTACCGCCAGATAACAAGCTAAGGACATCTTTGCCAGGCGCCACAGCACCGTGCGCCCGCGGTGGAATAGTGAGTCCTCCCCAGAACCATCGGCCACTGTTTGATGAATCCACGACATCAGCGTTCAGGTTCCTGGGGAACATCAGGGGGCAAGACTGTGTCAGCTACTGGAGACCATACTGTTCTAAACCATACCATCCGAAAACAGCAACCGCATTGGCTCTGTCGTTCCGAGCGGTCTCGTGCTCACGAAAACCTCACCTGCCTTGTAACCGGCGGCCGCGCCCGAGTGAATCGCCGCCCCCCGTACGCGATCGAACACGGCTTCCCTGGCAGGCGGAAATTGGGTTTGGTAACACCGGATCGATTTGAGTTTGGTCTCGAGTGTATCGGAAATATCGACAGTGAAATGACCTGGAAATCCTTCCAAGGTGGTCGGTTCAAAGGCTGAGCGAAAATACAGTTGCCTGGAGATTCGATGGACAGGCAGACCATCGAACTGATCATCCCATTTGGTCAGCCGAGAATAGAACACGGCCGCGTCGGTGATCAACATGGCCTGCCAGTGATCCGGCGATGCCAGCGGTGTTTTGTCGCCAAAGCCAATCACGACGCGCGGCCGATACTTCCGGAATTCCTTGGCCAATGACAGACGAGCCTCGTGGCTGTCAAACAAGCAGCGATTCGGCAGGTCGAGTGTGACGCGATGGCATCCGAGTACTTTCGCAGCACGCTCAGCCTCTGCAAGACGTACTTCCGGGCCCGGCGAATGAGGTGTCGGTTCGCCATCGGTGAGATCGACGATGCCCACAGAAAAACCCTGTTGCACTAGCTTGGCCAATGTGCCCCCACAGGCAATTTCAACGTCATCGGGATGAGCGCCGACGGCAATCACATCCAGTCGAGGAAAATCGGCTTCGGCCATGATCTTTGCATCTTTCTTGGTCACGTCTGCGTGCCGTGCACGCGTGTTTGATTGTAGTCGGCACACTCCGTGCGCCGTCCACCGCTACGGCACACGGAGTGCGCCTGCTACTATGGTTGCGGCCGTTAGGCTGCGTTCCATGTGAGTTCTCAGGATCCCTTCACCGCAGAGATCAAGAACGACGGATTCGTCGATTCGAATCGCAGACGTTCGAGTTGTTGGACGCCACGCGCCAGATTGATCATGCAGACGTTGGCGTCGCCACACAATTCTCGCAAGATCTCGAAAACTGCTGTCACATTTTCCAGGCTGGAGACATTGGCGACGATGCGACCGCCAGGGCGAAGTGGTGCAAAAGCCGATTCGACGATACTCGTCACGACACGCCCCGTGCCTCCCACGAACACCGCATCCGGCGCGGGCAAGCCGACCCACGCTTCGGGTGCTTTGCCCAAGACGGGAGTCAGGTTGGTCACGGCAAACCGATCCGCGTTGGCCGCGATTAGCTGGTAGTCGTCGGGGTCCATTTCAATGGCAAAGACCGTGCCGCCGCTGGCCAATTGAGCCGCTTCAATGGCCACCGAACCGCTGCCGGCCCCCACATCCCATACGACACTGTTGGGGCCAATATCCAATTCGGCGATCGCCATCACTCGAACTTCGCTGGGCGTCAGCAAGCCGCGTTTCGGTTTGGACTGTAAGAATGCCTCGTCAGGGTTGCCAAACAGACGTCGACCAACCATCGCTGCAGGCCGGTCTGGGGCATTCGGGTTTCGCACCAGAACCATGACGTTTAAGGCCGCAAATTCCTGCTCGGCAATATCGGCCAATTCCGCGTGCGTCACACGCTCGTCAGGTGAGCCGAGGTTCTCGCAGATATATGCTTGGAAGTAGTCGATTTGGCGATCCAGAAGGGCTCTAGCAACCACACTGGGGGGCACTTCCTCGGTTGTGAAGAGTCCGACCTTTTCGGCGGTTCGCGTGCGTTCAACGACACGATCAAGTTGTTGATTGGCCAGATTCGTCAGGTATGCTTCGTCCCAGCTTTCCTTGACGCGTGCAAACGCCAATTGCATGCTGCTGACATGGGGTACCACCTCGAATCGGTCCTTGCCCAAGCGGTCACAGAGGAATCTCGCGGTGCCGTAGAACAGTGGGTCGCCCGTTGCCAGGATCAGAATCCGGCGTTGCGTGTCGTCGGCGATCAGTTGGACCAGCCGATCGAGATCGGTTCCGACTTCAATCCGATCGGCCGTCTCATTTTCAACTGACGCCAGTAGTTCTTCGTCGCCCAGCAAGAGGTCTGCTTGGGCGATGAGCTGTCTCGATGCGTCAGTCAGACCATCGACGCCGTCGTCGCCAATCCCAACGATGTGGACTTTTTGCGGGTCTGCCAACAGTTTCCCTTTCGATTCAAATAGGCGCCGGTTCGAATGGACGCCTCAAACAGACACCGCCAAGTGATGGCCGCAGCGCAGCAATACGCGTGAAAAGGGGTCGGGAGTCTTTTTCGGCCATCGGTTTCTGCCTATCGTAAGTCGTTGCCCGAAAAAGACTCCCGACCCCTTTCTGGCCAACGCGATTCAGCGGTATTGATTCTAGGGCTGATTCGCGTCTGCGTGAATCACCCCACTATCACGACACGTGCAAAGGTCTCTGAACGGGCGCCGCTGCTGTAGACAAGAAGCAAAAAAGCACCGCGGTGCCAGAGCAACCGTGGCGCTTACTGAATTCCGCCAGTCATCCAATTCAGACCTGGAATGAACTGCCACAACCGCAGCTCTTGGTCACGTTGGGGTTGTCGAACTTGAAACCGCGGGCATCGAGGCCCTCATACCAGTCTATGGTCGTGCCATCAAGCAACAAGGAACTCTTCTTGTCGACCACAAGCTTGATGCCGTGAAAATCGTACTGATCGTCCTGCGCTTTGTTGAATTCCTGGTCGAATTCGAGTTTATAACTGTAGCCGCTGCAACCACCAGCCACAGCACCAACGCGGAGGAACAATTCGCCTTCGATCTTGTTCTCTTCCTGGTACCGTTTGACTTCGTTGGCGGCTTTCTCCGTCAAAACTACCGACATTGGGACTCCCTGAAGTATGTGTTACGCTTGATGTAAGTTATTTTTCGCATTCACTTATGTTAAAAATACACGATTTGCTGCTTGCAGGAAAGCTCCCCTGGCCAAAAATGTCTTGAATCTCGCAAAAAACCGGTCGATTCGTGAGGCAGTCGGCCGATTACGGCGATCCGAGTGCTGGGCGGGGCGATGATCGCATATGTCCTATTTTGCCAGGCTGCTCATCCTTCTGAGACGTTGGACTGCCTCAGTGACGGTTTCCACGGCAAAATCAACCTCTTCTTCGGTCGTGAATCGCCCCAAGCCAAACCGTAGACTGGCGCGCGTCTGGTCGTCATTCAGGCCCAACGCACGCAACACATGACTCGGTTCTGGATTAGCCGAAGTGCACGCGCTTCCGCTGGAAACGGCCAGATCTCGCATACTCATCATCAGCGCTTCGCCATCGACAAACGAAAAACTACAGTTCAAGTTTCCGGACAAACGCAGCGTTGGGTCATCCAACACCGGGCCATTCAAACTCACATCGTCGATGCCTGCCATCAGGCCGGTGTAAAGTCGATTCCGCAATGTTGCGAGCCGTGTCACTTCGTCGTTCATTTCGGCCTGACAGAGGGTCAGTGCATGGGCCAATCCAACGATCCCAGAGACATTCAGCGTGCCGCTTCGACGGCCACCTTCCTGTCCACCGCCATCGATTTGCGGGTCGATCTTGATTCTGGGTGAGCGACGACGGACGTACAGTGCCCCAACGCCTTTGGGCCCATACATCTTGTGCGCCGAAAAGCTCATCAGATCTACATGCAGTTCATCGACATTGACCGGGATTCGGCCGACCGCTTGGGTTGCGTCCGTAAGCAGCAGCACACCTCGCGACTGGCATTCTTGCCCAAGCTCTGCCAACTGTTGGATCACGCCGATCTCGTTGTTGGCCAGCATGACAGACACCAACAGGGTGTTGTCGGTGAGGGCATCGAGGATGCGTTGAATATCCACGCGCCCCGCATCTGTGGCGCCCGCTTGCTTGACACCAATCAGGGTCACGTCGCCGCCGCGCCGCCCGAGCCGCTGGAGCGGGTCCAGGATCGCCTTGTGCTCCGTCGTGACACTGATCAAGTGACCACCCGTCTGGCGGTTTCGGTGGGCAATTCCCCGCAGCGCCAAATTGTTGCTCTCGGTGGCACCGCTCGTGAAGACGAGTTCTCTGGGCGAACATCCGATCGACGTTGCGATGGACTTGCGTGCGTCATCGACAGCTTCGGCTGCATCCCAGCCGAAGCTGTGACTGGTACTGCCCATGTTGCCATAAGTATCCGTAAAGAACGGCAGCATAGCCTCAACAACGCGCGGGTCAACGCGCGTGGTGGCGTGGTTATCCATGTAGACCGGGATCGCAACCATGCGACTATTGTTGACCGAACAACGCCTCCAGGCAAATCGCGGACCAGGTCTCAAAACCATCCAAATCGGCCAAAAGCCGTTCAACCGGCTCGAAACCGGAATCAACGATTTCGTCTTCACGCGGCGAAACTTGTGGCGATTCGACGTCAAAAATGTGCACAATGCCCAAATGCACTTTGCCGACCTCCGTTTCGTCGTCGTTCAACATGCCAACCAACCGGTCCCGATACGGGGTCTGGATAATGACCTCTTCGGATAGCTCGCGTTGCATCCCTTCGCGATAGGGATCAAGGTCGGTGTCACTGGTGGCGTCGTCAGACGAAATGTGTCCGCCAATGCCAACACTGCGCTTGTGGTGCAACCGCTGCTCACCCTGGCCCTTGCCTCGCGTGTACTGAAACACGGAAACCGTGCCGTCTGGCGAGGTGTACCGGAAAATGACGTATGGAATCAGCTGCTTAAAACTCGGATCCTCTTCCATTTCAGACCGAGCTCGATAGCTGGTGTGTTCCGGACTGAGCAGTTCGTCCAGGTATCTGGCAACTTCCGTTGTGAGGCCCTGAAAATGACCGATGCCGTGAAAGACTTCGGTGGGGACAACCAACACATGTTCCGTTTCGACCGATGCCATCGTGCTTCCTTTCGTGAGGACAAACAGAGAGTGCTTCAGCGCCACAGGTTTGCTCGCCAGAATACCAGCCTAGTCGGCATTCTGGATCGGCGGCTCAGTATAAGATCGCGTTGCCAGCTTGGCGACCACCCATTCGCACTCGGCTGTGTTAAGAGTCTAGCGAGTGCAGATGGAAATTTCCCGCGAGGGTGAGGCTTCTGTTGAACGGGCTATCCGACGCTCGCCTTGCGAAGGGACACGGCGTGGCAAAGGGACCCGTCACACGATCAACATCGTATCGCCGTAGCTGTAAAAGCGGTAAGCTTCGGCGATCGCCTCTTCGTAAGCTCGTCGCATGAGCGCATCGCCACCAAAAGTCCTTACCAGGACCAATAGGGTACTCCTGGGGAAGTGGAAATTGGTCATCAAGGCATCGACGGCACGAAACGAATACGGAGGCCGAATGAACAGATCGGTCTGGCCTGTCCAGGCGGCCAGTGTGCCTGCGGCGGCAGCTGTCTCGAGGACCCGCACGGCGGTCGTGCCAATCGCAATCGTTCGCCCTCCCGCGGCACGATGGGCATTGAGCGAATCGACGGTTGTGGCGTCAATTTGCCCCCACTCGGTATGCATGGCGTGTTCGTCCAACCGAGAAGCCGAGATCGGTCGAAACGTTCCCAGGCCGACATGCAGCGTGACGTGATGGCTCGAGACACCTTTGGCGCTGAGCTTCTCAAGCAGACCGGTCGTAAAATGAAGGCCCGCCGTCGGAGCCGCCACCGCCCCCGGTTTGGCGGCGAAAACGGTTTGGTACTGCTCGACATCGGCCTCGACCATCTCGCCACCTCGAATGTATGGCGGTAGAGGGACGCGACCAATTTTTTGCAGGATCTCGGCAGGCGAGTCACTTGGATCGGGCTGCGCGGCCCAAATACCGCCACCCAGATCCACCAGCATTTTCAACTGGTTTGCAGGTCGACCCAGGTGGTCCACCAGCGTGACCTCTTCACCGCATTGCAGTTTGCCTCGTGTCTTGCTCATCACCTTCCAAATGGCGGTGCTGGCGTGAGTCGGCTCAAACCGATCGTCTTGGAGAACTCCTTCTGCAGGTGGTCTACGCCGTTGTTCGGCCTGGAAGAGGCCTCCTTCTGCAGGTGGCGTTCGCCGTTGTTCGGCCAGGAAAAGGCCAAACCATCGTCCGCCTGTCCGCGTACGGAAACCGGTGAGCCGAGCTGGCAGGACCCGCGTGTCGTTCAACACCAAGGCGTCCTGCGGAGTCAGCAGTTCCGGCAAATCACGGACGTGGTAGTGGTCGATTTGCTGACGCGATCGGTCCACCAGCATCAGTCGAGCGTCGCTCCGGCGGCGGAGAGGGTGCTGGGCAATCAACTCCTCTGGAAGCTGATAATCGTAATGGTCGAGTTCCGACATTTGCCTGGCAAGGCTCGGTTTCTTGAAGGGCTACCATGAAAACAACCGAGTATAAGTCTGATACTCAGGACGTGATACGGCAGTTCTCAAAGCAGCGACGATGACGACAAACAGCTCCAACGACGACCGAATCCGCGTCGCACTCGTGATCACCGAACTGAATGTCGGTGGCGCAGAGCGTTGTTTGACGCAGCTGGCAATCGGTCTGAATCGCAGGCGTTTCGAACCACTCGTGATTGCAATCGCACCGCGACCGTTGGACGAACAGCTGACACTGGTCAACCTCTTGGAAGCGGCTCAAGTGCCAGTTCGTTTTTTGAACGTGTCTTCCAAATGGCAGTTACCGATCGGCGTCTGGCGATTACGCAAAATACTCGCCGCGTTTGAACCCGATGTCGTTCAGTCGTTTCTGTTTCATGCCGATGTTTTGACATGTCTCGCTGGCGGTGGCAGGCGTTGCCGTTCATTCTTGGGCCTTCGAGTTGCGGATCCGACAGGGTGGCGACAACGCTGCGAACGATGGGCAGCTGGGCAAGCGACGGCGGTCGTTTGTGTCAGCGAAGCAGTGAGTCGATACGCGCGAGACGAGGCTAAGATCCAAGCCACGAAATTGGTTGTGATCCCCAATGCAATCGATGTTGAAATTCAATCCTCGGTGAAACCGCTGGACTTGATGTCGATCGGTATTGGCGGTTCGCGCCGCGTGATCCTCTGTGTCGGTCGGTTGCATAAGCAGAAAGGAATGGATTGGCTACTCAAGACAATGCCTGCGGTGTTCGAGCGGTTGCCCGAACACGATCTGCTTCTCGTCGGAACTGGTCCCGACGAAACACGTCTCCGCGCGCAGGCACGTGATTTGAAAATTGACGATCGTGTGCATTTTGCCGGCTGGCGAGACGACGTCCCGCGTTTAATGGCGGCATCATCGCAGCTCGTCCTAACCTCGCGCTGGGAAGGGATGCCTAACGTTATCTTGGAGGCGATGGCCGCTGCACTTCCCATCGTCGCGACCAACACGCACGGCGTTCGCGAATTGCTTGGTGCGGACCACGCAAGGCAGACCGTCGAATTTGGTGATTCCCCGGCGCTGATCGATCGACTGGCATCCTTCGGGCGCAACGATGAACTGGCAGCCCGAATTGGTGCCGCAAACCTGGCCCGCGCCGTCGCCAATTTCTCCCTGGAAGGCATGGTCACTGCCTACGAATCGCTCTACGAGACAGATAATCACGGTTCACGTGGTCAGCAGGCGTGATAGCAGCGTGCCGAGAAAATCTGGTTTTCTTCCAAAATCTTGCGAGCGTCCCAAGTGGTGTTTCAGAAGGTAGTTACGACGAAGGCGATTTTGCCGGTACTTGTTTTTGGCGGGTGGAAATCGTGTTGATTTTTGAGGCCGCGTGGATATCTTAGGGTGGAAGTGGGTCGGAGTGGTTGGGAGTGGTAGTATGTTGCTCACGGGGACGTTTGTTCGAGCGATCGACGAGAAGCAGCGAATCGCTGTTCCCAAGCCCGTGCGCGACTCGCTGGGTTTTCCTTGCCAGAAAGTGCTCTATCTAGCTCCGGGCACGGATGGCTGCATTCAGCTGTATCCCGAAGATATTTTTACGGATCTGGCAGCTCAGCTAGGACGCACGCCACCCACCGGCCAGGACGTGCGAGCGTTCAGTCGGATGTTTTACGCCCAGGCGCAACGCGTGGAAATTGACCGTCAAGGTCGGCTGCGTGTTCCTCTGGAATTGGCGGAATTTGGTCGTCTTTCCAAGGAAGTCGTGTTGCTGGGTGTGCGTGATCATCTGGAGCTTTGGAATCGCGACCAATGGAACTCTTATTTGGCGGAAACTCAACCGCGATACGACGAGATTGCGGAGAGCGCGTTCGGCCAATCGCCGCCCGCAGGTGGGTCGGCGTTCGTATCGGAAGCAACTGAAAACATCACAACAAAGGAGAGTTTGCGGTCGTCGCGGCCGCGTTAGGGGACAGCAATCTCGGCAAGGACGCCATGGATTGCTTGTCAACAGATCAAGAGCGACGTCCGTCCGTTTGTTCGCTGACTGAGAGATCTTCCGGACCAGCCTGCGGCCACTGGCTGCTCCGCAGAGCCGCTTCGGCGGCTCTGGATTTCTCAGGGTTCGTGTGCAAGATGCGCCGAACCGCGAACGCAGGGATACCTGCTACCCTCACCGGCATCCCTGTTGGCAGCGACCCAGCTCCGAGGCACATGGATGTGCCTCGGGTCGTTTGCCAAGGTATCTGACGGGACGAGCCGCCTCGACGGTCCATTGTTGGGGTGCGAGCGGCGCTGCGAGCGTCTTCCTGACAATCGGGAAATATTGGGCACACTGGGTACATCCGCGCGGGCGTAGCCAGCCATTTTCACGGGTGCATTTATTTGACCCGACTTTGGCTCAACGAAAGCGGAAATCGAGCTTGTAATTGTACAGCCACGGGACCTCTGGTTGCACACTTTCTTTGAGGAGCTTTTCGGGCAGCTTCTCGTACCGGC
>PVBE010236663.1_pt1 | contig 22505 bp, 21 predicted proteins | sample 1631181 | NCBI WGS metagenome assembly PVBE01 (sample SAMN08397723, study PRJNA350692) | Marine metagenome, whole genome shotgun sequencing project. | isolation source: water | place: Pacific Ocean | collected 2012-04 | reverse complement strand
TTCACATTCGCCAGACCTGCGGGGTTGGCAAACACCGCATCCCCATTGTCGGCCACGGCGACGTAGGCGTTGCCCAGGGCGGACGAGCGAGCACTTGCGCCCAGACTCTGGATGTTAACGATGGCCCCGGCCTCGGTCGCCAGGCAGATCAACCCGACGGCGATGGCGATGGCGATGGTCTGTTTCAAATGGGCGCGCATGGGCTCTCCTCCGAACCTGCATCTTGTATACAGATGAAAATACCGACGTGACCCGAGACCGTGTCAGGCATCACAACCATCGTGCTGCACCGATCTGGTCAATCCACATTTGGTGCAAAGTACGGCGGCAATTGCGGAAGATCAAGGAAGTTTACAGCATCGGTTCACGATGGATGAACGTCGTTCCAGCATCGCATCCTGACCGAGCGTGTCCCAGGCACGCCGATAGTGGGTTTCAATCCCCCTCCGCAATGTACCGAACCACAGCAATGGACTGTAACGAGCTCCCTGGCGATAGAGCCTTCTTACGCTCTGTCGAATCTTGCATCCTGCCATTACGCCCTCCTATCCGATTGTGCGACAATTACTTGCCGAATCCGTCGCATCACCGCTCTGAACAGGCACTCTGTCCACACTTGGCGAAATACGTCGTCTAGTATCGAGCCAGATGGTTGGCACCGTGTTGACGTGGATCACGTTGGGCAAATCGGCAGCTTGAGGCAAAAAAACCGGTCATGCCCGTGGACATGACCGGCTGATACGTGGGGGATCGTCGACGACTACAGATCGGTCCACGCGCCCTGAGCGGCAGACGAATCCACGGCGGCCTGAACAAACCTCATCCCCGCCACCCCCTCTGCGACACCCGGATGATCGAAAGGCTCGGGCGCCTCTTGTCCACGACTGCGAAGGATCGTGCGCTCCATCGTGCAGTGGAGATTGGCTAGCGCGGCGAAGAAATCCTCATGGTGGCCACTCGGAACTCTCAGGTAGGAACCCACGGAGTTTGGCAGGAAGCTATAGTTGGCTCCAATCCAGTACGTCTCGTCAACTTCTCCGGTTCGCACCAACAGCGATTCGGCCCGCTCCTGGTGCCACTCAAGTGAGCCGCCACTGCCATAGATGCGGAATCCATTGTCGTTCTTGTAGCCAATGGCGATCTGTGTCGCCGTGATCAGGGCCGTTCCCCCGTTGTCCAGTTCGGCGATGACGTTGAAATCATCGTCGAGTTGGCGCCCCTCGACGAAACGGTTGAGTCGTGCTGACACGCGTGAAACCGATCGTCCACTGACCCACGTGGCTGCCACGAAGGCGTGCGTCCCGATGTCTCCACCGCAATTGGAGATACCGGTCTTGGCCGGATCCGTTCTCCATTCGGCCTGCTGTAGCCCCTCCTTCTCCAACGCCGTTGCGAGCCACCCCTGGTTGTACCAGGCTTCCACCTTGCGCACGTCACCGATCTTTCCCTGGCGCACCAGTTCCTTGGCGAACATCATCATAGGATGACCCGTATACGTATGGGCAAGGATGAAGGGCACCTTCTTGGCTTCGACAATGGCCTGCAGGTCCTCTGCCTCGGCGATCGTCATGGTGATCGGCTTCTCGCACAACACGGGAATTCCTGCCTCGAGGAACACCTTGGCCGGCGCATAGTGGGCGTGGTTCGGCGTGACGATCGTCACATAGTCGAGGTCTATCTTCCCACTCTGGCACGCTTCGAGCAGGGCTCCGTAGTCCGTAAACCCCTCGACGTCGTAGTCCTGGGCTGCAGCCATTGCCTCGTCCGGATTCGAACGCAGAGCCCCCGCGACCAATTCCCGACTGTTGTCGAAGGCGATCGCCCGTTTGTGCACGTGGCCAAAGAAATTCCCGCCCCCGCCGCCGCCGATCAGTCCGACCTTCAACTTTCCCATATCAATCCTCTCCTGTTGTCATGAATCGATGCTGCATCGTCGCATTGTATGCTTTGGGTCGCCAGGCTGCTACTCCGTACTATGCACATTGGCATGGACCAACCACAGAGAAAAGCCCCCCCTCACAACCGAGGAGAGGCGGTGCACCGGGCAGCCTCTGGTGCGATCAGCGGGCCTACCCCAGGGGAGCCCGGCTGGCAGGCAGCCAAGGGATCAGTTCAAGTTCAGGCTGACCTGCGTAACTGATGGACGATCAGATCGACGGCATCGTCGGAACTCATGCGTCCCGTATTGATCGTAAGGTGATACAACAGCAGGTCGTTCCAATCTGCGTCGTGATGGTTCTTGAGATACAACTGACGCCAGCGGTCATGCTGCTCTATCAGTTCGCGCGCCTGTTCCTCAGTGACGTCCTGCCGCTGCTGGATCACACGCGAGCGTTCATCAATCGGCGAAATGATCTTCACGTGAAATGCGTTGGGATGCTGACCGAGAATCACCTGACTGGCGCGTCCCACCACCACGGCCGAACCCGTGTCTCCGTAGTCTTGCACGAGAGTTGTGATGAGTAACTGGTAGGTCCCGCGATCGAGACAAACTGCCTGATGCTCAGAACCTCCCCGTTCCATGACGTAGGGGAACTCGAGGCCAAACTCGGGGAAATACGCGGCCGACGAGAGAGGAAATCCGCCAGGGTTCATTTCGGGGACGAGGAGTCGTTTCAGGAAATGGCGAACCCGCCCTTCTCCCTTTTCGTCGTATTTCTCGACTTCCTCCACCGACGTATTGGTGATTTGGGCGATCTCCTCCACAAGCCGTCGATCGACGAAAGCGAATCCGAGTTCTTCGGCAACCCTTTCGGCAATTCGGTCGCCGCCGCTGCCCAGCTGACGAGACACAGTGATGACGGCCATGGGCCGATAGCCTCCTTCGGGGCTTTGAGGGCGAACCCGCGGCAGTGGAGGCGAAACTCCACCGCCCGACTCGAGCAAAGTACGAAGGTGCTGACTGCCTCGCAAGACAAACCCCACACGTGAGTTACGAGATCAGAAAGCCTCATGATTCTGTGGCGAACAAACGAGGACATCCCTATCTTCAGGCCCGATGCCCCGCCTCCGGCAAGCATCGCCCCCGACTCCCTCGAGTCAATTGTGACACAGACCACGGCGTGACCCCTGCCGGATCTGTAGAATTCTTCTCGTCATGCCCAAGTCAGCAGTACGCATCCTCGTAGCGATCGAGGATCCAGCAGCGGAAGACTCGTTGGTACGTCTCGCGGCCTCCCTGGCCAACGGGCCTTGGGGTGAACTACATCTCACCCATGTCGTTACACCGGACGAGCCTGACCGGCCCGACGCCCAGGCACAGTTGGCAAGAGCCGCTCAGATCGCCGTCGATCTTGGTGTCGGTGCCATTCCGCACGTCGTTCACGGCCCTTCTGTCACTCAGGTGATCGGTGAAGCCCTCCAGAGATGGAATTGCGATATCCTTCTCATGGGTTGGTATGGGGCCGTGGACCGTGACACGATTCTGTCGGCGAACAACAGAGCTCTCACCAAAGCCCTTGATGTCGATACACTGATTTTCAAGGACAAAGGACTCGATCGAGTTGACCGAGTCCTGGTTCCCACAGGTGGGGGTGCCCATTCATTGATGGGAATCGAAGTCGCCCATCGGATCTCGCAGGCATGGGATGTGGACATGCAGGTCACTCGTGTGGCCCGGGATCACGAATGCCGCAAGGGCGATCCTCTGCTGGAGCGCTATCGTAAGCAGGTCTCCGATGATCTACGACTCCAACTGCGCCTCCTGGATCTCGATCCGCCTTTCGAGGTCATCCCGGCGAAAGACGTCGTTTCACCGATCGTGGAACGTGCCCGAGAGGATGACCTGCTCGTCGTAGGCGCCGCCAACGACTGGCGCGAAGAGGGATTCCTCGCCGGCTCCATCCCGGACGAGATGGCCCATCGTGCCCCGTGCTCCGTGCTCACGGTACGGTCGCGAGCACAGTCGACGTATCGCCTGAGCAGTATTTTCTGGGAACACACGATTCGCCTGGACCTGCACCCACGCGACAAGTGGGAAGCCATTGATCAGATGGTCGATATCCTGGTGGAGGAAAAACAGGTTCCCTCCACTCAGCGAGACAATGTGCTCGAAGCGGCACACTCGCGAGAGAGCAAGTCATCCACCTCCATCGGCCGCGAAACTGCGATCCCACATGCTCCGCTACCCGACCTGCCGGGTATCATAGGCGCCCTGGGCATCTGTCCGGAAGGGGTCGACTTTGACGGGATGAGTGGCGATGTCGTACGCTACATCTTCCTGCTTCTGACGCCACAGCAGAACTATCGAAGTTATATCCCGGTCCTCGGGCAGATCGCCCAACTGATGCATGCCGACGAGACTCGCTCTGCATTCCTCCATTGCCAGACGCCTTCAGATTTGACAGCCCTCATCAAGCAGCGGGAGGCGGCGGCAGCTTGAGGCCTTTGGCCGCCATCGACGTGGGCACCAATACGGTGCTCATGGTGGTCGGCCACTGCGGCACGGATGGCGCGATCGAGATCCTCGACGACGCGCATGCCATTGCACGGATGGGACGAGGGGTCGACGAGGACGGCCGAATCCAAGACGATCGAATCGATCGAGTCTGCCAGATCGTTGAAGGATACCATGAACGCGCCAAAGCCTTCGGTATCGAGCGTATCTGCGCGTTTGGCACCTCCGCCCTGCGCGATGCGACCAACAAAGAAGCGATCATCTCTGCCGTGGCCGAGAGAGCGGACGTCGAACTCGTCGAGCTCAGTGGCGCTGACGAGGCGGGGTTGACCTTTCGCGGTGCCGCGTTTGGCCTCGAGCTTCCATCACGATTTGCAGTGCTCGACATCGGTGGAGGCTCAACCGAACTGGCCATCGGCACCGAGAGTGGTGGGGTCGAGGAATCAAACTCTGTCGATGTAGGCGCCGTTCGTGTGACGGAGCGGTTCTTCGGCCTGCTCCCTCCGGGGAGGGCTGAACAAGAAGCCGCCGCGACGATGATCACCGAGCAACTGAAGCGGCTCCCGCAGGTGGATACCGACGCACCCCTGGTCGGCGTTGCCGGTACGGTGACGACCCTGGGTGCGATCGACACGCAGGCCGCCAGCTTCGACGACGATGCGATCAATGGACACCAGCTCAGCATCGAGGCCATTTCAGACATCAGCGCGGATCTGCTCCAGATGGATTACGCCCAGATACGAGCGATCTCCCAAATCAACGAACAGAGAGCGGATATCATTACGGCGGGCGCACTCATCCTGAAGCAGTTTCTCCTGCATCGCGGATACGCGCAGCTGACGGTGTCCACTCGTGGCATTCGTTATGGGCTTCTGCTCGACATGATTGACGGAAAGCGATAGTCCATGTCCCAGCCTCGCTTGCGTGCCATGCTGATCGTGCTCGGATGTCTCGCCGGCCTGCCTGGCACGGCACAGGTCAATATTGAAGCGTTGCGATCCCCCCAAGACTCGGCTGGTTGGCATCATCAACTTGGGCTGCAAGCAGGACTTCGTGAAGGCAGTGTTGAGCGTCGGGAACTGGGCCTGAGCGCTCGCACGCAACAGACCTCCGGTCGGCGGCGGTGGCTCAGTATCGTCGATTTGGAGGCAGGGTGGCAGGATGACGATCGCTATTCCAACCAAGGGCTCCTGCATCTGAGAGTCTCACAGCAGCTGACGGGCGACCTTGCTGTGGAGGGGTTTGCACAATTTGATCATGCGCGGCAGCGCCGTCTGTTGGCTCGTGCTCTGGCCGGGGCAGGACTTCGCTGGAAATGGGTGCCCCGGTTGTTTGTCGGCCTCGGTGTGATGGCGGAAACAGAACGAAACGACCTTCCCCCTGCCGCCACACACGCTGAGCACACCCGTCATCTTCGTGGGACCGGCTATCTGGCAAGCCACCAACAGATCGGCCGTGGAAGCCTCGCCTTCACCGCCTATGTCCAACCTCGCATAGGGACCCTCGGCGACAGGCGCATCCTCGCCGAGGGCACGCTCGCAGTTCCCCTGTCGAATTTCGTCGGCTTGAAGTTGAACCTGCGACTGCGGCATGACAGTCGACCTGTAGATGGGATTGATGAGCTGGACCTACGATTTGCCACGGGCCTCAACATCGATCTCTGACCCGCCTTCGCCATCCACTCCAGGTGTCACGGGGCGTCCCAGCCGGACACGGGTCCCTTTCCATCGGAAGACTCCCAGGCATCCAAGGCCCCCGGCGATCACGATGTACACCGGATGCAGCACCTCCCAGATCGGCCAAAACAGCAGGAGATCCCAGCGACGAAAGATCCACGCGCCTCGGAGAGCGAGCACGACGTCACCGATTGCCTTGCTGCCCCAGATTCCAGCCACGTGCATCGGGTCAACACGTCCAACCACCGCCAATCCAAAGGCCACCACGATTCCAACGTTCAGCAGCAATGTAGCTGTCAGGTGTAGGAAGAGGCGTGGATCCAGGCGAAGCTGAATAGGACCATTGGATGCCCAACGAATGCGCTGGGCGATCAACCCGCGCATCGAAGGGACGGCGGGATGTACCACCGATGCTGCCTCATCATGGGCAAACACGATTCGTTTGCCCGCGCTGCGAAGCAACTGCAACAACAGGACATCATCCCCTGAAGAGCGGTGTTTGACGGTTTCGTAACCATCGACCTCATCGAAGGCATCACGACGAAAACCGATGCTCTGGCCCGAAGCGGCCACGGGATGCCCGTTTCCGCAGGCACCCCGTGCCGCCGTCATGAGGAGCAGAAAATCCAGGGCTTCGATTCCAGCCCGCAGGCCTGGTTCGGTGATCTGGGAAAAACCAACTACAGCGTCCACGCCCTCGTCGAAGTGGGCCACCATCTTCGACACCCAGTCGCGCGGAACCTGACAGTCTGCGTCGGTGGAGAGGATGATCTCACCCGCTGCCCGACTGATCGCCAGCGTCAAGGCCGCCTTCTTCGAACCGCTGCTCCCCATCGACGTCAGGCCATCGACGATGTGGAGCGACGGAGCCTCCGCCTTGTGGCGCGAAGCCACGGTCGTGGCCCTGAGCAAGGTGTCATCGGTGGAACCGTCGTCGACGAGAATGACTTCAAGCAGCGACGGTTCGTACGATTGCTCGAGCAGCGAGTTGAGGGTGGCTTCGATCGTGCCCGCCTCATCACGGGCGGCAAGCACTACACTGACGAGAGGTGTTTGAGTGGTCAGCGAGACCCGTCGAAAGGTCCCCATGAAAAACCAGATGATCGCCAGCAGATAGACAGCCAGACTGATGAACAGCCCAGCAAGGGCGGGGTTGAGATCAGCGCTCCACGGCGTAACCACGAAACTCAGGAACCGGTGAGCTCTTTGACGAGGGAGAACATGCCTCGGTACCCTTCCGAACAATTGCGGCACATGTCGACACTGCGGCGATCGTCGAGAATGCGCTGTCTGAATTCCATGTAGGGCGCATCCTTCCAGATCTTGCCAAAGGTTCGGCCGTTGAAGGGATCGCCCATGCCAAAGTCGACGTCCTTGTCAAAGCAGCAGGGGGCGACATCTCCATTCCAGTTCACCATCGAACTATACCACAGTACCTTGCAGCCTGTTTTCGGCTGCCCTTTGACGCGCAGACCGTCATCTGTGGACTCATCGGCATGTAGCGCCTCGTCTGCGGGATCGGTCGCCTCTTCGTAGCGGCGAAACAGCTCCTGTTCGGGGAGGAAGGTTGCCGCATCGTGCTGATCGTAGACCTGAGCGGTCTTGATGAGAAACTTATCCGCGTGCAGTTGCCTGGACAGCTCTTCGGCTCGTTCCAGGTCACCCTCATTGTGGCGAAAGACGATGAATTGCAGGTTCACCAATGGTGTGACCGAACCGCGCTGTTTCTTGGCCTCGGCGATCAATCGCGTTCCGTCCAATACAGCCTGGAGGCTACCGCCTACGCGATACGTCTCGTACGTCTCCTGGTCTACACCATCCAACGAGATGATCATCTCCGAGAGCCCACTGTCGACGATATCCAGTGCCTGATCTAGGGTACGGACGAAATGACCGTTGGTGCTCGTCATCACTGGAATTCGGTGCTCGCGAGCGTAGCGGACCATCTCCAGGAAACCCTTGTTGATGAAAGGTTCGCCTTGATTCCACAACATCAGCAACATGACGTGATCTTTGATCTCATCGATCAAGCGTCGATATCGCTCAAGATCCATGTTGCCTCTGGGCCGCTCCATCTGCCCATTCCCACTCGGGCACAACGGGCACTTCAGATTACAGAAATTCGTCGGCTCCACCATCATCATGAATGGGCGCCCCCACACCACGGGACGGCGCACCACCCAGGAAACCCCCATGGAGGCCAGAACCTTGGAGAAGTTCCACAGTCGCTTGACCGAAAGGGCGTATCCATATCGCTCGATCAGGCGAGGCAGATTTCGTGCAGAGACGAGGTAGGCCATGGGCCGGTCGACGTATACCTGAGATAGTTGTGGTGGAGTCTACTTCGACGAGGTGGGCGGGCTGTGCCGCCACCGAAAGCCGAGGATGCGGGCTACAGGCACCAGCAACACGACGTAGGGAATATAGAGGAACTCAGCAAAGGGCAAGTACAGCAAGCGTCGGCGATCCTCAGCTCGTGGTGCAAACGTCCACATCAGGGCGAAATCGAGAGTCCATCGCAGCCCCCACACCACCAGGAATAACCCTCGGGCAGCACCGGTTCCCACTTGGACCAGGCCGATGGCCAGGATCACATGATAGAGGTAGACCGCCACACCCAACCAGCGCGCACCACCCCCATATCGAGAGGCCTTGGAGGCATGACGAGTCTTCTGTGAAAGTCGCGCCGAAAGCGATTCACCCAAACGAGACTCGGTGACCACTGCCCAGGGTTCAGCACAATAGCGGAACAACGCTTCCGATTCCGATGCGACATGGCGGAAGAAGTATACGTCGTCACCGCTGATCAGATGCCCGATCGCATCAAAGCCCCCCACCTCGTCGTAGACGCGCCGCCGGTAGGCCAGACTTCGGCCCGTACAGGACAAGGCCACGCCGTGGCCGATTCCCCCTTCGGCCAGTGCACCCATTCCGAGATCGTCCACGGCCTGGATGAGCGCTGCCAGGCCCCGTGCATCCCGATCCGCATAGCCAGCCACCAACCCCACCCGGGGATCATCAAAGTGGGTGACCATCGCCGACACCCAGCCCGGAGGTGGCATGCAGTCGGCGTCCGTAAACAGCAGAAGCTCTCCATCGCTTGCAGCGATCCCGCCAGCGAGGGCACTCTTCTTGGGCCCTTCGTGTATCGAAGGCGAGGGGGCGTCGAGCACCTGCAGTCCTGCTTCGTGTGGCCAGTGTTCGATGAAACGCTGTGCGAGTGCTGCCGTGCCGTCTGTCGAGCCATCGTCCACTACGATGGTCTGCAGCCTGCCACCGAAGTCCTGTTGAGAGAGCGCGTTGAGACAACGCTCGATGGAGGCGGCTTCATCGCGGGCGGCGATGATGACACTCACTGTCGGCGCTTTGCCCATCTCGTCATCGATGCGGATCGAGTCGTCCGATCTGTGGAGGTGTCGCTCCGACTCTCGCAGCCGTCGACTGGCATGCACGCCCAGCAGCAACCATAGAGAAAACACGAGATAGAACAGGCCCGCCCCGAGCAGGGCGAGATCGAAGGCGTCGAACATCTCTGCGCTGATCTCGATCACCGGTTGGACCTTCAACTACAACAGTCCGTAACGCAGGTCGAAGGCGATGCGTGTCTGCGTGCCATCACCATAGCCGGTTCGCCAAGGCAGAGGCACGCCATTCTGCCACCTGGGAGGCAACGGAACATCCGTTCCGTCTTCCCACTCAAACCGACCGACCAATCGAAGTCGTGACCATCGGGTATAGTCGAGTTCCACGCCGACGGTGTTGCGAATCGAAACGTGCCCATCGAGGAACTTTTTCACTTCACGATCATCACCGGGTCGCCAACCACTGTGCAAGTCTCCACCGACGTTGTGGGTCGTGCCATCGGCGAGCAGTTCGTTGTCTCCATGGCGAGTGCGAGACCATCTCAATCGGGTGGCCAGATCTGAGAGCCAGTAACGCTCAATCGAGAGCGCCCATCGGTCGCTATTGGGGCCAAGTGCGTGTCCCAAGGGTGTATCGAAATGACGGAAAGTGTTGATGGGAAACTTATGTGTATAGATCCACGGCTCGACGCGTACATACTCAGCACGAACGTCCGTCTGAGCCCATCCCAGGGGATTGGTCCATAGGGCGCCAAGCTGGAATGAGAATTTGTTGGCAAAATCGTCGCTGAAGATCTTCAGCTTCTTCAGATCATCAATCGTATAGGCTGCGTAGACCTGCCAGCCGTGATGAGGACGGACGTCGACATCGAGGGTCATCATCACGTTGTCCTTGTCGCCGAGGTAGCTTTGCGCTGCCCAGAAGAACATGAACGGATTCAGATAGGCCAGCTCCGGTCCCCGATCGCCATACACGACGACCTCTTGAAATCCGATGTCGATCCACCGAGTCGGCGACGCTTCGAGTCGATGGCCAGCCAGATACTTCTCACGCTCTAGGCCGCGTGTCATGCCATTGACGATGTAGGAGGATTCCTCGTCGGCCAGCCCGCGGCACGTGGGTGCGTCCGGGCGGTCGGGGCAGGGGCGAAGACGGGCCGCCAGATGTTCGAACCGCACAACACCCAGGCGTGAACGGAGCAGCACCATGTCATAGGAGGGCGTGTTGGCACTCAGACCGAGATTGTCCTCTGGTGCCGGACCCCACATTACCTGCCCCTTCCCTGCCACCACGTCGACCAGATCGCCGAGGCCGAAGCTGATCGCCGCCGTCGCCTCGTGATAGTCGGCGACACCACCCTTGAGTTGCACCGCCTCGCGCCGTGGCTCAAACACATCGGATCGAATCACGTACTTCCGCTCGATGCCCTCTTCCCTCGTCTGCTCAAAACTGACTCGAAACCCGACACGCTCTCGAAGTTGTCCTTCCACCACCGCGCCGAGTCGATTGCGGAAGATCCATTCGTCTTCATCGCGTCTGCCACTAAACAGATCTGTCTGCTGGCGGGCGAGTAGATCCACTTTGACCCACCCCTCCGACGCCTCGTAGCGCAGTCGAGGCGGCTGCCACCCGGACAGGTTTGCGGCGCCTCGGTCAGGTTCGAAGGAACGGGTGTATTGTTCAACCCGTTCGCGATCAAGCTGGCTGAGATGCCCCGAATCGCTGGCCTGGCGCAGGAGTTGGAGCGTGCTGGATCTGCTCAGGGGCCGCATCCCGTTTCCCGCCGCCGATACGGTACCCCGTGCCTCGAGCCGATCCAACAGCCCGTAAACTGGATGGTCGATCGGTACGAGCGCGCTCGTGTCCGCCGCCCATGCTGCCGACACGAGCAGGGAGGCCATCACCTGTATCAGCAGCAGGCGACAATCAAGCGTAGCAATCCTGGGGCAGGTTAATGCTACCTCCGTGCCGGAGCTCAATGGCCGCTTCATCTTGACCCTCTGAGAGAGGGCGAATACGTTAGCCGTTCTGTCCTGCCATCTTTTGAGAGAGTTCGTGAACTGATCATGCATACGATTTCTGACATCAAAGCCCGTGAGATTCTCGACTCTCGAGGCAATCCTACCATAGAGGTCGACGTCACGCTGTCCAGTGGCGCTTTCGGCCGTGCCGCAGTGCCATCAGGCGCTTCAACCGGCGAGCACGAGGCGGTGGAACTTCGTGACGGGGACGACAAGAGGTATCTGGGTAAGGGTACGCAGAAAGCGGCGGCCAACGTACAAGAAGAGATCGCCCCTGCCCTGCACGGACTAAGCATCTTCGATCAGCCCGCCATCGATGCCAAGATGATCGATCTCGACGGCACCGCCAACAAGTCTCGTCTTGGCGCCAATGCAATCCTGGGAGTGTCCCTCGCGTGTGCCGCAGCCGCAGCTGAGGCGGCAGGCCTGCCACTGTATCGTTATCTCGGTGGCCCATCGGCACGCACCCTTCCGGTGCCGATGATGAACATCCTCAATGGCGGTGCCCACTCCGACAACAACGTGGATCTGCAGGAATTCATGGTGATGCCCGTGAGTGCGAACAGCTTCGCCGACGGCCTGCGGATGGGCACTGACGTCTTCCACCAGCTGAAAGCCGTCCTCAAGGACCGCGGCCTCAATACGGCCGTCGGGGATGAGGGAGGATTTGCGCCGGATCTCAGCTCGAATGACGACGCATTGGAGGTCATTTCTGAGGCCGTAGGCCGCGCCGGATATCAGCTGGGCGACGACATCCTGTTGGCCCTGGACGTTGCCTCAGCTGAACTGTTCGACGGGGATGCCTATACGTTCAGGTGGTCCGATGGAAAAGCTCGTACAGCGTCTCAGATGGCCGACTACTATGGCACCCTCATCGAGCGCTTTCCGATTATCTCGATCGAGGATGGAATGTCAGAGGATGACTGGGACGGCTGGAAAGAACTGACCGACCGCTTCGGTGATCGTGTACAACTGGTCGGTGATGATCTATTCGTGACCAACACAAAACGTCTGAGTCGCGGCATCAAGGACGGAATCGGCAATTCGATCCTGGTGAAAGTGAATCAGATCGGCACGCTGACCGAGACACTGGCTGCCATCGACATGGCCCACCGTGCGGGATACTCAGCTGTGATTTCGCACCGTTCGGGCGAGACCGAGGATACCATGATCGCCGACATCGCCGTGGCGACCAACGCGGGTCAGATCAAAACCGGCTCAGCGTCTCGCACCGACCGAATCGCCAAATACAACCAACTGCTGAGAATCGAGGAACGCCTCGAAGATCAGGCTCTGTATCCCGGGCGAGACGCCTTCCACCGTCTGCGCTAACCAGAGGTCTGCTCACCGCTGGGGTTGTTTCTTACGGGATTTGAACCAGGGGTTGGCTTATCGTCGACGTCCGAGGTCGTGTCGGGTCGGGCCTGCGTAGATTCCTGCCCCGCACGCGGTGGCGTGCTCGCCCCTTTCGGACCACGGCCAAGTTGAGCACCGACGGCAAGCAGGAATTGAGCGAGAAGAACACCCAGCAGCAGACTGGGCAATGCCTGCTGTGACAGGACCACACCGCTAGCCCCGGCGATCACCAGAGACACCTCATCGGCTTCGATGATAGCAGGATCAATGGGTCGGGGACGCTGTCCAGATCTTCGGGAGAGTCGGCGACGCTGAACGAGGGCCGCGACAATGTGGACGGTGGGACGAACGCTCGCGATGACGGCCACCACCATGCCGACCACGCGCCAATTCAACCCCTCACTCACCAGTGCAATCCCCACACACCAGCCCGCCAGAGCCGGGGCGGCGATTCGTGGCAACGCCATCCCCTTCTCAAGGACCACCAGCAGGTCGAGTCGGCGCAGCGTGGCACTGACACTCCAGAAACCTGCTACGGCGCCCAACCACAGTGGGGAAAGCCCCATCATCGCCCCGAGGCCCGAACACACCAGGGTCACGGCCGCCATCTGCACATACAGGCCGCCGGGCGCGAAGTCTTCGCGGGTGACCAGATCCATCAGCAGCCCCGTGATGGCACCACCTACCGTCGACCACAATAGCTGTTCGACGGGGCCACCGAGTTCGAAGCTCAGCTGCTGCGACAAGGGGGCCGGCAGTTGCAGCACCGCCGTGGGAGTGAACTCTCCTGCCACTGCCCATGCGGCTAACAGAAGCGCCATCGGACCGAGTAGCGATGGATCCCAAAAACCCGCTCGTGCGCCCCCGCCACGATGGGGTTGCCGGGAGGGCAGGATTGGCGCGAGCAGGCAGATGGCCGCAATCGTCAGGATGTGAAATCGACCCGGCGCCGTTCCGAATCCGGGGATGAATCGGACCGCCCAGATCAACACGGTCACAGCGACGGTGACGACGACGGCTTGAAGCAGCTCGTGCCGGATCCCGTGGAGAGTCAGCTTGCGACTCACCCGCAGTTCGAGGGAAGATCCTGCGACCAACCCGGACCAACCGGCAAAGAAAACGAAACAGAGGATCGGGACGGGTTGTAGTTCACCTCGAACCCAGTCCGGAACCCCCCAGCCGATGGCGACTCCCGAGATCGCTGCCAGTCGCGCCGGGGACGCCACCACATCAAGCAGTCCAAGAGGTCCCGCATTCCCCTTGTTGATCCAGGCACGCACAGGGATGGTCATGGCCGAAATGACAATGGCCAAACCCAGCCGCCCTACGTCCATCGAACTCATCGGTCTCCCGAACTCGTGGCGATCACTTCTCCCGTCGACAGATGACGATTCTCCAGTTGGCGGTGATCCTGCCGCCACCCGGCGAGGAAATCTTCGATCGACGCATATGCCCGTTGGAGAAGTTGGTCGAGCCAGGCCTCGTCATCACGAAGCGGATTCAAGATCGCCACCTCGTCGTCACGCGCAGGGTTCTGCGTCCACCACCGAGCCAAGCCTCTGGCCAGAGGACGCAACACCGGGGCCGACCATCGGCACAGCGGGTGCCGATCGGGCCGACGGGTTCCACCCGTCCATGCCAGGATTGGCGCCAGCCGCCGTACCCATCGAGTCGTCGATTCGGCACCTGCCAGCAACATTTCTGGCTGAGCGGCTCCCTCAAAAAAGACGGCCGTCGACCGTTGCAGGACGTCCCCTGGCGCGCCATCAACTGGAAACCTTAAGGGATTGTTCCATAATCGCTTAGGAGATGAATCCAACACCTTGCAGTCAAGACCCCACTCGATTCGTTTGTGCCATGAATCGGTGCCAGCCGGCATGGGTGACTGCATCTGAAGTTGAGCGGCCCGCTGGTCGATCTGAGGATGAACGGCCAGATCGGTGTAGACATGCAGCGACCAACCTGCGGCGAAAGCCGCCTCTGCCGGATCGCTGGCAAGTTGATGGAGGGATCGAACCAGATCAGCGGTGTGCGACTCGTGGACGGCTTCGGACAGAACTCGGGGTCCACCGGGGAAATAGCCGATATCTGGGCCCAGCACCCCGGCATTGAAGCTGGCCGGATCCCAACTTACATGCGCCTCAGCTGCCAACCTGGAAAGGGCTTGCTGGGCCAGCAACAGGTGAAGGTAGGTTCCCGCCAAAGTCAATCATGCCTCAGGCGGAATGCCATCCTGCGATCGGCGCAGGATGCTGTCCCCTGAATAGAACTGCAGAGATCAGAACGGCAGATCGTCGTCCTCCGGGCCACCGCCGGCAGATCCAACTGGAGGGCCCGATGGTGCGCCCCCACCCATGGGAGGTCCCTCACCCACATTGCCACCGGGCGGAGGGCCTGCGGGGCCCGGATCACCGTAGTCACCGGCGAACTGTCCGCCTCCTTCGCCCCTGCCGTCGAGCATTTGCATATCGTTGACGACGACCTCTGTGGTATAGCGCTTCTGACCACTCTGGTCATCCCAGGAACGCGTTTGCAGCCGCCCCTCGATGTAGACCTTGCTCCCCTTTTTCAGATACTGGCCGACGATTTCGGCGAGTTTGCTCCAGAACACGAGGCGATGCCACTCGGTGCGATCCTGCTTCTCACCGTTTCGATCTGTCCAGGATTCGTTTGTCGCCAAATTCACATTGGCTACCGCGGCCCCATTCGGTGTATAGCGGACTTCCGGATCACCGCCCAGATTGCCGATGAGGATAACCTTGTTGACACCGCGAGCCATGCGGCCCTCCTGACAAAGTGATGATTTCTGTTGCCGAACGAACCCATGCAAGGGGATCGACTCTGATGTTGGAGGGGGAATCTGGGCCCAGCATGACTCTGACGCAAGCCTGCTTCTAGGCAACGTGACCTGGGTCACGGCGTTTGACTTGTCCTGTGTCCTCATTACCTTCTATAGGTTTGGCGATATACGCCTCTGGCACTTCAGCTTAGCTGCGATCGTGGCAGCGGAGCTTAGCCACGATCTTCCCGGCGCGCCGGATCAGCAACTTTGGGAGGTTGAACGGCCAATAGACCATGTTGACAATCCTCGCACAGACATCCGGTGGCGGCAGCCGCCTTGGTTTCGACCAGGGCGGTGGCGGCGGCAGTACCCTGCCGACGGGAGCCCTGACGTTCCTTGGCGTCGTCGAAGATGAAGTCGAGCAAGAGGAACTGCCCACCTTTGAAGAGGCCGAGGAAGATCTCGAGGACCTGCCCTTCGACACGGGCGCCGTCCGCTGATATGATATCGGATCTCGGCGACCCGCAGCCGGGTCGTTCCTTGTCTCTACGGCGCATCGCATTCGCGATCGTCGCGCTCTACCTGCTCTCATTTGCTCAGGTTTCACCAGCCGGCGCCTCCCCCATGCGTTTGAGTGCGCTCGGGGCCCAGTCCTGGCTCGTGTTCGATGTCACGAATCTGCAGCAACACCCATCCCTTGCACGCACATTTGCTCACGCCGACGTCGAGCTGTTCGATGAATGGGCCGGCGCCGTTGTTCCCATCGGAACATCTGGCGCAGTAGGTCTGTTTCTCAATCGGCCGACCCCATCCATCGGCCGCCTCAACGACTACACGGCCACAACCGGCAGTCGAGCCTTTCGATCGCTGGTCAGCACACCGTGGCTGGACGGGGTGGCTTCGATGAGACTGGGGGGATCCACCGACGTGGGCGTCGCCCTGCGGGCAGCCTATGATCGTAGCCACCGAGGTGCGGCAGAGGCCTCGACCTCTCTACGACAGGCACTGATCGGCCTCAGTTTCGGCGCCGGCAAGAGCCGAGGGCTCGATATGACGGTGAGACTGGATCAGGTGGCCTTCCGTGACCGCGATGAAGGATTCAGCGCCTCCGAAACGGACGGGACGGGGCTTGGCGTCGAGGCGCGAGGCCGCTGGCAGCTCCAGTCGGGACTCTACACGATCCCCTGGATATCCTGGGAGCAGAGCAAGGCGGGGCTTGCACCCGAATCACGAACGCTGACCGCGCTGCAGAGCGGTCTTGGGATAAACGCTCGCCCGAATGCGTCCACCCTCGTCGTGGCTGGGCTTCTGTTGGGTGTCGATGAGGAAGAGGTGATCGACGCGACAGGTGTTGTTCGTCGCCACCGCGTGGTTCAGATGCCCACTACGGTAGGTGGCATAGAAGTGCAATCGGGGTCGATGTCGATACGTGTCGGAATCCGACATTGTGCAGGATGGGTGCAGCGGACCGCCGAGGGTGTCACGGACGAGTCATTTTCGACCCATCTGGTCTCGCATGTGGGTGTGGGATTTCGCTTTGGAGACGTTGCTGTCGATGGTTTACTGCGCAAACAGATCCTGCGTGATGGCCCGTATCTGCTGACTGGCGACGCTGATGAAGGTGGCCTGTTTACGAACCTCAGTCTGACGTATTTCCTCTTCGACTGAGCTTTCCTGCGTTGATGGGCCCAACCATCGGCGCGGCGGGTTGTCCATCATTCATCATTCTCGTCATCCCACTCTTCATCATCGTCGTATTCGTCGTCGTATTCGTCGTCGTCATCAACGTCGACGCCCGGGTCGTCGTCTCCATCTGATGAATCCAGCGGTCCGTACTCCTGCAGCCGACGCTCCAGATCACGGATCGTGCGGCGCTGAGCTGCGACCAGTGAGTTTGTGTTCTCGAGACGAGCGCCCAACACACGGATGACGTTCTCCAGGACCTTGGCCGCCATATCGCGATTCCCACCGAACATCAGCGTCAGATCCGAATTCCGCAGCACAAGAGCTGTCGATCTGTCGCCGGCCACCACATCGGCTGATCGTGGCTGTCCGGTAAGAAGTTCCATCTCCCCCATAGGGTGGCCAGGTCGCACACGAGCCAGTTCCTTGCCGTCTTCGCCAAGAACCAGCATCATGCCTCGCAGCACGAGCAGCATCTCATCACTGGCATCACCACGCTTGTACACGTCTTCGCCGGACGCGTAACTCTTGAAGCGACAGATTTTTAGCAGACGCTGCACGTCGGTATGGTCAAAGCCTGAGAAGATCTCAATCTTCTGGATCACTTTGACCAAGTGGTGTTGACGCCCGTTCACTGAATACCCGGCATTGTTTTGAGACAGGAGTGGAGCCGAAGGCCAATCACGTTGATATTGTATTATGGATGACAGAGGTCATCTCTCCATGCTCTGAACGGTTTTCAACGACCGTTCGCACTAAAAAAGGCCCGACTGCAGTGACAGAAACCGCCCAGGACTTCAGCCTGCTCTTCGTCGATGACGAAGTCGATTTCCTCGAGACCATCGAGGAGTTCTTCGGCGACCTTGGCTATACCGTCTACACCGCCCGCGATGGCCAGGAGGCGCTGCCCCGTGTCAAGGAACATCTACCACGCACGGTGTTCCTCGACATCCATGCCCCATATGGATGGTGACCGAGACGCTGCGACTTATCCGAGAGATCGACGAGGATATTCAGGTCATCGTCGTTTCCGGGTATGCGTCGGAGGACTTGGCCGCGATCTCCTGAAACACGGTGCCTGCGATTTCTTTCAGAAGCCGGTAGATCTTCTGCGACTACAAGAGACTGTGGAACGACTGCGCACCCTCCGCGAGATATAGGGACAACCGCCGAAACAACTCCTCTCGCCGAGCACAGAACGTGCGTAAGTGGTTTCCAGGCGTGAATTTACTTGACGCGGCCGGTGCCTCTGTCTATCCTTCAATGCAGTAGAATCTGAGGTGTTCAGCGGCCGTCGAGTCGCCATCCCGCACTCCCCGTTCGGGACCTCTACACCGCCTCTGATCCTTCACTTCCCTGCAGTTCCCCAGCGACAATTTCGTCGCCCTTGTCCTCGTGTCTTCGATCAAAACGACGGTGTAGTCCTTATCGAACCGTTTCGATGTGGGTGATCACCGCTTATGAAGAACCGGGGTTGCCACGACATGTCTTCTCCTTCACCTGTGGTCGTTCTCGATATCGGCGCGTCGAAGATTCAGTGCCTTGTTGGCGAATCTGAGACAACCGGTGATCTGAAAATCCTTGGCGTCGGCGAGTCAGTCTGCCGCGGCATCCGTCGCAGTGCGGTGATCGACATGCCAAAGGTCGTGGAATCGATTCGTGCTGCCGTCGGCGAGGCCGAGCGTGCGGCAGGTCTGCGCATTACGGGTGCCTATGTCGGTATCGCCGGCAGCGACGTGAGCGCTCACACCAGTCGAAGTGCTGTTGCCATTTCCGGCACGTCGGAGCCCATCGACGAGCGCGATGTGCAAAGAGCTCTCACCGCCGCTGAGCAAGCTGCTCCGCCGGCGGACGCGCTTGTGCTGCATCGTTTTGTGCAGAGTTATGCGGTCGATGGTGAACCCGTGCAGAATCCCCTCTGGCTTCACGGTCACAAGCTCGAAGTACAGACGCTGAGCGCCACTGCGTCGAACCACGCCTGCACCACACTCCAGCGTGCCGCCGAAGAAGCGGGTGTTGGCATTGCCGGTTTCTTCATCGAGAGTGTAGCCACCGCTTCTGCCCTGCTCAGCACCGATGAGCGCGAAATGGGTGTCGGTGTCGTCGATCTTGGTGCAGGAACGACGGATCTGGCCCTGTTCCATGGAAGTCTTCGCCACATGGCCGAGATTCCCTTCGCCGGGCAGGATATCACCCGAGACCTGTCGCTGGTACTGAACATATCACCGCGCGAAGCCGAACAACTGAAGCGTGAGCATGGTGGAGTCTGCATGGGTGCCGACGACGAGGGAGACGAGACGGTCACCTTCAATACGACGTCAGGTCGATCCCATACCATCCTGCGCCAGCAGGTGGACGAGATCATCGAAGCAAGACAGCAGGAAATCTTCGAATTCCTATGTGAAGAGATCGAGCGCAGTGGTTACGGCCATCTGTTGGCGGCGGGGCTCATATTTACCGGCGGCGGAGCTCTACTGCGCAATGTTGACCAACTGGGTGAGGAAGTGCTGGGCCTGCCCGTTCGTCTGGGCGTCGCCACAGATGTGGTTGCGGTGGAACCGGTTCAGGACCCGCGTTTTGCCACTTCCGTCGGTCTGCTGCGTTTCGCCACCGAGACGCCTGCCGAGTTTGGGGCACCCACCCTCGATGCAGGTCCGCAACGCTCAGGGATCATGGAGCGCGTCGTTCGGCTCTTCAGCTTTCTGTAAGCGACTGTGCCCGCTGTCCGCCCCTGCGAGACGGTGCCGTCACGTTGACGCTTTCAGACGGCAGGGGTATATTGGCCCGTCTGTTTCAGCAGGCATCCGACGACGCCACCCTAGCTCAGTTGGTAGAGCAACTCACTCGTAATGAGTAGGTCGCCGGTTCGACTCCGGCGGGTGGCTCCAGTAAAAACAAGGGGTTACGAGATTTTCGTGAATCTCGTAACCCCTTTCTTCTTGGCGTTTCGTCCATTTCTCGTCCACTTAACTGGGAGTGAGGCTTTTCCCGATGAGTTTCACCTCGATTCGCATAAGTACCTCATGACGGCACTTCGTGGAGAAATATGATGCACTTGGATTTGGTTGCCATGTTACGAGAGAATATGGACATGGCCCTTTTCGTCATCATTGGCGTGGGCTATCTAATTGGCCGGATAGGAGGTTGGGGTGTGCAACTTGGATCCTCGATTGGGGTTCTTTTTGCTGCGTTGTATTTCGGCCATTTAGGCTTCACAATGTCACCGCTGGTTGGAACTGTGGGCTTTGTGTTTTTCATCTATTCTGTCGGTTATCAGGCAGGGCCACATTTTTTCCACACGTTTCGAGAAGACGGAGTTCGTTATATCCAAATTGGAATGGTGATTGCCCTTGCTGCGTTCGGAACAACATTACTTGGCTCCAAGGTATTTTCCTTGGACCAGGGATATTCGGCAGGAGTTATGGCAGGTGGATTGACTTCCACTCCTACTTTGGCTGCAGCTCAAACAGCAGTCGCCTCGGGAATGGCAAATATAGATGATGGGATGACCGTAGAAGAAGTCGATGGAAACATAGCGGTAGGTTATGCTGTAACCTATGTATTTGGGTTAATTGGACTCATTCTTTTCCTTCAATTTGTTCCGCGATTTCTTGGATTCGATCTTCATCAAGAGTCACTTTCCTTTGCCGAGAGTATGAAAACGGTGTCGAAGGATGCGGATGATGAATTGGGATTGGGATCCAAGGGCGAGCCCGGTATTCGGACGTATGAGGTCACCAAAGCCGACGCTATCGGAAAAAGTCTCTTGGACCTCAAGTTTCTCCAGACAACAGGCGCCGTTATTGCAAGATTGCGTAGAGGTTCGGAAGAGGTCAGCCTTGGAGATGAAACTGTTCTAAGAGAGGGTGATAAGGCATTAGTTTTAGGATACAATGAAAATCATGTAAAATCGGGCAACATCCTTGGCGTTGAGGTGACCGACGACGTTCTAGATCGGACTCCTTTCAGAACACACAGGGTTGTGGTAAGCAATGAGAACGCTGCGAATAAGACACTTCGTGAAATTGGAGTAACAAACAGCTTTGCCTGTGTCACACATAGTGTGACCCGTGGTGGTGTCTATCTTCCCGTCTCTCTCGATATGACAATTGAGAGAGGGGATCAACTCACGGTATCGGGCCCTCAGGAAAACCTTGATCGTCTAGTTCCGCATCTAGGACAGAAGGAACCTCCGGTCCACGAAACAGATCTGTTAACATTTGCTTTCGGTATCGTAGCTGGCTTGTTCGTGGGAAAAATGACGGTGGATGTCGGCATTCCATTAGGTATCGGATCCGCCGGAGGCCTCCTGGTCGCTGGATTGATAGTAGGCTGGGCGCGCGGAATAAATCCCATGTTTGGAAGAGTTCCCGCCGCAGCTCGTTTCATCCTTATGGAGTTGGGCCTACTGCTATTCCTGGCGGGTGTTGGACTCCGTGCCGGTTCGGGGCTTGTGGAAGGCATAGTCTCTGCCGGCCCGGCACTTTTTGTTAGCGGAGTATTTGTCACCCTTGTGCCTGCCACAGCTGGAGTTCTCTACGGGAAGTATGTACTGAAAATGAACCCCGCGGTACTACTGGGCGCTATGTGTGGAGGTCTCACGAGCACTCCGGCTCTGGGAGTGATCACAAAACAGGCCAGGAGTGATATTCCAGCAATGGGTTATGTCGGTGTATATGCATTCGCCAACATCATTTTGACTGTAGCCGGTCAACTACTCATGATGGTGTAAGGCCATGCCTTCGAGCCGCACCCCACGCTGGGCAGGCCGCGAAAGTCTCGTCCACTCGACATCAGGTGAGTAGATATCGATGCCGTGTCGGTCGACCTTCTCGCGGATTCCATTCCGCGGATCGAGAGCGACTTGACCCCAAAGGGAGCAATCTACCGGGCCCTGCACCTACCCACGCCATAACCGGGCAAAGCGCAAGAGCGTGTTCTCGTGCTCTTGCGAGGTCGATTCCGCGGAATCGATGAAGGTGGGAAAGTGGGCGGTGGCACCCGAGTTCACGGCCTTACAGAGGTGACCGTTGGCGTTTGGAGCAGGGATTGCCGGGATCCGTGGGCGGATAGGCGCGATAAGCGCCATTATGGTGAGTCTGGTGCCTGCCTGGCAAGCAGAATGTGACGCACGTCGCCAGTCGATGGCCCTTGGGCTGGGTAGGATCATGCCGACGACATGCTGAAGCGTCGCGTTGCGGCAATCGCGTGGCGCGTGGGCACAGGGG
>PVBE010102513.1_pt1 | contig 22512 bp, 20 predicted proteins | sample 1631181 | NCBI WGS metagenome assembly PVBE01 (sample SAMN08397723, study PRJNA350692) | Marine metagenome, whole genome shotgun sequencing project. | isolation source: water | place: Pacific Ocean | collected 2012-04 | reverse complement strand
GCATGACCAATGCCTACATGAAGCGCTGCATGAAGAAAGGTTGGATCAAGGTCCGCCAGGTGCCGGCGCGGCGCTATCGCTATTACCTCACGCCCAAGGGATTTTCCGAGAAGGCCCGGCTCGCCGCCGACTATTTCAGCGACTCCTTGAAGCTGTTCCGCAGGGCCCGCCAGAGCTTCGATCGGCTCTACCAGGATCTGGAAGCCGAAGGGGCCCGCCGCATCGTGCTATGCGGCTGCGACGAGATGACGGAGATCGCCGTGCTCTGCGCCCTCGACAAGCGCCTCAGCCCGGTGGGCGTCTGGCGGGGCGACTGTGGGGTGGCGGAGGTCGCCGGGGTCAAGGCAGTGGACGGTGCCGCACCTGACGCCGACTGCTGGGTGATCGCCGCCATGCTCGACGCACCGGCCATCCACGAATCCGCGATCGCCGAGGCAGGCGAAGTACCCGTGCGGTATCCGGACATATTGCGATCGGTCATCATCACGCCGGCCACCGCGCCGTCACGCTAAAGCGTCGACCGCCAGACGGACAACAAGTCCGCCGCCCGGTCCGGTCCGTGGCAGAGGGTCCTGATCCGATCCGCCGCCGCCTCACCCAATGTCTCGCGATAGGGTGCATCGTCCGCCAAACGCAGCACCGCGTCGGCAAAGGAATGAGGGTCGTACTCCGGCAGGAGACATCCGGTGACACCGTCTTCCACGAAGACATCATAGGACCCGGTGGCAATGACCGGCCGGGCGAATGCCAGCGCTTCCAACGTCTCACGACCCCACGGGTTGTTCCCGCGACTGGATCGCGCTGTGATATGGCAGGCGCTGAGAACCGCCTCGGGATTCGCCACATGGCCGAGGAACAGGAAATAGGACGATACGCCCTCCGCCTCCGCGTAGTCCGCCAGCGAGCCACCGCGCTGGGCGATTTCGCCCAACTTGCCCGGCATGCTGCCACGCAATCGCATATCGCCGGCGAGCACGAACAGAACGTCATCGCGACCCCGATCGCGCAAGACCTTGGCCACCTCAACCAGCCTGTCGACCCCGCGAACCCAGGCGAAGTTGCTCACACAGGCCACACGGAACCGGGCATCCTGAGGAACACTCTCATGGGGGGCGACAGGGGTCGCGGGCACCCTTGCGATGTTGTATATGACCATCACTGGCGGTCCTTTGAGGCCATGGCCCGGCCAGCTTTCGCGCTCGTTCTCCGTGATGCAGATCACGTGGTCGACGGCGCGCGCAATGGTTCTCGCCTGCCAGCGCGCGAAGAGGCTGGGCTCCGCATTGGTGCGCAAATGCATGACCTGCCGCACGCCCGTGCGGCGGCGCAGTCGGTTTGCGAGCAGAAACAGCGATTCCTGATTGTGATGAATCACATCGAAGCGGCGAGCGGCATCCTCGAGTTCGCCTAGCAGGCTACGCCTTTTCCATAACGCCAATTGTGCTTGCGCCAACGCCAGGATGTTACGCGAGGCACGGGGAAGCGCATTGTGGCACGGCAGCGGCCCGACGACCCGCGTGGGAATGCCCAGTTCCTCGTAACGGCTTTGTATCGGCCCCTCACGCACGCACCACACTTCCGGCGATACCGCATCCCGGTCCATATGGCGCAAGCTCTCGTAAAGGCTTCTCGAAGAGCCGCCATAGCCGCCCTCGATATCAAGGCAGAGAACGCGCAAGATCACACTTCCGCCAGCACGCCTTCGCAGATACGCGCGACTATCCCGTCGTCGAGATAGGCGTGGATCGGCAAGCTGAGCACCCGTTGGCTCAAGGCCTCGCTGACCGGCAGCGAGCCAGGCCCGTCACCAAAAGCGACATAGGCGCTCTGTTGGTGCATGGGCAAGGGATAGTAGACTGCGCTCGGGATTCCCTCTTCCTTGAGCGCCGCCGCCACCGCGTCGCGATTGTCGACGCGAATGGTGTATTGCGCCCAGGCGCTGCGGCGGCCGGGCAGCCGCTCGGGCAGACCCACCTTGCCGGCAAAGGCGGCGTCGTAACGCGCGGCCACAGCGTCACGCGCGGCAATCTCGTCGTCGAGGATAGGCAGCTTGGCAAGCAGGACAGCCGCCTGCAGCGTATCGAGCCGGCTGTTCAGGCCGACACGTACGATGTCGTACTTGGCGCCGCCCTTGCCATGGGCACGGATGGACCGATAGGCATCCGCAAGCTCATCGTCGTCGGTCAGAAGCGCACCCCCATCGCCATAGCAGCCAAGGGGCTTGGCGGGAAAGAAGCTGACCGCCGTGGCCGGCGCCAGCGCCCCCACCATGACATTGTCGGCGGCCCCGCCAAGGCTCTGCGCCGCATCGGCCAGCAGAACCATGTCATTGGCCTCAGCAATGGCAGACAGCGCCTCGTAGTCCGCCGCCTGACCGAACAGATCGACGGCAATGATCGCGCGCGCCCGCCCCTCGCTCGCGGCAATGCGCCGTTCCAGATCTGCCACGTCCATCAGGTAGGTCTCTTCGCTCACCTCGACGAAGACGGGGCGGGCGCCAAGCAGCAGCACCACCTCGGCGGTTGCGGTGAAGGTGAAGGCAGGCACATAGACCTCGTCGCCCGGGCCAATGCCCTCGGCCATCAGGGCGATGGTCAGGGCATCCGTGCCGCTGCCGCAGGCCACGGCATGGCCGGCACCGGCATAGGCGGCAAGTGCGGCCTCGAACGCGCCGACCTCGGGCCCGTTGATGAAGCGTCCATGGGCCATCACGGCCACCATGCGGGCATCGATATCGTCCTTGAGGCGCTGATACTGCGCCCCGAGATCGGCAAAAGGTATTGCCTGGCTCATTCGCTCTCCTGTTCTGCCGCCGGCACCAGGCCGGTCTCGCCTTCGCGGTAGCGTTCGCCGCTGCGCGGGCAGGTCAAGTCCGGCCCCAGGCGCTCGCCCGACCGGCTGACCCAACCCAGAGCCCGCGCGGGGTTGCCCACCACCAGCGCATGGTCGGGCACGTCGCGGGTTACCACGGCGCCAGCCCCGATCATGGCATAGGCCCCGATGGTCACGCCGCAGACGATCGTTGCATTGGCACCGATGCTGGCACCGCGGCGCACCAGTGTGGGCAGGAACTCGTCCTTGCGCTCCACAAAGGCGCGAGGCGTCAGCACATTGGTGAATACGCAGGACGGGCCGCAGAACACATCGTCCTCCAGGGTCACCCCGGCATAGACGGACACGTTGTTCTGCACCTTCACGCCGTCGCCAAGGCGCACGCCGGGGCCGATCATGACGTTCTGTCCCAGCACGCAGCGGGCGCCGAGAGCGGCCCCGGGCATGACATGGCAGAAGTGCCAGACCTTGCTGTCCGGCCCTATCTCCGCGCCGTCGTCGATGACGGCGGTGGGATGGATGAAAGCGCTCATGTCGGCACCACCGCATCACCGCTCTTCAAGGCACGCTCGCACGCGTCGAGCACCGCCAGCACCCGCCGTCCTTCGTTGGCATTGGATCGCGGTGTCGCGCCCGAACGCACGCAATTGAGGAAATGCGCGCATTCCTGAGCCAAAGGCTCTTCGCCACCATAAGGGATGGGTTCCGCCGCCGCTTTGTCGACACTCGGAATTTCGCCGTTCCACCCCACCTGGTGGCGGAACAGTCGCAGCTTGTCCGCCCCCGGCTGAACATCATCGAATACCGCCATGGCGTCCTCGCCGACCACGACCAGCCTGTGGTCCTTGTAGGGATGAAGCCAGGAAACGAAGATGTGCGCCTGCAGGCCGTCGGGAAAGGTCATGTGAGTGAGCGACGTGTCGGCCACGGGCGGATGCAGCCAGGCCCCGCCGGAGCAGGTCACGCGCTCCGGCATCGCGTCACTCAGCGCCAGGATCATCGAAACGTCGTGGGGCGCGAACGACCACAGCGCATTCTCCTCGCGCCGGATCTTGCCCAGGCTGGCGCGGTTGGAATAGATGTAGCGCAGGCGGCCCAACTTGCCCGACGCCATCGTCTGGCACAGGGCGACGAATGCCGGGTGGTAGAGCAACAAATGTCCGACCATCAGCGTGAGGCCTTGCTGCTCGGCGAAGGCGCCAAGTGCCTCGGCCTCGGCAAGATCCAGGCAGAGCGGCTTCTCCACGAATACATGGCGCCCGGCCTCCAGCGCCTGGCGGGCGAGCGCGCCATGGGTCGCGGCCGGCGTCGCGATGGCCACGGCGGTGACATCGCTGTCGCCCAGCATCGCGTCCATGCTGTCATAAGCCGGAACGTCGTAAGCGCTTGCGCGCTCGGCACGCATGGCGGCATCGCTCTCGCACATGGCGGCGAGCGCACCGAGGGTGTCGAAGTTGCGCAGCAGGTTCTTGCCCCAATAGCCGGTGCCGACGACACCGACGCGCGGCTCAGGCCGGGTCATGACTCTCTCCGATACTCTATTTGGCGTGCCGGGTGACGGCGAACGGCCTCGGCGCGGGCATCTGTACTACCATCGAGGCGCCACGTCACCTGCTCTGCCACCGGCGTCCATGGCACAGGAAGGCCAAGCGCTTGTGATATCCGCTCATGGGCAAACCCGTTCATGGCTGTCTGCCGTCCCAGGCAAGGCCTTTGCCTTTGAGATATTCGGCCGCGTGCCAAGCGACGACATTCTGGTGCCCGCGTCGGTCTCTTGCCACCCGCCGATACGGCCAGGCGGCGTAGGCGCAGGTTCCCGCCATCCAATATTCGAAATAGCGTTTTTCGAAGCGATGCCAGCGTGCCCGTCCCAGCGGCGCGTGCATGGCTTTGGCGGCAAAACGCAGTGGGCGGACCCAGGCGGGACGGATGCGCGTCGGGTTCGTGGGTATGCTGCGCCACACGCCAGCCCAGTCGTCGCGCATCAGCACATCCCGATAGAGCCGTTCGCGCTGTTTCGCGGCCAAGGGCGCCTTGGCCCAGAAATCCATATAGGCCCGGTCCCACAGCGGCAGGCGCCAATCGAGGCCCATATATTCGTAAATGCGCTGGCCGTTCAGCACATATTTGCTTTGGCGGTCCTGATATTCGCAATACTCGTATATGCCGTGATCGCCCGCCGGGTCATCGGGCAGGCCGCCGATGGCGGCGATCTCGCTCTCGAGGCGACGGTGCACGGTCTCCAGCCGCTCCGGCGTGCCCAGGCTGGACCAATGCCGGTAGTGCTTGGCGAGAAAGGCCGCAATGATTCTGTCCAGGCGCTCGCGCTCACTGCCGCCGGGTTCGAACAGGGCCTGGGGCACATGATTGCCGGCAATGAAGTCGCCCGCCTGGCCGTTCACGACAATGGTGTCCGGCGTGATGGCATGGTCGCGCCTGGGCTCCGCCAACAGGCGGTACTCCTGGGGAAAATGCATACCTGTCAGACTATCGGAATAGGCCGTGTAGCGCGCGTGATCGGCGCTGTGAAAGGCCTGCCGCATGGTGCGCTGGGTGTAGGGTATGAAGGTCCAGTCATAGCCGAGGCGCCGCGCGATCTCGCGGCTGGTCACCGCCTCGCGATTGCCGGGCAGGCCATAAGCCACGCAGGACACGGTGTCATAACCCGCCTCCTTGAGCCCGGAGACGATAAGCCGCGAATCGAGCCCCGCCGACAGAGGCACGAGGATGGGCCGGCCCGCCGCGCTCTTGACCAGGGCCTCGATGAGGGCCGCGTTGCAACGCGACAAGGGCTCCCGCAAATCGGCGACTTCCGCGCCCGTATCGGGCAGCCATGGCGTCCAGCGATAATAGCGCTCCTGCGTCGCATCCTCGCCATCCACCCAGAGGAACTCGCCGGGACCGATCTGGCGCACGTCGGAATAAAGGGTGGCATCGCCGATGGTGTAGCCCGACATGGCCACGGCCAATGCCATGTCAGACTCGATATCGCGAGGGCCAAGACCGAGCTCGTCCTCCAGCGCCGGGCCGTCATGGGTGACGAAGACATCGTCGCCGCGACGCGCCCAGATGAGAGGGTAGCTGCGCACGGGGTCGGACGCGGCAAAGGCCGAACCGGGTCGCACGACGACGAGGGAGTAGTGGCCATCCAGCGCATCCAGCCAGGAAGCCAGCTCGGATCGCCCGAGCCGCGCGGCCTGGTCGGCGACAGCCTCAGCGCTTCGGCCATGCACATAGCCGCGAAACCACACTGTGGCCTGGCCTACATCGTGGCGCTCCCAACCGAAGCTGGGTTCCAGCAGTGGCCGCAAGGTCACGGGCATTACAGTCATCGTTTCTATGGTGCGACCACCCGCCGCAGCAAAGTGAAGGCCTCCGCGGCCTCATGGCCGCATTGGCTGCCGCGCCAGCGGGCCAAGGCACGCACGCCCTCTTCCGATCGCGGGTGCGGCCAGTCCCGTATCTCGCTGCCATAGCAGGCTAGCGCCGCAACCTTGCGCTCAAGCTGAGCCGCGACGGGCTCGAAAATCGTCGGCGCGAAGGGGGTCAATGGTGCGGTCGCCCACTCGGTGGCGCTGTTGACCTCGCAACCGCGAATCTCGTGGGCGGGCACATCTGGCAAGGGGCGGCACGCCGTGACCACGGCCTGCTGCACGATGCGATGATCGATGTTCAAGTCGCCGCCGTGATGGGTGTATATGAGCGACAGCGGTGCCTGCTCCAGAAACGCTTCGATGAACTGCACGATGGATAGCAGTGCAACGCTATCCATGGCATTATCAGGGAAGGTGCCGAAAACGATGTCTTGCGCCCCCAGCACCTCAGCGGACTGGCGGGCCTGATCGCGAAGCGCCTCGATCGCGGCGCCATCCGCCACGCCACGCGCGGCGAGACCGGTGGCCAGCAGCAATATGCGTACCGACGCGCCGGCCGCGGCATGTTTCGCCAATGTGGCGCCACAGCCCAGCACTTCGTCGTCGGGATGCGCAAAGATCGCGGCGATGGTCTCTGCCATGACCCTATCCCTCCTCGTTGTGGCTACGCACCTGGAAGACAGGGCGCATCGGTTTGCCGCGCAGGTAGGTGGCGGGATCGTTGCTCGCCAGGGCCTCCGCCACACGGGCAGCGGCACGGCCCCAGCTCGCCAATGTCTCTTCGATCAGCGTTTCGTCGCAATGGGCGAGGCAGAGATTGAAGGTGGGCCCCATGAGAATACCCTCGGCCACGAGCTCCTGCTTCAGGAGGCTTCCGACCAGCACCCCATCGCCACGGCCTTTCCCCGTGGGGAGCACGCCCGGCCACCAGTCGCCGCCCTTCACAGCAATCTCCTCTCCCAGTCCAAGGTCGGCGATATGGGAACCAACCCCCGCCTTCAGCGCGGCGCCAGTGGCGGCAAAGCGCGCCGGGCCAGCCTCCGCCTCCAACTTGCCGATGGTGGCGAGCGATGCTGCCAGGGACAGCGCCTCTCCCCCGAACGTGCCGGAAAAGAAGATGTCCTCCATGCGCCGCATGATCTGGCGCCGGCCCACAATGGCGGAGATGGGCATGCCGTTGCCCATGGCCTTGCCGAAGGCGGCAAGATCGGGCGTCACGCCGAACACCGTCTGGGCACCACCAAGATCCATGCGGAAGCCGGTGATGATCTCGTCGAACACCAGCACCACACCATAACGATCGCACAATGCCCGCACGGCCTCCAGAAAGCCCGGTGCCGGAGCCTCCAGAGCCATGGGCTCGAGGATGACCGCGGCATAGGCATCTGGCGCCGCCTGCAACAGGGCCTCCAGCGCGTCCGCATCGTTGAAGGGAAAGCTCACCGAAAGATCGCGCACTGCCTGTGGCACGCCCAGATGCCGCGTTGTAGAGCCGATATACCAGTCGTGCCAGCCGTGATAGCCGCAGAGCGCGACCCTGTCGCGCCCCGTATGGGCGCGCGCCAGGCGAATGGCGGCGCTGGTCGCGTCGGACCCGTTCTTGCCGAAGCGGACCATCTCGGCGCACGGGACCAGCGAAACGAGCCGCTCCGCCAGATCGGCCTCGAGTTCAGTCGCAAGGGAGAACACGATGCCCCGATCGAGTTGGCGTTTTATCGCCGAGTCCACATCCGCATCGCAATACCCCAGCACCACCGGCAGCAGACCGAGCACATAGTCGATATAGACATTGCCGTCGACGTCCCAGACCCGCGCGCCCTCGCCGCGCTCGAGAAACAGCGGTGACGCGCCCTCGACGGTACTCAATGCCGCCTTGGAAAACGTTTGCGAGGCAAGCGGCACCGTCTTGAGGGCGCGCTCATACAGTCGCGCGGTCTCGGAAAACCGGGTTATGCGGCTCTCAGTCATTGGGCTTGGGCTCGGCTTCTATCTTCAGTATATATCGACGCCCGCGATAGTCGAAGAATGCGGGATATGCCTCATTGTCGACCACGCGCAACAGCGAGAACTGCTCGGCAAGGCTGCGATTCGGATCCAGGCGACTGTCCTCGGGGCGGCGGCGAGCGAAACTGGTCGGCTCACCGGTCTGCGGTTCGCCTTCCGTCGGGGCGGCCGCATCAAGAAAACGCAAGGCAAGTTCGACCGTTTTACGACCCTGCGCAAGCCGCATTTCGGGAATGAGCTCGGTGCCATCGAAGCGAAGCCAGTCGCGATAGATGACCGGTCCCGCGTCAGCCTCCTCCACCGCGTCCAGAAGGCAGATGGGAATCTCGATCTCGCCCGCAAGCGTCTGCCAGGTGAGCGGTGAGAAGCCCCGCCCCTGCGGCAGATTGCTTTCGTGAACCACGAGCACGCGCCGATACAGCGAGCGCTGTTCGGCCGGCAAGAGCTGGACACAGCCCAGCAGGTACAGCACCCCGCCCTCTGCCGCCTCGCTGGCGTTGCGGATCAAGCGCGCCCGATCGCCGCGCGCGAGGCAGGCATCGACCAGCGCCTGAGCGTGAGGCAGGATCCAACTGGGATTGTCTACGAGCACGTCCACGCGCCGCGGCCGCGCCCACCAGTCGGCAGTTTCGGTCATTCTGCGACCCCGAGCAACGCCGGCTGCCGTGTGGCATGGGCCAGGAATTGCAGCCAGCCGGCATCTGCGGGCACGGCGGAGACGAGTTCGCAAACACGCTCATAGTCCGCCACATGATCCACGGTCCAGCGAACATGATGGAAGTCCGCTTCGAACTTCACGTAGCCCTGACGGAACGGCGGCGGTGCCTCCCGGGCCGGACCGAGACCGTTGATATACGGCGTGACATGTTCACGATCGAAGTCCGTAACCGCTTCCAACGCGCATTGTGCCAAGGCATCGCGCCCGATCACTTCCACATCCAGACCGTCAGGATAGGTGCGGTCGACGATGTTGCCGCAATAGTCGAAATCGCCCGCTTCGAACAATGCTATGGCCTCGTCGACCAGAGCCGGATCGCCGAGCGGACAATCGGCCGTGAGTCGGATGATCCGATCGGCGCCCGCCGCCTCGGCCGCGCCCGCGTAGCGGCCAAGCACGTCCGCTTCATCACCGCGAAAGGTGGGCACGCCCAAGGTCGCGCAGTAATCGGCCACGGAATCGTCCGTCGGCCTGTCAGTCGTCGCCACCCAGATCGCATCAAGCCGTTCGGCGCGCCTGACTCTGTCCACCATATAGCCAAGCATGGGTTTGCCGCTGAGCTTCGCCATGACCTTGCCGGGCATGCGCGTCGATGTCATACGGGCTTGAATGATTGCGACCGTGTTCATCGTGACCTTGCCTGGCACTATCCGATGAGATCCCAGGACATTGGCGTGCCCCGCGCAACATCGCGATTGACGCGCTTGCCGAATAGCAAGTCGATATATTTGGGCGGCAATCCGGAGCCCGGCCGGATCGAACGGAGGCAATCGGGCGTAAGCGGCTGGCCAGCCTTGATGTCCTGGACCACATAGAGCGAGCGGCGGAAATGGGTATTACCGCGCTCGCTCTCGCTGCGCTCGTAGCGAACCCCGCCAAGCGCTTGCCATGCAAGCTTGGCATTGGTGCACAGTGTATCAAGTTCGTCAGGCTCCAACGAGAACGCGGAGTCGGGACCGCCATCGGCACGATCCAGGGTAAAGTGCTTTTCGATCAAGCATGCGCCCAGCGCCACCGCCGCGATAGACGCACCGATCCCCGGAGTATGATCCGAGAGACCCGTCGGCAGGCCGAACGCCGTTGCCATATGCGGAATGGTGCGCAGATCGGACTCCTCCGGCGGGGTGGGATAACCGCTCGTGCAATGGAGCAGGGCGATCTGCGTAGCGCCGGCCTCCCGCGCCGCCGTCACCGCTTCGCCAATCTCTTTGAGGTCGGCCATGCCTGTCGAGATGATCAGCGGCTTGCCCGTGGCCGCACATTTGCGCACCAGCGGCAGGTCAATGACTTCGAAGGATGCAATCTTGTAGGCCGGCGCGTCGAGGTCTTCGAGGAAATCGACAGCCGTGAAATCGAACGGGCTTGAGAACACGGTGAGGCCAAGCTCGCGCCCCTTCTTGAACAGGTCCGCATGCCAATCCCAGGGTGTGTGGGCCCGCTCGTACAGACCGTACAAGGTTTCCCCGTCCCACAATCCGCCTTCGATCGTAAAACCCGGCCCATTGTGGTCGATCGTGATGGTGTCCGCCGTGTAGGTTTGCAGCTTCACCGCATCTGCGCCGGCGGCCTTCGCCGCCTCCATAATGGCGAAGGCCCTCTCCGGATTCCCATTGTGATTGGCGGACAGCTCGGCAATGACATAGGGCGGCTGGTCGGCGCCGATTGCCCGGCCCGTGATCTCGATCTGCGGCACTGTCGCGCGCTCAGCCATCGCTGCCGATCACCAGGAAGCCGTTCTTCTCATAGCTGAAAGACCCCTTCTCCGCGATTTCCGCGGCGACGAAATCGCAGATCTTTGCCTCCGCCTCGGCATCGTAGTAGGTCGTCGAGCGGTAGAACTCGAGCAAGTGATCCACTGTCGGAATGGTGATCTCGTTGTGAAAGTAATCCGTGACGACTTGCGTGAAATTCTCCCGAAACCACGGTTCGAGAATCTCGGTGCCGAAGCGCAGGCTGTCGAATACGGATTGGGGAACGTGTCCAAAACGCGCGCCCAGTGCCACCAGGCCATGGGGCATGTTGGGCGTGAACACGGCAAGCCGACCGCCCGGTTTGAGCGCCGCTTTCATCACTTGCAGCACGTGGTCGCGTTCGTCGGCGTAGTACAGCGCATAAGTCGACTGAGCGAGGTCGTAGCGCTTCACGGCAAACACCTCGTCAATGAAGCGCTGCAGGTCGGCCATGTCGCCGGTCTCCGCCTGCACGGGATCGTCCGCGCCGAGCTGCGCGCGCAGGGTCTCTACGGACTCGGCGGAAATATCGACGGCCGATACGCTGCCGCCCGGGCGCACCCGGTTGGCGAAGAGCAGCGACTGGGCACCAGTGCCACAACCGACATCGAGCACATCCTCGCCGGGCCGCACCATGAGGCGTTCCATCAGCCAGCCGTCGAAATCGGCAGAGGCAAAAGCCTTGTTGATCTCCAGCCGTTTTTCCAGGCTGTTTTTCGAGACTGCCCGCTCGAAAGTTTGACTCTCGTAAATGTGACCTATTTTCTTGCCTCGCTATTTAATAAATTTTGATGCTTGCCAGACCCTAATCCGATTGCCGATCCGCCGCAACAGCCTGCAAGTGGGCGGCCACGCGCGCCGCACCGCGGCCATCGACGATGCGCCGACCATTGGCTGCCACGCGTGCCCGCAGCATTTCATCTTCAAGGGCCTCTTGCAGGCATGCTCGCAACTGATCCTTCGTCGTCCGCGCAGCGTTGCCGCCGGGAATGACCGTATCGAGCTTCACGGCCCCATCGACGAAGACATCTTGGTTGTCGACAATGGACAGGGTGACCGACGGGACGCCTGCCGCCATGCGTTCCATGAGGCTGACACCGCCGGCCCCGATCACCAGATCGGCAGCATCCAGCAAGGGCAGCATGTCTGGCATATCGAGCAGCAATTCCCCTCGCCCGACCAGAGCATCCAATTGTCTGCGTAGGGCAGCCAAATGCGGCCAGGCCGAAGCGGCGACGACGGTGATCCTGGCCGCGGTCCCCGCATCTGTCAGCGCCTCGACGACCCGCCCCGTGACATTGTCCGGGTCGAGCCGGCCGAAAGTGACCACAATAAGAGATACCGGTCGGCTGCGGTCGCGGTCGGGCAGGCGCGCATAGCGCGGGTCGACAAGCGCGAAGCGAGGGCCGAGCAATGCCGGGGTGCCTGCCACCCTGTCGCCGCTCAGATGCAACGCCCCATTGATCACCAGGTCCGCTTCGTCAGGCGGCGTCAGGAAATCATCCAACACGGCGACGAAGGGGGCATGGGTATGCCAATAGGCGATTTCGTCACGAAGAATGTCGTAGCCGTCCAGGATGCAGCCAAGGCGCGGCGGCGCGGCCACTGTGTCATGGTCGCGATAAGGCAAGCCACGCATCGCCACCGTCTCTGCGGCAGGGTCGGCGCCGGAATCCAGGGCCAAGACGACCGAAGCCTTTGCCTCACGCAGCGCCTCGGCCAGGACCAGCGATCGGGATACATGCCCACCGCCGTGGCGGGGATGGGACGCTATGCGAAGCGTCCAGTCCTCAGACATCATTATTCCCGGCGGCAAGCCGGCAAGAGGGCGGGCAGCGATCAGCTCCTTCTCTTTGAACGGTCGGTTTGGTATGTCCAATGCTGACATGTTCTCCAACCTCGGAGCGCCGCACGTGGTGCGGCTGGACGCCATACATGCTTATCGATCGACCCATTCTCACCGACCGCCTACGTCTCGCGCCGTTGCGCGAAGACCACGACGTCTCGCATTATGCGGCCTGGCTTCGCGACCCGCTCGTCAACCGCTTCCTTGAAGTTCGCTTCTCCCCGCCGGACGAGCAGGGGCTCCGCGATTACATCGCCGGCGTCAATGAGTCGGAACGCGACCTCCTGCTTGGCATATTCCTGGCGAACGGCGGGCATATTGGGAACATCAAGATCGGGCCCATCGAGTCCGAGCACCGCCGCGCGACCGTCGGCATTCTGATCGGCCAGCGTGACAAATGGGGCGAGGGCTTCGCCACGGAGGCCATTTCCGGCGCCACCGACTATGCCCTGCGCCACTTCGACGTGGATATCGTGCTGGCCGGGACCTACGACACCAATCTCGGGTCCATCGCGGCATTCCTGAAGGCCGGCTATGTCGAGCTTGCACGCATCCCGTGCTATTGGCTCTGCGAGGGCCGCCGCGTTGCCGGAGTGATGCTGGGCAAAGAAGGATCTTATGTTGCGGATGGTTGAGTTTGTGCCGCAGGAAGGGCTGATATGAGCAAAGCACGCCGCGTGTTCGCCTCCCCCTCCTGCATCTGCCTGATCGGTGGTGGCGACATCATGGTGGAAACGGCCCGCATGGTCAGCGCGCGCGGCATAGCCGCCTTCGCTGTCGTTGCTCCCCGTCATGCCGGAGAAGCGCTGCAGGGCGAAGCCGGCACGTTGAGCGAGAACTTGCGGGCCATCGGCGTCCCCTGCCACGAAACCGAAGATATCGGCGCTCTCGACAGCTGGCCGCATGCCTCGATGCCCGGCAGCGCCAAGCTTGCGCTGTGTTTCGGCCCGGCTTGGATATTTCCGCCTCATGTCCGCGACCTATTCGAGCAGGGTATGTACAACCTGAACCTCATTCCGCAACCGCGCTATTTGGGCGGCGCCCACTACACATGGCAAATCATGAATGGCGACAAAAGCGGCGCCTGTGTTTTGCAGGAGATCACCCACGAGCTTGATCTCGGCGATATATTGCTTAACGAACCGTTCGCCATCACAGAAGACGCACGCCTACCCATCCACTATTTTGAGCAAAACCTCGCCGCCGGCAAGAGCTTCATGAGCCGGGTCATCGAGCGCATCATTGACGGCGAGCCATTCGAGGTAGCACCCTATGACGATTTGGCGAGATCCCGCCTCTACCTGCCGCGCCTACTCACGGACCTGCACGGCATCGTCGACTGGCGTTGGCAGGCGATGAAAATCGTGCGCTTTTGCTGCGCCTTCGACACCCCATACCCGGGCGCCACTAGCTGGCTCAACGGAGAGGCCGTGCGATTGCGTGACGTCAGCCTGGCAGAAGATGTGGACGAAGCCCCCATGCACCCCTTCGCCGCCGGCCTCGTGTTGCGGGCCGAGCCGGATCACGTTCTTGTCGCTGCGCCGGGCGGGTTCATCACCGTCGCCAGTGTCGAGGACGCGGATGGCGCAAACCTGGTACCGAAGATCCGCGATGGCTGGCGCTTCACGGCTGACCCGACGGCATTGGCCCAGGCGCTCGCGACACGCGCGAAGGTGAGCGCCACCGGCCCCGCCATTAGTGAAAATTGATGGGCAAATCATGACTTTGCTACGTTCCCTGGTCGAGCGCCTATACCCATTCGCCTACGGCATTACTGGCCCGGGCAACGACGCCGCGGTATCGGTAATGTGTGAGGAACTGCCGTTTTGCATTCACGACTTCGAGTCGGGCGAGCGGCTGAACGGCTGGCTCATCCCGCACCACAACACAGTCACCAAGGCGGAGATCCGCGCCGGCGGCGCCTTGCTCTACGATGGACTTGCCACGCCTCTTGGGGTTGCCGCGCAAAGCCGGCCGTTTGCGGGCACGGTCGACAAGGCGGAGCTTATGTCGCACATCTCGGTGGCGGACGGCGACGCGGACTGGGTGCCCTATCATTGGAGTTATCTCTACCGGCCGCAGGAGCGGGACTGGCATTTCTGCATGCCGAGCCGTGTGCGCGATGCGCTTGGCGACGGCCCCTTCGAGGTGGCGCTCGAGATCGAAGAGCAGCCCTGGCCGATGCGTGTTATCGACTACACGCTGCCAGGCACCTCGCCGGAGACCGTTCTGATCAACGCCCACAACTGCCATGCCTTCCAGGCCAATGATAACATTTCCGGCGTTGCCGTCGGCATCGCTTTGATGCAGCGGCTGGCCGAGACACAGCGACGATCGACCTATCGCTTGCTTGTCGCGCCGGAACTGCTGGGGCCCATGTTCTGGCTCAATGCGATGGCGCCGTCGGAGCGAGAGCATCTTGCCGGCGCGCTGTTGCTGAAATCGGTAGGCAATGACCGCCCCTTGCGCCTGCAGGAGAGCTTCTCCGGCGAGAGCCGTCTCGATTTGGCAGCTCACCACGTCCTGCGGCAGCGCCTCGACGTTTACGATCACGGGCCGTTTCGCAGTATCTATGGAAACGACGAAACCGTGTTCGTGGCGCCGCCCTACCGTATTCCGAGCGTCACGCTGACACGCTGGCCATTTCGCGAATACCACAGTGATGCCGACACGCCTGAGCAACTTTCCGATGTCCATCTGGACGATTGCCTCGCCGCTGCCTTCGAGATTTGTCTTGCGCTTGAGGCCGACGTGCCGTTCCGGCGCAAGTTCGACGGCTTGATCAACTTGTCGTCGCACAATCTCTATCGCCCCGTTCCGCCATTCGATCCCGAGTCGGGGGTCGACTATCACGACAGCCCCGCCGGGCGCTGGAACCGGCTTATGAACAGCCTGCCTCAGCTGCTGGATACGGAGACACGACTGCTCGATATCGCCGTCGCTTTCGACCTTCCCATTGCGGAGCTGCGCGACTATCTGCGCGCTTGGGAGCGAGAAGGGCTTGTGGAGCTTGCGGCCAATCATTTCTAAGCCAGCCGACCGTCCTTGCGCAAAGCTGCCAGCGCAGCTTGGAACGACCCGAGAGCTTCCCCAAACGCCATCTCGCTGACGGTTTGCCGACGATTCGTCTTTTCATTGATCTTAGTGGCGAATACCGCCTCGAAATCGGCATCGCCCAGATCTTCGATCGTCATCATCTCGCGCAACGCCGAAATTGCAGCCGGCTTGCGATCGAACAGATGTTCACTGGGCACTTCCTCGACCCGACCGGCGGGCAGCAAATCGGCCATGGTCTTGCCTAATTCGAAAGTGACGTGGAGATACCAAGCTATCTGCTCTTCCACGGACCGCCGATCGCTGTGCGAGCACACAAAGCGGCCGCCGGGAAATCCCGGATCATACAGGCAATGGCGCAATTGCTCGTTTTGCCACTGGTTCTTCGTGAAGATGGATTCGAACACCTTCGCTTCGGCACGGTGCATGTGAAGGAAGCGAATGTCGTCGTAGACAATAGCATTCACCGGAGCCATGATCGTGTCCCAGTGGTTGATGATAACTGGGCCGGCATCGCAACGCGCCGCGTAGGCGAATTCCGAGACGCGCATTTGCAGATAGCGGCAAACGATCGTGGCGACGGCGTCGTCATCGTTGAACCGATTCTCCAGTATGCGATAGAGGATATGGTTTCGATCCACCGACAGAAGCTGCCAGTGACAGGTGTGATAGGAGATGGTGCGCTGGCTGCGCAGCAGCAATTGATGCAAGGCCATAGTGCCGCAGCGTCCGGTCGACAGAACCTGAACGGGTTGCTGCGGTTTTGCGGCGAAGCGCCTGCGCATGTTTCGCACGGATGCACGGAAGTTGTCGAATTCGCCGCGCGCGGACAATCTTCGCAAGCACTCCAGGAAACCGGCAACGCCCGCACGCAAACGTTCGCGCGTCACCGACGGCGTTATGAATCCAGAGGGGGCGGCCCCATCGACGACTTCCGCCATGCCCGATCCGCGCGGGCAATAATGCCCAACCTCTATGGATAGCGAACGCCCCACCTCTGCATCGAACATACTCGCATCATCGATGCGGTGGCAGCGCATGAACTCGTAGCGCGCCCAAATCGGGTCTTTATCTAGTGGCGGCGATTTCGCCAAACACCCATCGAGGCCGTCCCAAGCTTCCGTCTCGGAAATTGCCACCATGATTTGCAGAGAAAATAGTTGTGCCCCCCATTCACCACCCAATTCCGATTGGGCTAGCGCTTGCGCTTCCTTCGCACGACCGGCAGTAAGCATGGCACTGGCCAGCCACATGGTTGCTTCCTCCCGATTGTGGGTGCGGCCGAGATTCTCGCGCTGCGTTAGCGCGCGCTCGACCTGACCGGCACGCACCAAGGCGACAATCCGTTCGCCAAGGGCCAGCGGATCCTCGGGGTGCCTTTCCAGCAAGGCATCGCAACGTTCTATCACTTCGGCGAAATAGCCCTGGCGCCGCTTCGCCAATATCATTCCATGGGCCGCGCAGACATCGCCGGCGTCCCGCCCCAACAGGGCTTCGAAAAGGCCTTCCGCCTGGAGGAACTCGCGATTGTCGATGAGGGCAAACCCAGCATCGACCGTGGGCAAAGTGCTATCAGTTGTCATTGGATCCATTTGCGTCAGTTCGAATTGTCTATCCGGCTCAGACCTTGCGGAACGCCAGGCCCTTGTTGCGCAGGTAACTGCGCGCCCGGATGGGATTGCTGTCGGAAAAATTGAATAGGCTACCGCAAGCGACAGCACTGAGATCGCCAGCCGCGAAGGCATCGGCGAGATGTGCATAGTCGCCGGCCCCGCCGGCGGCGATCACGGGAATCGTGCTGGCGGCACAGGCCGCTCCGATCATGTCCAGATCAAAGCCCGCCATGCCGCCGTCCCGGTCGATCGATTGCACCAGGATTTCCCCTGCCCCCAATTCGACGCACCTGGCGATATGCGTGTCCATATCGATGTTGCGGGCCAGCCGGCCACAATCCGACCACAATGTCGGCGCCCGCCCCGGTGTGCGCTTCACATCGATTGCGGCAATCACAGCCTGGCTTCCGAACCGGTCGGCAATAGCCGGAAGCAGGGTCGCATCGTCGTAGGCGGAGGAATTGACGATTACCTTATCTGCGCCTGCGTTGAACAGGGCTCGCGCGTCGTCTATCGAGGCAATACCGCCGCCGATACTGAGCGGCATGAAGCAAACCTTGGAGATCTCCGCCAGGGCCTCGACCAGAACATTCACGTCACGTCCATCGCGAGCGATATTGAGCAGCACAAGCTCATCCGCGGTCTGAGAATTGTAGACGGCTGAGCTCTTGAGCGGATCACCCACATCCCTGAAGCGTTCGAAGGCGCGGGACTTCACGAGCCGTCCCTCGTGCAAGAGCTGGATCGGAATGATCCGCTTCTTCAGCATGCTCCATCCCAATGGCAGAAGTTCTCGATCAGTCGCAAGCCGTTGGCCTGGCCTTTTTCGGGATGGAATTGCAAGCCCGCTACGTTGTCGCGCGCGACGACACTGGTAAAAGGCGTGCCATAGGTCGTCGTCCCCAGCACATCCTCATCTCGCTCACACCTCATCATATAGGAATGCACGAAATAGAAGTCTCGATCGGTCTTTACCTGGTCGAGAAGCGGGTGATCACGTCGAAATTCGACGGCATTCCAACCAACATGTGGCAGCCGCCGTCCCGGCATATCGGCAAAACGGTCGACGCGCGCAGGGATACAATCGAGACCGGCAACGGGATCAGAGCCATTCCCGCCCTCGGTCCCGGCAGCGGCAAGTAACTGCATGCCGAGGCACACGCCCATGAGCGGACGCCCTTCGCGAATAAAGGCCTGCACACGTGCATTGGCGCCGCCCATCTCCTCCATGGCCGTCGCGAACCCGCCCACACCGGGCAAAAAGAGATGGCTCAACGTGTCGAAGGAATCGGCAGGGGTTACGATCACGGGGTCGAACCCCGCCTCGTACACCGCATTGAACAACGAGCAAAGATTGCCCATGCCAAGATCGAGAATGCCGATTTCCGGTGTCATCTCTCGGACGGGTCGATCACTCAGACGCTGCGCTTGGGGATGCCGCGATCGCTCTGCGGCTCGCGATACCATTCTTCAAAATCCCAGGTCTTCAGCGCCGCCTCGATCGCTTCGAAATCCGGCTGGAACGGCGGCACGATGGTGCGCGATACGATCTGGTTGAACTCGATCTCCGAAAGGCCGAGATATTCCAGGAAGAGATCGAGAGACGGCGGCCGGCGGCCTTCAAAATCCTCGATGAGGCGCTTCGCGTCGGGTTTCTCGACGCGGCCGTTGCGCAAATCCAGCGCCGTCATCTGCGTGACCCGTCCATAGCCCCGCTTGAGATATTTTATGTAGTCGCGCACGCCTTGCATCGAGCACTCGATCTTTTCGTAAGGATAGGCGTCCCAGGGCATGCCCTCGACCTGGTCGCCGCGCCAGTCGAGTGCCTCCTGGATTTGGGCGACCTGTCTTTTTACGTCCCAGGGAATGAAGGATCCGAGACAAATCGAGCGGTAGCGCAGTCGCTTCAGCGCGCGCGTCTCGGGGTAGGTGTAGGGCGCCAGGTCGCGCGGATCAAGCTCGAAGTCGTCTGAGATCATGCCGGACATGTCCTCGGCCGTAATGCCGAGATTGATGAACCGGTTGAAGCGAGTCTCGTCGACCTCTTCGATCTCGTCTTCGCGATAATCGTAGTAGGCCGTGTACTCGCTGGACGGTTCGCCCCAGATAACCAGAGGCACCTGAAATTTCAGCGCGATATGCATCGGATAGGAGAATATGCCGGTATGGCAATGCCAGCAGAAGTCGCCCTTTCGGATCAAAGCCTCGAGCATCAACCGCTTCACCACCTTCCAGTTCGGCGTGAAACTCATCACGTCAACACCGAGCTTCTTGAACGTGCGCTCGTTGTTTTTCAGAAGCGTGGGCCGCATAAAGCCATGATTGAATTGCATGACCAATGGCTTCAACTTGAACTCCTTGACTAGGTAATAGAGCGTGAAAGTGGAATCCTTGCCGCCCGAGAATGGCACGATGCAGTCGTAGTCGTACTTGCCTCGATGTTCTTCGACAATGCCCTCCAGGATCTTTCTGCGCGCGGCCCAATCTATGGCCTCGTCCTTGAAATCCTTTTGATGGCAAATATTGCATATACCGCGATCATCATATTCGATCGTCTCATAGGTCTCCGGCAATCCGCATTTCGTGCAGCGTATCATTTGTGCCTCACCATCCCGTCGCATTCATATTTCGACTAAACCTTGCGATCCGCACCGCGGCCCATTGTTTCGGCGGCGCGGCGCCCGGCATGCCCGTTCAAGTCTCCCAGTAACAAGCGCACAAGGCGCTCGCGCGCGGGTCGCTTGCCTTGCCATTGCGCTTCTATGTGCTGCGAAGGCTGTGACAATAGGTCACGGGCCGCCTCGAAGCCGCCCGGCGCGCTCAAATCGACAAAGAACAGGGCATCGGAAAGCAGCGGGCGCAAATCCTGACGGTATGGATTGTGCGCCGGGTGATCGAGCAGGACCAGCGGCTTGCCGCTCGCCAGACACCAGCCGAAGGTACTGGTGGCACGAGCCATCACGATCATGCCGAACTGCGACAGCATGTAGCGCACGTCGACGTCCTGCTCAACAAGTTCGATCTTGGCAGCCGCACGCGCACGCGCTATCACCGGATCCGGGTCCAGGTAACGGTTTCCGTAAGGATAAGTCTTGTAGACGACGCCCGAGCCCAGGCCGGAGAATATATCGTCGATGACGCGGATCTCGTGCTCGGCCAAGGCGAGATCGGAGATGCCGCGCAGGGACGGACGCTGGCGATTGGCGAGATAGAGCCCGGTGGATACGTAAAGAATCTGCGAGCGCGCGGCACGGCATGGTTGCCGGGTTCGCGGCGCCATGTCCGCGCTGGCGCCGACCGCCTCACAGCGTGCCCGGGCATACGTGCTGGCTTCCGCATGCCGGGCGCTTTCCGGTCCGTAGGCGCAGAAAAGACCGCCCGCCGCAGCCTCGAAGGTCAAATCCGCCGATGGGATTGCGGTTCGCACCTCGTTGGTCACACCGTGCTGACCGATACAGAATGGAATGTCCGCCTCCTCCAACGCTACCGCAGCGGCCAGGCCGCCGGGTGTCATGTCATACGCCAATATGGCGCGCTGGTGCCGCGGCGAAGCGGTCACGCCGGACAGCCTATCGCGCCAACCCTTCTTCCAACGACAATAGGAGAGCGCCGCCTCCTCGATAGCGAGCGCCAGAGCCTGCCGGATCCGCTCCGCAACCGGTCGGATAACGATCTTGCACAGCGCCGCCACGATCTCGTCACCCGTTTCGGCAATAACGATCTTGGCGATTTCGCTAGCCTGCTCTTGGACATCGTCAGCCGCTGCCGGCTCCGCCCGCAGCAATCGCGGCACATAGCCCTTTGCCAGAAGATGGCTGCTAACCTCCTTGCCCAGCGGGCTTACCCCAAGCAACCAGCATATGCGCGGCAAGACAGATTCCGGAACCAACGAGCCCACTTCCTTCGCCGCCCGGTAGACGAGACTGCTTCCGGGCTCGAACTTCAAGCGCGCAAGCAAACCGGGCCGCACGTCGACCTGACCTGGCAGACTGGTGGCGCCCGGTGGATTGGCAAGATAGGGGAAGCGGATGGGCGCGCTCGCCCCGTCCTCGGGCAGCAGCTCCGCCCAGCAGGGATTGGTGCGAAGCGCAAGCGCGCACTCGGAATCGCCATCGAACCGAGCCTCGGCGATGACGCAGGGTGCCAGCAAATCCTCGTCGCGGAGCATCATGCCGCGATAGAGCAGATGTTCCTCGACCAGGGGAATCCGCGCCAAGGCGAAAGCCAAATTCGGATGAGGCACGTTCGCCGCCGCAACCCCATAAATCGCCTGCGCGAGCGTTGCCGTAACCTCCGCCAAGCGTGCGAATCCGTCCTCGCCCAGGGCATCCACTTGCCGGGTCGGAATCTCCGGGTTGAGATGGAGGGCCGGTGCGCTGGTCCAGATCGGCGTGTCTTCCGGCAAACCTTCCAGTCGCATGGCCGCAACTGCAGCGTGACTGTCGGCAAACACACGGCCATGGCTGCCTCCGAGAGTCGCGAAGACGCCACTCTCGCGCGACAGCACATCGCTTGTCGCGCCGGTCAGCTCAGGACTAGCCATGGCAAGCATATGAGGCAACGACGTCATGCGTCGGTCAGCCGTGCCCACTCTCGCGCATCAGGTCCAACAGTGTCTCCGTATCCAGCCAGTCCTCGTTGATATGACTGGCATATTCGAAGCCCTCCGGCACCGCTGCCGCGCCATTGCCGATCAAGTGCGCATTGGACCAGAAAGACAATGTCGGTTCGATGATATACCGGTCTTCCAACGCCAAGGTGCTGCGCGCGTCATCGGCGGTGATCATCAGCTCGTGCAGCTTCTCGCCGGGCCGAATGCCAATCATCTCATGGGGCAGGTCCGGCGCCAGCGCCCGCGCCACGTCCACCACCTTCATGCTGGGAATTTTCGGCACGAAAATCTCGCCTCCCGACATCAAAGTGAGCGACGACAATACGAAGTCGACCCCCTGTTGCAGCGTAATCCAGAACCGCGTCATCTCCGGGTCCGTAATCGGCAGGACCTTCGCGCCATCCCGGATCAGGCGCAGGAAGTAAGGCACCACGCTGCCACGCGAACCCAGGACATTACCGTATCGCACCACGGCGAAGCGGGTATCCTGATTGCCTGACAAATTGTTCGCGGCAACAAAAATCTTGTCCGACGCGAGCTTGCTTGCACCGTAGAGATTGATGGGGCTTGCCGCCTTGTCGGTCGATAGCGCGATGATGCGCCGAACCCCCATGCGCAACGCCGAGTTCACGACATTCTCGGCACCGTGGATGTTGGTCTTGACGCATTCGAACGGATTGTACTCAGCCGCGGGCACATGCTTGAGCGCGGCGGCGTGAACGACGTATT
>PVBE012979551.1_pt1 | contig 22521 bp, 18 predicted proteins | sample 1631181 | NCBI WGS metagenome assembly PVBE01 (sample SAMN08397723, study PRJNA350692) | Marine metagenome, whole genome shotgun sequencing project. | isolation source: water | place: Pacific Ocean | collected 2012-04 | reverse complement strand
TTAACAATGTCCCCAGCTTGTCACTATCCTGGTTATTCAGTGACACCAACAAGGCCTCCGTTTCCGCCCTGGTACTCTCATTCGCGGTAGTCATTTCAGCCAAGTTGTCGGCTATATAGGCTGTGTATTCTTCCAGCATGGCCGGTCCTATGTTATTCCGCTGAGCATATTTTTGATTTTTGGGTTCAAATAATCCGCATAATGTCTGGCGATTTCATCATCGCCCTTAGGACTGGCATGAACATGATCCCAAAGCAGTTCAAATTCATCACCATACCCGCCAAAAATTTTGTGAAAGTCAATGAATTCAAATTTCCCGTCTTGCTCTAACTTTTCCGACAATCCGGCAGTGATATCGCCCACCCGCATATATAATTTGCGCCGCCTGTAATCAGCGCGAAACAAGCGGTCCAAATCCTCTTTGTATTCGGCTTCCCTTGGGTGAAGGGCAGTACGGCTGTAGATAAGTGGCTGCAAACCCAAAATAAATTGCCCCCCGGCGCCTGTTACGACATCTTGGAACTGGCCATACCGAGCCCATAAAGCTTTGACAACATTTTGCTTAAGATTAAGTTCATCGGGAATTTCCTCCGGCGGCATTTCGCCGGATCCGTGCAACAAATAGGACCAATATTCAGAATGTTGTTGGTAAATAATATTGTGCTTGGCGACGAGGTAGGGATCGTTGCGTAATCCGTACCAAATATCGTTGTGGCCACTGTGCGATATAACGATCTCCGGTTTTAACTCATGAACAAACATCAGATAGGACAACATTTCCTGCATCACCACATTGTCGTGCATGCCGAAGTTCAGAACAGTTATTTCACGATTCTTGAATTTTTTGCGCAGCCGATCCTGCAGCCGCTGAGGAAACATTTCGTCATATTGGCAGTATACGCTAAAAGCTGCTGACCCTCCGAAAACGGTAATTAGAATATGCCCATCCTGACGATCTTTCAGGTTTTGAAAATCTGTTTTGACCCTGAAACCGAAAGGATCGATATTGCCGACCTCCGGGTCAAGATAGAGACAGCCATAAGGGAAGTTGGCGAATCCCCACTGGCGCGGTCCCAGGCGGTTAAACACATGGGTATCCATATGGGGGAACTCAACTTCGTCAAACCGCTCCGGGTGGATCAACTGGAAAGGCCCGCGGCCGCTCAGGTCCAAACGGTTAATTTGATAGTGATAGACTCTCTGATCGGCCTGCCAAGTAGGAAGTTGGTCGGGCATTTTATTGACGACAAATACAACAATTTCGCTCGAAGTATTGTTAAAAGAGCCAAGAGGTTCAAAGCTTATTGTACCGGCAGTTGCAAAGCGGTCCTCGATGAGCTTCTTGGCCCGGTAGAGATCATTCTCAGCCACGTGCGTTTCAGTGACAAAGACAGCCACAGTCATACCAGGCTCTCCTTACTGATAATGTAATGGCCGATCACCATGTAGTCGATGTTGCTCCAGGAAAATGTTTCCAGCGCATCATAGGGCGCATTGACCACGGCCTCACCATTCAGGTTCATTGACGTATTCAGCAAAATTGGCGTTCCGGTCCGATTTTGGAACGCCTCGATTAGACGATAGTATAAAGGGTTGATCTCACGGTGCACCAGATGAACTCGCGCCGTCCCGTCAACGTGGGTCACGGCGGGAATTTTATTTTGCGCGTTTGGCAGGACATCAACTACAGCCAACATAAAATTTTCCGGTGAAGTTAAAGATTCGGCCTGTTCGATATTGAAGTATTCGTCCGCATGTTCGGCCAGCACCGATGGCGCAAAGGGACGAAACGGCTCGCGAAACTTGATTTTTGTGTTCACATTATTCTGCATATTAGCGTTTGTCGGATCGGCCAGGATACTGCGATTGCCCAACGCCCGTGGCCCCCATTCCGCCCTCCCTTGCATCCATCCGATTACTGACCCGGCGGCCAACTTGCCGGCGACATCCTCGATCATGGATTCTTCGTCGAAATAATTCTCGAAGCTCAACCAATGGCGATTAAGTGCGCTGAGAATTTCTGTGTCGGAAAACTGCCTGCCAAGATAAAGATCGACCAACGGTTTTTTCCCATCGTGGGCACCACCATGGGAAAAATAATATGCCAAGGCGGCCCCCAAAGCGCCTCCGGCATCACCGGCAGCTGGCTGGACATATAAATTACACCCTAAATCCTTTACCACCCGCGCGTTGGCCAAAGAATTCAAACCAACGCCGCCGGCCAGGCAGACATTCCGCGATCCAGCAGCTTCCATGGCATGAGAGATTATATGAAGAATGACTTCTTCGATCCGGTCCTGCAGGCTGGCGGCAATATTCGCGTAATGGTGATCCTCTGATTTTGCCAAGTCGAAATGCTCTCCCGGAGTCCGTGGAGGTCCAAGAATTTCAAGCAGCTTGTCATTGAAAGGCAAATCAATGGGACACAAAAACTCGAAATAATCCTGGGCGACTTCAAATAAACCATTTTCGGTCGTGGTAATCAATTTACGGAATGCCCCTTTCAATGAAGGATCACCAAAGCCTGCCATGCCCATTACTTTGTATTCGCCTTCATTGACCTCGAAGCCCAGAAAGGCGGTAATGGCGCTGTACAGTAATCCGATTGAGTGGGGCAGATTCTGCGCACTCAATTTTGTAATGGTATTATCAGATCCCGTTGAAACTGTGGTGGTCTCGTACTCGCCTACACCATCCATTGTGACAATTGCCGCCTCTTTAAACGGAGAGCAGTAATAAGCGGATGCAGCGTGGCTTTCGTGATGAGAGAGAGATAAAATGCGATCAAAATCGATGCCAAGCAAATCAGCGATGCGCGCTTCGGTATCAAATTTTTCCTGGTGAAACCAAGCATCGGTCACAAGAGAAAGATACCCGGCGGCGCGTTCAGGGTTTTGCAAATAGGACCAAACAATACGATCCCATTTCAGTGCCGTATTCTCGTAAAAGACCACAGCATCGAGATCACCGGCCGTTATATTTCCTTGCTGCAAGCAGAACGATACTGCTTGAAGAGGAATTCGTTCGTCGTGTTTTTTACGGCTGAATCGTTCTTCCTGGGACGCGGCAACAACATCACCATCCTGAACTAACGCTGCGGCGGCATCATGATAATCGAAGGAAAGGCCAAGTATATTCACGCGAGCTTATCCGAATTTAAACACCGCCGAAATGCGAGCCTAGTTTATCGATGGCCGCATCCAGCAGACTATCCTGCTTGCAGTAGCAAAACCTCACAAAGTGATCGATGCCGTTGGCGGCGCCGCCCTGATAGAAAGCACTGAAGGGCACGGCGGCTACGCCGGCGTCGACGGTCAGGTGTTTGCTGAACTTGACGTCATCACCGTTGAAACCCAAGGGCCGGAAATCAACGGTGACAAAATACGTCCCCTGGCTGTCTATGACATCGAATCCGACTTTATCGAGACCGGCCACCAACCGGTCACGCTTAGCCTGCAGATCGACGCCCAGGCTTAAAAAATAGTCGTCATCTTTACCAAGACCATAGGCCACCGCTTTCTGCAGGTTCGGGGGTGTCGTGAAGGTGAGAAACTGGTGTGCCTTGGCTGCCGCCGCGATGAGGTCCGGTGCGCCGGTCGAATAGCCCACCTTCCAGCCGGTCATGGAGAAGGTCTTGCCTGCCGAACCGATACGGATGCAACGCTCCGCCATACCCGGCAACGTCATTAAAGGGATATGCGGTCGGACGTCATAGACAATGTGTTCATAGACTTCATCGCAAACGGCGTAGGCATCGTATTTCTCCACCAGCTTGGCGATAAAGGTGAGTTCCTCCTCGGAGAACACCTTGGCCGACGGATTCATGGGCGAGTTCAGCATGATCAGCTTGGTCTTTTTGGAAAACGCCGCTGCCAATTCATCCAGCGGTAATTCCCAGTTGGGCGGCTCTACCCGCACCAGTTTGGGCACACCGCCCGCCTGGCGCAAAATCGGCAAATAGCTGTCATAGAGAGGCTCTATCAATACTGCTTCATCACCGGGATTGATCAGGCCTAATATCGAAGCGGCGATAGATTCGGTCGCCCCCGAGGTCACCATGACCTGGGACTGCCAATCCACATCCATGTCATAAAAGCGCTTGTTATGAGTGGCGACGGCCTGACGCAGTTCGGGGACACCCATCAAGGGCGGGTATTGATTGGGGCCATCATTTGTTGCCTGGGCGGCGACCGCCAAAATATCAGCCGGACCATCGCTATCAGGAAACCCCTGCCCCAGATTGATGGCTTGATGTTCAACGGCCAAGGCTGACATGACGGTAAAGACCGTCGTGCCGTATTCGCCTAATATGGTATTGCCCGGTTTCACGTTGGCGCCCCTCTTGAAAAGTAATTCAGCCTATCTAGCATAAAAAAAGGGGCTGACATAGCTAAGCTGGAAGTTGCCCGGTACATGGCTGGTGATTTTGTCGAAAACATTAAACAAGAGGACTCCGAAGTACAAAAAAGAATTCGAACAGTCCGCCAAAAAGAAAGCCAAAGACAAGCTAAGCTGGACCGATAGAGGACCCCTGGCCAGAAGGAAGGTCCCCCCTTTCGAACAAACCCAGGAGCAAAGAACCAGGAACCACCAGAAGCCGCCCCAGTGACTGGAAACCACTGGCGGATTAGCATCTCCCCACCCTAACCCTCCGCCCCTTGCGGGGGAAGGTCGGGATGGGGGGGCGGTGATTTTTGGGGAGGGCTTTACCGTTGGCATATAATATTGACCAAGGCCTGGCGCTTTTCATTTTGCACGATATCGAGGGCGCGCTTTAGGGCGGCGGGTAAATCTTCCGGCTTTTCAACGCTTTCGCCGTAGCCGTCGAAGGCGCGAGCGATCTCTTCAAACTTGGGCGACGGGCCCATGCCTACCATCGGAAAATTATCCGTGGAAACAGCCGTTCCGTCCGGATGGACGTTGCGGGTGCTGTTGGAGACCTCGTCCCAGGCACCATTGTTGAAAACGATTGTGAGCAGCGGTAAACCGCTGGCCGCCGCCACCTGGTGACAGGCGGTGGGCACATTGAAGATGTAAGAGCCATCTCCCAAGGTAACAATAACGGTTTTATCCGGCGCACCGAGTTTTGCCCCAAGCGCCGCCCCGAACCCCCAACCAAGACCGGCCGAGTGCGAAGCTCCGAAATAGGTTCCGGCAGCCGGTGGCGGTGCGTGACGCAGGTCCAGCGGATACTCGTTAACCAAAATTGTATTTGCTCTAAGCTAACCGGCCATCCACCGAGAGGCATATTGAAATCCGATGGGTGTCCGCTCGGCTTCGGAGCGGGCCGATTTTTCCCACGCGGCGCGCTCCGCCTTGTGCCGCGCGGCCAATCCTTTGAACCGCATTTTCACGTCTTCATTGTTTGCCCGTTGTCTTACTTCTTTGGCGAGCAATGGCAACGAAACCTCTGGGTCGGCTGCCAGCGGAACATCGCAACGAAAATCATGGCTGGGATAGCGGCTGAAAAATGGATCGGTGGCAAGATGGATAACTTTGGTCTGCTCGGGCAATTTGACGCGGGCGGGAAACCATGGCACGTCACAATCCACAACCAGTAAAGCATCCGCTTCAGCAATACCGGGATGAACCTGTGAGCCAAATACGTAACCGGCGTGGCAGGGATGATTGGCAGGAAAGTTGCTATATACCGGGCTGGCTTCGACGACTTCAATGGCGGCGGCATCAGCCAGTTCTACCAGGCCATCAACAGAGGTCGGTTTTTTACCCAATTCCGAGGTCACAATAAGAGGCCGCTTGGCATGGGCCAAAATACCCGCCGCTGCCGCTAATTGGGAAGGGTTGGGATAGCGGCGGCACGAACCTTTGCGGCGTGGCGCCGTCGAAAATAAGAATTCCGATAATGGTTGGGCAATGACATCCCGGGGTAGTGACAGAAACACCGGGCCGCACGGTTCCTCGAGGGCGACCTCCAGAGCGCGATCGATCACCGTCTCCAGTTGCGCCGGATGCCGGAGTTCGTAGTCCCACTTGACGTATTCCCGCACCATACCCGCCTGATCAAAACTTTCCTGGGCCCATTGTACGTGAATATCTTTCGCACCCGGCGTGCCGGGATCATCTGTCAAAGCGGATCGGGCGGCGAGAACGACCATCGGAATATGCGCCCGGGAGGCGTTCATGATGGCACCAGCGGCATTAGCCGTCCCCGGCGTCGAATAAACGATGGCGACCTGGGGCTTCCCGGTGACGGCATAATAGCCGTGGGCCATAGCGATGGCGGTCTGTTCATGGGGTGTCATGACCGGACGGGGGGTCGTTTTACCGTCGGCTTCGAATTTGGCCAGTGCGTCGATGATCGATGTAAAAGCATTGCCAATGATACAATCCACACCCCGCTCCCGGATAACTTCCATCAGGGCCTGCCCGACTGTTTCCACTTCTACGGTCTTGATCGTCATTAAATACCCCTATTCCAGCTTCGCGCCCGCGTCGACCCAACGGCCAAGCAATTTTCTTTCGGCATAGGTAATCGTCACTTCATGGCCGCGCCCATCTTTGTTGGGCATGGTCAAGGTATCCACCGCGCGGACCTTGATGCGTGGAGCATGGCGTTTAATGTCCTCTGGCTGGTCGAAGGCAACACCGCCGGGTGTCGGGCCGAAGTTGGGGTCTGAAGGGACAGTAGAATGACATCTCAGGCAATGTTTGCTAACGATGGCGCGAACTTCGGTAAAGTCAACGGGGGCTTTATCAACCCTGCCCGGAGGCGCTTTGACGGCAGCAATAATGGCGATCGAGAGAGCCAACCCGACCAAAGCCAACCCCAGCGCCCAAAGACCTGCCTTTCCACTCACCACTAAATGCCGCACTAAGATGAACGCCACCACCAGAACAGCCAAGACAAGCCAGTTGAGGTGATGGCTGTAAAGCACGGGATAATGATTGCTGATCATCAGCACGACGGTGGGGAATATCAGGTAACTGCTGTGGTTGGACCGCACTTTGGCGTGCGCGCACAAGACCTCGTCGGCCGGGCGCCCTTCCTGCCGCGCCTCCATCATCTCTTTCAGGGCGGGCAGCAGCCGGAACCAGATGTTGCCCATCATCAAAGTGCCGAGAACAGCGCCCATAAGAATAAAGAGAGCCCGGCCAGAAAAAATTTGTGCCACGCCCCAGACCACAATGACAAATATGGCCAGGGACAAAATAACAGGCAGCAGCGTCATTCGATTTAGAGGCATACGCCAAAGATAATCGTAGAGCAGCCACCCCAATACCAGCAGCGCTGCGATCATCGCTGTGGCAATTGGTGCATTGAGGGGTTTCCCGTCTGCATCCAGGAGCAAACCGCCACCAGGAAAATGGGCGAGCATGACCAATAGCAGCAGGCCGCTAATCCAGGTAAGAAGTGTTTCCCGCTTGAACCAAATGTGGGTCTTGGCCATCCCATCCGGGCCAAGACCCAGCTTGTCCACCAATAATGAACCCGCCAGGTCGATCAACCATGGCTCGCCTTTCTCTCCCCTTGTCGCTCGGTCTGGATTGGCGAATATCCGGTCTAACCAGAGAAGATAAAGCGAACCGCCAATCCAGGATATTCCCGCCATGATGTGGAACCAGCGCAACACCAGATCGATCCAGTCGATGGTATTCCACTCCATTATCCTGTCCCCCTTCAGATCATTTGGTCACGGTTTGATATTGAATAATTAAATCCGGGGTGCAACAGAATTTTTAGTGATGCGGGGTAAGATTCAAGTTCTCGGATAAAAATTCACACCGGATGACGTTGAAGGCATCCGGCTGTTCCAAATTACTAAGATGGCCGGTATCATCAATTACCGCCATCAGGGCATAGGGTATTTTTTCCATCATGGTTTCACCGATGGCAGGCCGCGTTAGCTTGTCATGCTAGCCGAAAATTAGCTGAACCGGCACATCGATATCAGACAGGCTACCGCTGGCATCATAGGTAAGCCTCGGCTCGATGGTCTTCAGATGTCAGTATGTATAACCACTAGACTTTGGTGGAGCTTCTCCCACCCTCCCCGGCTGCAATTGGGACGGACCAATGATTTGATCAAATCCGGCGCCAGATCAGCTGGTGTCTTTATCTTTTCTACGTGGTTTCTGCCGCATTTCGATAAATTCCTGCTGTTTTTCATGGCTCAGCGACGTTTCGTAACTGAAAAAGTAATCGTATAATGTCAGTGTCGCCACCCTCTCTTGGTAGCGCAGAAAAAAGTCCATCAATATGCACGCGCCCATGGAGAGCCCACCAGATAGGCTTTCTCCATTTTTTAGGTATCTAAGAGGCGCACAAAATCATAGCTGAAATCGCTAAAATTCAATGGACCTTTGTAGTCGTCGAAAGAACCATAGCCCCGCGCATCCCAAAAAACGCCAGTGCACAGGCCGGCAAGCGCCAACTGCTGATCCGTCCAACTAGTCCGGTGCCGCCGGTGCCAAGTAGAAACACCACCGGTAGCCCTTCCCCGACCTCGTCAAAGCCAAGCGTCGGAATGCCATCCACAATATGTTGCGTGATTTCTCGCGTTTCCATCAGACAAAAAGTGATAAGAGGTCATTGTTGAAGGGTCCACTGAGGATCTTCATAGTTTCAATTTTAGTTCAACAATTTGAGTCCGATAGCCCATCTTTTGGGATCAAAATGTAATCAAGCGTCATCAAAACATTCCGTCCTTTCCCAACTGGAATTGAGTAACTTGTGCTGTCGGATTTGATCGCGCATAGTACCCGCCTCTCGTGCTTCAAAATTAGGAGTTCATTTAACTTGCAAGGCGTAATTTATGATAACGGCAATCGTCCAGTTCAAAGTTTCAGGTGACACGACCAAGGAACAGGTCATCGAAAATATGAATAATGTCGCGCCAAAATTCGAAAGCATGCCAGGGCTCATCCGCAAAAACTTCCTGTTTGACGGTGAAAACGGTGTTGGCGGCGGCGTCTATACTTGGGAAACAAAAGAAGCAGCCGAAGCCGTGTATGCTGAAGGCGGTCCCTGGCGCGAAGCAATCAAAAATCTTTATGGCGTGGACCCATCAATCACCTGGTTTGAAACCCCCATCATCGTCGACAATGCCATGGGTGAGATAAAGACGGCTTCTTAGTCAAAATACTCGACCGTCAAAAATCTATCCTAACCAAACAGAAAGAAATTGTATTGACCTTAGCCGTCACTTCAAACCTCCGCGGCATACTTTTTATGCTGGGCGCGGCAACAATCTTCGCGCTTAAAGATGGCTTTGCCAAACATTTGAGTACGATTTATCCTGTCGCTGAGTTGCTTTGGGCACAGTACAGTTTGCTGCTGCTTCTAGTTCTTCCTTTCATTACCTGGCGTTACGGCTGGCGGGCTCTCAGACCTAAGAGTTTTCTTTCCCAAATTCTCCGGGGATTGCTAGGCGTCGGTACGGTCGGTCTCTTTTATCTGGCCATTCAGGATATTCCCCTGGCGGATGCCACCGCGCTTTCGTTTATCACGCCCATTATTGTCACGCTGCTATCGCCGTGGCTGTTGAAGGAAAAAGTAGGATTGCGTCGTTGGGTAGCGGTGATCATCGGTTTTATCGGTATCCTGCTAATCGTGCAGCCGGGGTTTCAGGAAATTCGGGTCGGTACTCTTTACGGATTGGCGGCCGGCGTCGGCTTCGCGTTCTTTCAAATGGCCACGCGAAAACTGGCTCAACGCGAAACTCCAATGGTCACAGTTCTTTATACGGCGCTGGTCGGCGGCGTGATCTTAAATTCTTTCCTTCCTTCCTATTGGATCACACCTCAAGGGCCTGATATTGCCATGCTTTTGGTTATGTCAGCTTTCGCTGCAACCGGCCAAGCCATGATGATATACTCATTCGTATCAGCCCCCGCGGTGGTGGTTTCGCCGTTCTTCTATGTCACGATCATTGTCGCCACTGCGACCGGTTATATTGCGTTCGGCGACTTCCCAAATCTCGTCGCCTGGGCCGGCATAGCCATCGTCATTGCCTGCGGCATTTTCATCGCGCTCCGCGAGGCCAAGGTGACGGAGATCGAGGATTAAATTTTAGGATAAATCCAATCCTAGTGATGCTCAAAAAGTTGTCAGTACTCGGTCGCGGCTTCAACGTCGATGTCGTCGACGCCAATGGTGTATTTGGAAATGATTCTCAAATTCTTCGCCGCCATAAGAACGTCGCGGGTGACAGGGTTTTGACGGTTGGCCACGCTCATCATGGCGCAGACGGGATCGTCCAAAGCGTCGGCGATGTTCAAATCTTCGGCGGCAAAGTTTTTCCAGAAGGCCGATCCTAGCCGAAGTTTACGGCTGGCTTCTTCCATTTGTCGATGCGACTCGCCGCTTTCATCCACGGGTGTGTAGATGAATACCGTTGGTTTGGTCATTCACTGTCCTCCCCACACTTCCGGTCGGCTGTATTAAAGCTGCTCTAGATACCAATCCAGGATGTCGGCTCCGGTCATAAAGACCACGCCCGGTTTTTCCAACAGTTCTTTGAAAATTCGGCGGAAGTATTTGATGCGATGCGGCACACCGTGAATATAAGGATGTACGGCAATAGCCATGATGCGGACATTGTCGGCGCCTTCCTCATAGACTGTTTCGAAAAAATCCATCGTCCGGTCATAAAGAATGGAAGACTGATGGTGTTGCAACAACATGATGGGAATATCATTGAGCTCGGTGGTATAGGGGATTGAGTAGAGCGGCCCGTTATCGGTATACACCACGCAGGGCTGATCGTCTAAAATCCAGTCGGCGGTATATTCGAAACCGGCCTCGACCAAAAATTCTGGTGTTTGATCCGTCTGAGTAAGTCCGGGACCCATCCATCCTCTCGGTTTGTAACCACAAAAAGACTGGAGTTTCTCCATTGTCTTATGGATATCCGTCTGTTCATCCTCGAGCAAATACATCGGTTTTTGAATGTAGCTATGCCCCATGAATTCCCAATTGTTTTCGAGAGCGGCTTCGGCGACGCGGGGATAGACGTCGACCACGGTGGCATTCATGGATACTGTTGGCGTAACGTCAAATTCCTTCAAAACATCCAGCATACGCCAAACCCCAATACGCATGCCGTATTCGAACCAGCACCAATTGGGAATGTCAGGGACATGGACCGTGTCGCCCGGCGGCGTCAGAATACGTCGGGGCAACGGTTCCGTCGGCACCCATTCTTCCAGATTGACGATTGGCCAAACAATAACCCGACCACCATCCGGCAGCTTCAGCGGTTTGCGATCAACGATGGCGCTGTAATCAATACGATCCTTTATTTCCATGATTTCCCCGATATTTTGTTCTATTAAGCTAATAATTTAGGCAATTGCCCCTTTATTAGGCAGGTTTCTCATATTAGCGATATATGAGGATTCTATACCACTGTATAACGAGCTGATAAATAAGGCAAAAGTACATTTTCATGATTCTGGCACGAGTCCTGCGATGATGAAATGGATTCAAGAACCAAATAATAGCCGAATTTTTAATAAGAGATAGAGCCTGATGAAGAAAATAGAAGCGATCATAAAGCCTTTTAAACTCGATGAAATCAAAGAAGCGCTCCAGGATGTCGGTCTGCAGGGAATCACTGTTGTCGAAGCCAAGGGTTTTGGCCGGCAGAAAGGCCACACGGAACTATACCGGGGTGCCGAATACGTCGTCGATTTTCTGCCCAAGGTGAAAATCGAATTGGTGGTTGAGGATTCTCAAATGGAAGCAGCCGTTGAGGCTATCCAAAAAGCGGCCCATACCGGCCGTATCGGTGACGGCAAGATTTTTATCAGTTCAATTGAAGAAGCAATTCGCATTCGCACCGGAGAAAAAGGTGCGGAAGCAATTTAATTTTTAGGGCCAGCTTAGCCTGCGCCTTGGCTGGTCTTCTAATTAATCCATATTCACTAACGTCAACTAGAAAGGAAGAGCAAAATGACGCTCAATTGCAAAACACCAGGGGATGTCACCAAGGCGGTAGAAGAAAACGATGTCCGCCATATTGATCTCAGATTCACCGATCCGAGGGGCAAGTGGCAGCATCTGACTCAGGTGCCCTACACCATTGATGAAGACGCCTACACGGACGGAATTTTCTTTGATGGTTCCTCCATCGCCGGCTGGAAAGCCATTAACGAATCCGACATGGCGCTGATCCCTGATCCGACGACGGCTGTCATGGATCCCTTCTCGGCCCAGCCGACGATGATATTAATCTGCGACGTGCATGACCCGATTACCGGCGAACAGTACGCGCGCGATCCTCGCTCGACCGCCAAACGCGCCGAAGCTTATCTGAAAAGCACGGGTATCGGCGATACGGCATATTTTGGTCCGGAACCAGAATTCTTCGTCTTCGATGACGTCCGTTTTGACGTTTCCATGGACAATACCTTCTACCAGATTGACCACGAAGAAGGTCCCTACAACACCGGCCGCGAATTCCAGGACGGCAACACCGGCCATCGGCCTCCTGTCAAGGGTGGTTACTTCCCCGTCCCACCGGTCGACAGCATGCATGATCTGCGCTCCGAAATGGTATCCACCTTGACGGATATGGGCGTCGTAATGGAAAAACATCATCACGAAGTTGCGCCCTCCCAGAATGAGCTGGGCATCAAGTTCGATACCTTGGTCAGCAGTGCCGATAATATCCAGGCCTATAAGTATGTCGTACAAATGGTTTCGCATATCTACGGCAAAACGGCGACCTTCATGCCCAAACCAGTCATTGATGACAACGGTTCCGGTATGCATACGCACCAATCGATCTGGACTGACGGCAAACCGGCCTTTGCGGGTTCGGGCTATGCCGATCTCTCCGAAACGGCCTTGAACTATATCGGCGGCATCATCAAACATGCTAAAGCCATCAACGCTTTCTCCAATCCGACGACCAATAGCTATAAGCGCTTGATCCCGGGCTTTGAGGCACCTGTTCTGCTGGCTTATTCAGCCCGTAATCGTTCGGCCTCCTGCCGTATTCCTTATTCGGCCAGCCCCAATGGCAAACGTGTTGAAATCCGCTTTCCGGATGCCATGGCCAACACCTATCTTGCGTTCTCGGCGATGCTGATGGCCGGCCTTGACGGCATTCAGAACAAAATCGATCCAGGTGACGCCATGGATAAGGATCTTTACGACCTGCCGCCGGAAGAACTGGCCGGTGTACCGACGGTCTGCGGCTCCCTGCGTGAAGCTTTGGATGCACTTGATGAAGACCGCGACTTCCTCAAAGCCGGCGGCGTCTTCAACGACGAACTTATTGACGGCTTTATTGAACTGAAGATGGAAGAAGTTCTCTATGTGGAACACACCACCCATCCGGCGGAATTCGAAATGTATTATTCTGCCTAATCAAAGTACGAATAGACAAAAAAATTGGGCCGCCTCGTTAGAGGCAGCCCTTTTTTTGTCTAGCTATATCCGTTTTGGATTAGAGCTTGCAGTCTTTAGCGTGCGGCGTTTCGTGGTCTTTCAGGACTAATTCGTCAAGCTTCGTCGTCCATACGCCATCCTTGTCGACGACCACTTTCCGGGAATAGTAATTCTGGATCGGATAGTGATTTCTGCCGAATTTGAACTTATCCCGCAAAGGCGGAAAGTCGAGTTTTTCCATAGCAGCTCGCATACCGTCCACATCTTTCATGTTGCCCCCCACGGCGTCGGCACCGGACTTGATCAACATAATGGCTTCATAGGACTGAGCGGAGAAGTGGGAGGGATACGCTTTAAATTTCTTTTTATAATCGGCCACGAAGCGCTTGTTGGTCGGGTTCGGCTGGTCGGGTGACCATTGGATCGTATGGAAGGAACCCAAAATGCCTTTGAGTTTCGCCTTATTCTGATAGAAAGGCAAAGTCATGTTGTCAACTGAGTAATTGTTGTAAAGCGGGAATTTCTTGTACATGCCCGCCTGTTCATACTGGGTAAGGAATTTCGGACCCCATGCGCCGGGATAGAAAATCCAGACCGCATCGGCGCCGGACGCCCTGATCTTGGCAAGTTCAGCCGACCAATCATATTGTTTCATGCCGGTCAGTTCTTTTCCGACAATCTTTCCTTTAAATGTGCTGACCACGCCATTGGTAATGTCTTTACCGGCGGCGTAGTTGGGTGCCAGGACATAGAGTTTTTTGATGCCGTCCCGGTTTAAAAGCGCACCCATGGCCCTAGCGGATTCTCCGTTTTCCCAGGACATATTAAAAAAGTTCTTATGACATTTTTTACCGGCATAAGCGGAATACCCGGCATTGGCGCTGACGAAGATCTTACCGGCCTTGAGAACAGACGGCGCAGAGGCGGCTAAAACATGGGACCAGATATATCCGGTCATAATATCGACTTTGTCTTTTTTCAGAAGTTTGTCGGTTTTCTGCTTGCCCTGCTTTGGGTTAATGGCGTCGTCCTCAAAGAGAACCTTTACGTCGCGACCGCCCATTTTATGACCAATATGATCAAGCGCAATTTCCACGCCTTTTACCATCTGCTTTCCGATAATCGAGGCCGGTGTGGTCAAAGTGGTCACGAAGCCGATCTTAATCGGTTCGGCCGCTTGGACTGCTGTAGCAGCAAAAGCGCCAACAATAGGTGCCAGCCATAAAATTCTTTTACTCATCTTCATACTCCCTGTTTATCAAATTTTTAATACCAAGTGAAATTCTCGTTTGTAACCGGTCCAATCTAACCAATTCACATAAAACTTGCTGCAAAAATAACCATGTAACGGAGAGAACACAACCATATTTGACGATCGACGCTTAAAGCCAGCGGCGAAGTTTGCGATCCCGGCGACAATACTGATTTTACGTGCGTATCGGTTCATCAATCATTCCAAACAATTTGGCGAAGACCGGGATCACATCAACGGAATTGAGACTTTCTGGAACCAGGCCAAACGTCATCTGCGACGCTACAACGGCATCCCAAAACACCATTTCCATTTCTATATTAAGGAGTGCGAATGGCGCTTCAATTATCGGCCAACCGCTAACCTGTTGAAAGTATTACCACAATGGGTCAAACTGTGAATACTTCGAACTTATTCTGTGTACGCCCAAACAAAATGAAAGCATATGACGCATGAACGATCAAATTCCGGCAGCAAAACTTGATATACAACTACCCAAATCCAAGGGCGAAATTAGCCGCATCCAAAGTGAGCGGAAGAAAATTGCCTTGGCCAATGCCAGACAGGCACCGTTTTATGCCGGTAAGCTGGATCACGTAAATTCCGATAAGCTGGACGATCCGGAGGAATGGGCAAAAGTACCGCTGGCCGACAAAGAGATGCTCCGGGATATTGGGGTCGAGAGCTTCAACGAGCAATTCCTGATCGCCAAACCAGGGGAAATTGCGGAATACTGGCGGTCGGGAGGCGCCACCGGGGTTCCCCTCTTTTATCCGCGCAGTTTTACAGACCTCCACTACACCTATATCCAACTTTGCCGCTGCTGGGCGGTGATCGGTGCGGAACCCGGCGATTTTTGTCACCAGTCGTTTCCCTATGGCGTTCATCCGGCGGGACAATTGTGGTCGCGCTCCGCCAATATGAGCGGCATTGGCGTTATGTGGGCAGGATCCGGCGCTAACACGCCTTCTGAAACCCAATTGGAACTTATGCAGAATCTAAATCCGACCATGTGGATGGGCATGCCGAGCTATGGCCTGCATTTGGCAAATTTAGCCGAAACAAAAGGCATTGATCTGGCAGGCAGCAGTATCCGAAAAGTGCTGGTTGGGGCCGAACCCCTCTCAACGGCGAAGCGGGAAAAGCTGGAAAGGTCTTGGGGCGCGGAAGTGAATGACCTCTTTGGCATGACCGAGATCGGAATACTTGGCGCCGATAGTGCGCTGCATGAGGGTTTTCATATTTGGACCGACCAGGCAGTTTTCGAAGTAATCGATGAGGATACCGGATTACCGGTGCCCGATGGCGAAGAAGGTCTAATGGTGATCACGCCCTTGTTCATAAATACAGCGACGCCTTTCCTGCGTTGGAGTTCAGGCGATATCGTCAGTATCACGGAATCCTCTATCGATGGTCCGTTTTCCGTATTTCCCGTCATGCGGCACGCCCGCCGAACGGTCGGCTTTTTCAAAATTCGTGGCATCAATATTAATCATTCCGAATTTGAAGACTTCATGTTCCAAATAGGCGAAGTAAATGATTTCAAAGTAGAGGCTCGCGCCGCCGACGGAAACGACGAATTGTATATCGGCATCGAAGTCAAACGGGATAGCGAAGCGGCGACGGTTTCTGATGATGTCACGGCAAGAGTTCGTGATGTTTTTGAGGTCCGGCCGACCATAGAAGTGCTGGAAACCGGTTCCTTGGGCCGAGAATTTGAAGCCAGCGTTAAAGCTCCAAGATTTGTCGACGCGCGCGGATAGGCGTAAGGAAACCGTCCCCTAGGAAAAAAAGGGCGGATTTCTATTTTTATTTTGGGATTTTAGGTATTAGGCAGCGAGCTTATGTGACTGTTCTTTAGCAGACTCATGAGCCGATACATGCACATGTTTTCTGGCTTCGCTAGTACTCCAATGGACAGAGACCGGCCAATTTCCAGACCGATTTTCGAAAATTCCACATTAACTATACAACTCAAACATAATATCGTATGTGATGACGATCATGGATAACGAGAATTGTATTCTGTTTGCACCACGATGAAAAATATGGATCAACAGCAAACCAAACATAGCCAGATTGTATGGGCGCGTAATTAAATCTCAGGGATCTAAAACAAAATGACAACTTTGAGTTTCTCTGCAAACGCAGAGACCACAATAAATTAACGTGGCTTTTGAACACAGATTATACCCCGACATAAATCTCGCCATCTTGCCGAATATCGGTAAGATGACGTTGCGGGAAGACAGGGAACAAATTAAAGCTTTGTTGTCAGACCCTGAATATAAACCCGGGCATGAAAATTATCCGCGACACGACAGCAGCCATTCTCCCCCCGGAATGCGGTTTGAATATTTTTCACAATAAAACCCCGCCGGAAGTAAGCAGATTTGGCAGCAGTTAGGGAATACTAAACTGGCTTGGGGATACTGCTGGAAGTCAACTTTGATCCGACATCAGACGATTGATCAACTTTAGGCAAATACGGATTACTTATCCCGCTCGTCCCGGACGCGTTTTGCCTTGAACTCCGTTTTTGGCAACGTTCCCGGTGTCAGCACTTCGACATCAACCCGCACCTCGCAGCGCCCACGAATTTCGTTTTGCACTTGATCAGCCACGTTATCGGCGTGCTCAACCCGGGCGGTCATGACATCCAGACCTTCGTCGTTGGTTTTGATCAAAATTTCATACTCATCGCCAATTCCGTTGACGGCACGGATTGCTTCTTCTAATTGAACCGGATACATTTTAATGCCGCGCAGATTGATCAGATCATCAGACCGGCCGGAAAAAGCGCCGATGGCGCGCACATGAGTGCGCCCGCAATCACATTTATCCGTCGTATAGGTCGTATAGTCACCTACCAAAAAACGCAGCTGGGGTGAACTTTCAGAATTTAGGCTCGTGCATACGGTCAGGCCCCGCTCTCCTTCGGGTACAGCTTCTTTGCTGTCGGCATCGACCAACTCCCAAATTTGGATGTCTTCCATCAGGTGAGTGGTGATCGGACCATCACCAGCATCGGAAGCCGGGCATGAGTATCCGCCACAATGAGGGGCGACTTCGGTGCAACCATAGAACTCGACCAGGCGAGCGCCCCACAAATTCTCCAATCGCTCACGGGTATTGGCGACACCACTCGCCGGTTCACCGCCCACCAAGATCGTTTTGACCGAGCTTTTTGCCGGATCCATTCCCTTTTCTTCCATGACCCGGCCCAAATGAAGGGCATAGGAAGGTGTACCGAGAATTACAGTCGGTTTGAAACGCTCAACAATCATCGCCCGCATGGCAGAATCCATACCGCCGCCGGGAATCGCCGCAACATTCATTTTTTCCAAAGCGTATTGAACTCCCCAGGCAAAGACGTGAGGCCCGTATCCAGTACATAGAAATACGGAATCACTGGGACGAATGCCGAAGGAGTGAATGGCACGGGCGTTGGCCCAGGACCAAAGTTCCCGGTCGACCTGTGAATACCGAAATACCCGTGGAACACCGGTCGATCCCGAAGAAGAGAAAAGCATCCAGCCGCGTTTGGTCCAGAGATCCTCATCCATCATACTGTAGGTGCCATAGGGTGGATTTGCGACGACGTCTTCCATCATCTCAGATTTATCCACGACCGGCCAATTGTTCAGATTGTCAATGGATTGAATATCCGTCGGCGCTAAATCGAGACGGTCGAATCGGCGGCGATAGAATTCGCTATTTTCATACAGAAATGGGGTAAGAGCCTGGAGTTTATCATTCTGGATTGCGACCAGCTCATCGCGGCTGACGCAATCCAATGACGGTGACCAATAGTCGTCGGATCCGGGTGCATTCGAATCTCGTTTATGCCGTTCGATCGTTTCCAGCCAAGTTGCTCGGGTCTGTTCTTTCCTGTCCCCTCCCATTTGGGGGCCTCCATTTTTAGTTTGAATTATTCTAAAGTGACAATACAGTTGCGATAGAATATTAGCCAATACCGGTTTTGTACAGCAACCTTCAAATACTCAATCAGGAAGTAATTCAGGGAACCAAAGAATGACCAACCGCCTTCACCCACCGTTCCGCGCCGATCACGTGGGCAGCCTTTTGCGGCCAAAATCGATCACCGAAGCCTTCAAGAAACAAATTGCCGGGGAAATAGATGACGCAGAGTTCAGAGCGATCAATGACGCCGCCATCATAGACGTTATCAAGCTACAGGTAGAAGCTGGTCTTCAATCTATTACCGATGGTGAATTTCGGCGTGCCTCCTATTGGTCCCGGTTTGTCCAACGGGTCGACGGATTGGAGGTGCGGGAAGCTTTATTTACATTTCACGACGATCATGGCCATGAACAGGAATTCACGGCGCCGCATGTAGCTTGCAAGGTCAGACGGTCTCAATCCATAGCCGGTGAGGAATTTGCTTTTGTTAACGCCAATACAAATGCAACGCCTAAGGTCACTCTCCCCTCCCCGCCCTCAATGCATTTTTGGCGGCTGGATAAAGGCATCGAAGATGGTGTTTACCAAGACCACGAAGAGTTTTTCGCCGACCTTGCTAAGGTATACAGAGAGGAAATTTCGGCGTTGGCTGACGAAGGCGCTACATACATTCAACTGGATGACGTTCCCATCCCCATGCTGTGTGACCCAACCGTGCAGGAACGTGTCCGATCCACCGGCATGGATCCGGAGCAGTTGATGAACGACTATATCGATCTGTTTAACGATTGTCTGAAGGATAAACCGGCATCAATCACTGCAGCGGTCCATATGTGCCGCGGTAATTATAAAGGTAAATTTCTTTCAGAAGGTAGTTACGAGACATTCGCCGAGAAGTTTTTCAATGACCTGGATGCAGATGCATTTTTCCTGGAATACGATACGCCCCGGGCTGGTGATTTCGAACCACTACGATTTGTCCCCAAAAACAAAACTGTCGTTCTCGGACTGGTATCGAGCAAATCTCCTGAAATGGAAACCGTTGACGAATTGGGTGCTCGCATCGACGAAGCAGCCCAATCTATAGATTTGGAGCAGTTAGCCCTGAGCCCCCAATGTGGTTTCGCCAGCACCGTGGCAGGCAATCCGGTCACCGAAGATGTAGAGAAAGCGAAACTCAGCTTAATTGTCGAGGTTGCGGACAAAGTCTGGGACTGAAGGAAATATGATCTAAATCATAGAATTAATTTCGAATCTGCTTTTTGTCTTTGCTTTATGTCTTTCAGTCGGAGTTAAGTTATTTCTTGCTGGCTTGAAGGACCATACTCGGTAAAATCCATCGCCCCGTCGTCCGCCAAGCGAATAGTCCGGGCGTTCATTGGTTTTATATTATGTGCTGCGTTAATCGACAGCGTTTCGCCAGACTTGGCAGCCAAGCCAAAAATTCTCTATTTGGAATTGATGTCTTTTTCCGCCCGGACGCAAGGTGACGACGGGATGAGATATTCGCCAATCACAACAGTTCTCGGCATCCCCGGCAAAAAATATTTTCCCTATGTATGCCGTATGCTGCCGCGCCGTCGTGACGCGGTCGTCAACTATTATAGCGATTGCCCCATACCCATTGATGAGCAGGACCGAATGGTCTATTCGCGAAATCAGAAACGGTTGATCAAAAGGATTAAAGACTCACTTAATGGCGGCTATATGTGGCGCGTCTATACTGTTTCTGGAGCACGCACAGGCGTTAGCAAACCGACGAAACATCTTAAGCTGAAAATAAAGCAACAATGCGTGAATGGTTTGCTGAAAAAAGCCAACTAGTGCTTTAAAATCTGCCTTATGCTTTATTTTTCCTACGGCTCCAATATGGATCCAAGCCAAATTCGTCGCCGTTGCCCATCGGCACGATTTGTCACCGTGGCGCTATTGCCTGATCATGCGCTGACCTTTCCCATCCGTTCCCCGCGCCGACGCTGCGCCGCCGCCGGAATTGTTCCGGCAAAGGGAAAGTCGGTTTGGGGCGTGGTTTTCCGGATCACGGCATCGCGGGATATCACTGCCCTGGACCAAGCCGAAGGATATCGATTCCCCGGCAGCCGAAAAAACCGTTATCGCCGGGTTTCTTGTATCGTGTATGCTGACCAAATACCCTCAAAACCGGTCCAAGTTTATACTTATCTTGCTAGATCAGACCGTTACACACCTCTACCCAGTTTGGACTACCTGAAACAAATGAGGCGCGGAGCCGCAGACTGGGGATTGCCGGATTTCTATCGTGAATTTCTCAGGAACATCCGCCCTCAGTAGCAAATTTATGTAATTAAATGATTCATTCACGACGATACATACCGCGAACTCAAAAAAATTCGCTTCGCTTCAAATGTCTTTCCTTTTTTTCTGAATTTCGGACCTGGTGTATGCCGGGTCCTTCCTTTTTTACCGACAATTCTATATTCATGATTCAGCTTGCACCCCTCACCTGATATCGTAGAATCACATCGTCTGGATTAAGACTTTTTACCCGGCAATCGCCTAATAACCTCATGGTTTAGAATCAGTATTCAGCTGCTGGCGAAGACAATCATTTCCGCCCAAGCCAGACTACTAAGATTGCTCTACCGAAATGGACATCTATGTCGGAACCTAAAAAACAGAGCTTTGCCCTGCTCGTGATGCTTCTGGGTCTGCTGACCACCGTGGGACCGATGGCCCTGGATCCGTTTTTGCCGGCAACAACTGCTATCGCGTCCCATTTCCAGGTGGACTACGGCATGATCAGCTTGTCGCTGACAGCAATTTTCTTCGGTAATGCGTTGGGTCAAATATTCTGGGGGCCGGTCTCAGATCGTTTCGGTCGAAAATCGATTATTCTGCTGGCTATCAGTCTATATCTGATATCCACCCTAGGGTGCGCTTGGGCACCAAATATTTGGACCATCATCACCTGGCGGTTTCTGCAAGGATTTGTCTTTGCTTCGGGGCGAATCGTTGCCGCCGCGGCCGCCCGCGATGTCTATGAAAGAGAGCAACTGGGAAAAATGCTGAGCTATACACTGATGATCGGAGGTGTGATATCTCTATTTACTTCGCCTACGAGTGGCTTTTTGGTCGATCGATTCGGCTGGCAGTCTGCTTTTTATATGATGGCGGTGTTTGCCGCCCTCATTTTGATTCTGTTTACTTTCTTTTTCCGGGAAACGCTGGTTGAAAAAGATTACAACGCTATTAACCCAGCAGATCTTTTCTTAAATTTCACCGATATCATTAAAAACCGGGTTTTTCTCATTTATGTGGCTTGCGGAGGTTTTATGCTGCTGGCCCTCGTCGCCTTTCTCAATTCTTCATCAAGTATCCTGATCGGTAGTTTCGGCGTGAGCCGGCTGACTTACGGGTTGATGTTTTCGGCGGTAACAACGGGTTTTATTATAGCGTCCATAGTGGGTGGCCGGATCGTCCACCGACTTGGTATCAATAAGCTTATTTTAATCGGTGCAATATTTGGGTTCCTAGGCGCTACCGTCATGTTCGGTTTGGCGGTCGGCGGCTTGAATCATCCCTTGGCCGTTATGCTTCCCATGTTTTTTATTATGGCGGCGTTTTCTTTGTTGGTACCGCCCGCTGCCGCCGGAGCTTTATCCCCATTTTCAAGGCGCGCCGGCGCTGCGGCGTCACTCCAGGGGTTCCTGCAAAATCTATTAGGGGCTTTCGGTTCCGCCTTTCTCGCTTTGTTTTCCAACGAGACAGCCATCCCCATGGCGAGTGTCATGGTGACCGCCACTTTTTTAGCCTTGGCAGTATATGTTCTGTTGATTCGCAAATTAGAAAAATGATCTGATCAGCCGACCAGCATCAGAATATAGGCAAGCGCAAACAGGCCGAACATGGCGCTGAACTCACCCGATAGGCGCAAATAAAACATTTTTCATTCCTTCCCACACATCCTAATCCTCCTTTTTATTTTTTCCGTTGCCGGGTTACGTTCATC
>PVBE012342750.1_pt1 | contig 22528 bp, 19 predicted proteins | sample 1631181 | NCBI WGS metagenome assembly PVBE01 (sample SAMN08397723, study PRJNA350692) | Marine metagenome, whole genome shotgun sequencing project. | isolation source: water | place: Pacific Ocean | collected 2012-04 | reverse complement strand
GGGCCATGGGGGCCCACGGTGAGCGGGTGGCCGACCCGGCAGGCCTCGCCGGGGCGATCCGACGCTCGATCGCGTCGAAGAAGCCAGCCGTAATCCACGTAGACGTGGACCCTGTCGCGCACATGTGGGCTCCGAATCTCCGCGACTTCAAGGACCTGCACGCCGAGCCGAAGGGCTGAGCGCCATCCGCTGAGACGAGCATGTCGGAGACCGATTCCAAGACACCGACCCGCGTCCTCGTGACCGGAGCCGAGGGTTACGTCGGGCGCATGCTCGTCGAGACCCTGGCGTCCGGCGAGCCCACCCTCGAGGTGGTCGCAACCGACGTGCGCGCCCCGCGGTCGCCCTTGCCGCGGGTCACGCACGAGGTGCTCGACATCACGAGCGCGCGGCAGGTCGACGCGGCGATCGCCATCCACGAACCCGACGTGGTCGTGCACCTGGCGGCCGTCGTGACGCCGCGACCGGATCAGGGGCGCGATGCGCAGTACGCCGTCGATGTCGAAGGAACGTCGAACGTGGTCCGTGCTTGCGTCGCTCACGGGGTGGACAAGCTCGTCTACACGAGCAGCGGCGCTGCCTACGGCTACTATCCGGACAATCCCCCTCTGCTCCGCGAAGATGACGAGATCCGCGGCAACGAGGTGTTTGCCTATGCCTGGCACAAGCGATTGGTCGAGGATCTGCTCGCGGAAGCCAGAACGGCACACCCGGAGCTGCGTCAGCTGATCTTCCGGGTGTCCACGATCCTGGGGACCCGGGTGCAGAATCAGATCACGGCGATGTTCGAGCGCCCGTTCGTGCTCGGGGTCGAAGGGGTCGACACCCCGTTCTGCCTGGTCTGGGACGAAGACGTCGTGGCGTGTCTGCGCGCCGGCATCGTCTGTTCGGATTCCGCCGGGGTGTACAACCTGACGGCCGATGGCGTGATGACGTTGCGCGAGATCGCCGTCGGCATGGGTCGGCGCTACGTGGCGCTGCCCGAGCGCTGGATTCGCGCGGGGCTCGAGATTCTCTCGTCCCGCGGGATCGCACCCTACGGACCGGAGCAGGTCATGTTCCTCAAATACCGGCCGGTGCTCGCGAACGACGCGCTGGTCGAGCAGTTCGGGTTCCGTCCACGCCGTTCGACCCGCGAGGTCTTCGATGTCTACCGCCGCAGCCGCCGCTGAGCGCTCCGTCGTCGTGATCACGGGGGGCGCAGGCGATATCGGCCGCGCGCTCGCACGCGCGTGGGTGGAGCGCGGGGCACACGTCGCGTTGCTCGACGTCGACGGCAGTCGGCTCGCCGCGGCGCGCGATGACGTCGGACCGCACGACCGCGTCCTGGCGGTCGAGTGCGACGTGACGGACCACGCGGCGTGTGAGGCGGCGGTAGCGCGGGTGATCGATCGCTGGGGAGGCATCGACGTGCTCGTCAACAATGCGGGTCTCTCCCACCGGAGTCTCTTCGCGGACACCGACCTCGCAGTTCTGCGACGGGTCGTCGAGGTGAATCTCTTCGGTGCGATCCACTGCACCCGGGCGGCGCTCGAGCACGTGCGGCGGCGGCGAGGGACGTTGGTCGCGATCAGCAGCGTGGCCGGTTACGCGCCGCTGGTGGGGCGCACCGGATATGCCGCGAGCAAGCACGCGCTACACGGCTTCTTCGATTCGCTGCGCACCGAGATCGAGCGCGATGGCGTCGGTGTGCTGATCGTGTGCCCGGCATTCGTCGACACCGGATTCGCGGGGCGCGCGCTGGACGGCGGCGGCGGGGTCCTGTCGGGCCCCCGGGCGCTGGCCGGACGCGCGCTGACTCCGGACCGGGTCGCGCAAGCCGTGGTCGATGCGGTGCGTCGCCGACGTCGCCGGAGGCTGATCTCGCCGGTCGCGCATGCGTCGCTGTGGCTCTCCAGGCTCGTCCCCTCGCTCTACGACCGCGCGATGCGCCGGTCGCAGCGCGAGGAGTTCGACTGACGCTGGCGTACTGCCCTTCGGCTACGCGGGTTCAGTCGTCGTCGCGGACCACCCGGTAGAGCCCGACCGTGACGCTCGGATCCGGATATTGCAGGTGCCCGAGGCTCGGCACGGCTGGGAGCTCGTATTCGACGAACGTCTCGAGCGGGAATCGCGCCCGAGCGGCCTCGCAGACCGCATCGCCGGGCTCCACGGAGCACAGGGCGCCGATGTACAGGAACGTCGGCCCCTCGATCGTGGCGAGATTGGGCGTCTGGTCGCCGACCATGAAGGCGACGTTCGTCGGGTGGGAGGGGACGCAGTCGGACAACGGGAGATCCAGGATCCAGTTCCCGGCCCGCCATAGGTGCGCGACCGTCGAGTCGGACGGGATCTCGTCGCGCCACTCTCTGGCAAGGTCCAACTCCAGGCCGTCGGTCGGACGCAAGAGCCAGGCGCCCGCGTTGCTGGAGAACCAGACGCAGGCCACGATGACGAGAACGATCGCCCCCATCGCGTCGCCTCGCTTTCGTCGCGCGAGCGGCGACAGGAGGGCCAGCGCGCCGACCGCGATCGGGGCGATGTACAGACGCTGTAGGCCGGCGAGAACGTATGGCGTCCAGTTGTGGAGTCCGGTCGCGATCGTGAGCGTGGCCACGGCGCCCAGGAACAACGCCAGGCCGAGCAGGGGCTGTCGTCCTCGGCGCCAGGCGAGGCCGGCCACGAGGAGCGCGCCACCGATGCCGAGCAGCTCGAAGGGCAGAGGGGGCGCGTCCTCGCGCCTCGCGAACCACTGGTCCCCGACCGCCCCTGTCGCCGTCTCGGCGAGCGACGGCCCGGCGACGACGAGCACCACTACCGCGATCCCGGCCACCGCCGCGCACGTCCGAACGATTCGGGCGCGAAGCGGCCCCGGAGTGAAGAGCAGGACACCAGGGACGAAGAGGGCGGCTGGCCACGTGACCGGGTGGACACGGACGGCGAGAGCGACGACCAATCCGGTTGCGGCCACGGCGGCGAGGAACACGGGGTCACGTCGGCGGGCCATTCGGGCGCCCCACGCCAGCGTGGCCGTCGCCAGGCACAGGAGTGCGGCGGTGGCGCCGTAGTACGACTCGCTGCCGCCGACCCTGGCGGCGGCCGGGTCGAGCGCCACGATCAGGGCGCAGGCTGCGGCGAGCTTGGGATCAGCGCCGATGGCGCGAGCCATGAGCCACACGGTCGCCGGGATCGTGGCCACGAGCAACGCGTTCCACCAGAAGATCCCGAGCTCCGGGCTGTGGCCGCCCAGGCTCGCGGAGACCCCGAAGACCTCGTAGTAGCCAGCGCCGTAGAGCGAGGCGTGGCAGAGCGCGTAGTCGACCCACATCGGCCCCTGGCCGTTCTGGTGGAAGAAGCCGAAGCCCACGAGCGCGACCCGCGCGAAGAGCGTCGCAACGACGATCCCGCCGAGGGTTGCGCCGACGCGCCAGTGCACGTGGGCGCCCCGCCTTCGGCGCTCGAAGACGAATGCGACGAGTACCAGGGCCAACGGCAGGAGCCAGAGCCGTTTTGGTGGCGATTGCACGCCGCGGAAACTCGCGGTCTCCGGGACGCCGTGCTCGAGGCACTCGACCAGCGCGTCGAAGGTCTGATGCATCCCGGGAGGGGCTTCGTCCCAGACGAACGAACCGATGGGGGCCAGGCCGATGCCGCCGACATCTCGGAACATGCCCTCCGGGTTGCCACGGATCTCGTAGTCGTGCTCCTCGAACCCCTCGGTGCCGGCGCGGAGCACGATCGCGTCGACATCGCAGAACCGGACGGTGAGCGAGATTCCCGTGCGATCGGCGCAGCTCTGCCCCCAGGTCTCGACGTCGCGGGTGCAGCTCGGCTGCGCGAGCCCGACGGCCGGGACGGCGACGGTGCCGATGAGCGCCAGCACGGCGAACGTGGCGACCGACACGAGCCTCGGCGCCAACTCGCGCGCGGGTGCGGCGGACGTGGGTGCGGGGTGTTCCATGGGCCGGGACGATACGCTGGCGTCCCTGCACCATCAAGGTCGTCCGGCCCGCTGTCCTGCAGAGCCCGCCGCGTCGCTCGACGCGCGGACCGGAGCGCCCTACGGCAGGGCTGCTCCGGTCCGCGGGGGAGATCAGAACATCCAGCCGACGCCGAGGTCGACGACGGTTTCGCCGTCGCCCTCTTCGGGGCTCCGGAGGATCACGTCGCCCTTGAACGCGACCGCGGGGTGCGGCCGATAGGAGAGGCCGAAGACGAGATCGGTGGTCGACCGGGGTCTGGGTTCGACGCCATCTTCCTCGGCGAAGGCGGTGTCGTAGAGCTCGAACCGGGCGAAGGGGACGAGCTGTTGCTCGGTGTCGGCCCCGTGGAGTACGTCGTAGCCGGCCTCGACGTAGGTACCGAAGAGCTGGGAGCCGATCGCGGATCCGATGGCCACTCCGTCCTCGTCGGTGGCCGCGGCGAGCTCGTCGGTGTTGCCGATCGAGAAGAAGGCGAGCAGGAACTTGGCCTCGAAACCGGCGCGTCGGACCCGGGCATCGGCGGCGACGCCGAGCACCGGGATGTTGAGGTCGAGCCCCGGCGCGTTCGGCCCGGCGTTTCCGTAGTACGCGGCGAGCCCCGTGGCGACGCCGAGCGTGGGCTCGTACTGGATTCGGCCGGTGACGGCGGGGCCGTTGGTGATGGCCTCGGCGACCTTTTGTCGGCCTCCGCGGATGCCGCTGCCGCCGGAGAAGCCGAGCGGATCGAGGCCACTGAGGACATAGAGCTCGTATTGCAGGCCGTCGGCGGGTTCGCCGAACAGTCCGATGCCGGCCTCTCGCCACGTCGTGGGGATGATGACCTTCTCGACCATAGGACGCTCGACGCCGTTGAAGACCGGCGGCTCGTGCCAGAGGTTGGTCATGCCCATGGGGACGAGCACCATGCCTGCGCGCAGGGCGAGGGCGTCGTCGAAGAGCCGGTAGTCGACGTGGGCTTGTTCGATGGAGACCTCTCCGGGCGCTCCGTCTCCGGCGAACGCGTGCTCGACCTCGAACTCGATGTAGGTCGAGAGGTCCTCGTTGAAGCGGTGAGCGAGGAAGATGACGAGCCGGTGCAGGTCGATCTCGGACTCGTTGTCTCCTTCTCCCTCGGGCATGGTGAGGTTGTAGTGAAGCTCGCCATAACCGCCGACGGAGGTATTCCCGAATGCGATGTTGCGGCGCTGTTCGTCGAGTCCCCAGGTGGTGTCGACGGTGGGGGTACCGTGGGCTGCGTCGTCGGTTCGGTCGACGGCGTCGTCCGGAAGGTCGACGACCGGCGCGTGGTCATCTGCGGCGGCGAGGTTGGGGATGGCAAGTAGGAGTGCGGCGATGGTCAGGCGTGCTGCGAATGTGGACATGGCGATCGGTTGTGTTGGGGGGTGGAAAGAAGTTGAAAATCATTTTCAATAAGGCGGGGCGAGCGTTAACAAGTTGATCGCAGCTCGTCAACGCAGTTCGATCACGGGCAGTGCGACGTCTCTCCTGGTGTGAAGATTGGGATTGCTGACGAGGTTCGCGGCGTGGACGCGGGCCGGCATCAAGGCTCGAGTGTCGGGGGTTTTGGCTTGACATTGAAACCCATGTTCAACGATAAGAGGGGGCGACGGTCACCGCCTCTCCGATCTCGAGCCCTCCGCCCAATGCGCCCCGCGCGACTCATATCCACGGTCGCCTTTCTCGCCGTCCTGGCGATGGCCATTGGCGCCCAAGCCCAGCAGACCTACTGGGAGACCGAGGAGCTCCTCGTCGACTTCTTCCCCGACGCCGACCGGATCACCTATTTTCGAGGCGACCTCGCGACCACCGACCTCGACGTGCTCGAGAGGCGACTCGGTTACCGGGCCGAGCGATCCACATGGACCGTCTTCGTCGCCCTCGTCGGCGACGAGGTCGCCGGATACGCCGTCATCGACGAGGAGCAGGGGCAGCACGAGCCCATCACCTTCGCCGTGAGACTGTCCCCGGAGTCGGTCATCGACCGGGTCGAAGTCGTCGTCTACCGCGAGCACTACGGCGACGAGATCCGCGATCGACGCTTCCGCGCGCAATTCGTCGGTCGCGACTGGCACGACGACCTTCGATTGGGACGAGACATCGTCGCCGTCAGCGGCGCCACGATCTCGAGCCGGTCGCTCGCGGTCGGCGCCCGTCGCGTGAGCGCGATAGTGGCGCTGTTCTGCGAGCGCTGGGGCGTGCGCCTCGGCGTCGGCTGACGTGCGGACCTTTCGCCGGAGGCCCGGGCGACTCGCCGGCCTCCCGACGGGCAGCCGGCTGATCTACACCATCTACCTCGGCTACGCGCTCGTCGCCCTCGTCGTCGCGTCGCTGGTGTACCTGGGCGGTCCGTCGCTCGATCCCGCGTCGGCGGCGGTCTACTACGCCGGTTCCGCTGCGCTCGATGTCGGCGACGTCCCACCGCCGTCAGCGTCCGACCGGGCGCCCGCCGACCGTGCTCCGGGCGGTCCCTCGCTCGAGCTCGGCGGTCTGGACGACCCACTCGACGACGCGGCCCTCGGCGGCGTGGTCACCCTCGCGCCCGGAGAAGCTAGCGCCGACGTCATGTCGGGGCCGATCGTCGCCGCCACGCCGATCAACGCCCGGCGGCTTCTGGAGACGACGCACGGACATCTCTTCGTGATGCCGCTCTTCTTCCTCGTGATCGCGCACGTCTTCGTGCTCATCGGGCTCCCACCGCGCCTGACCGGAGCGGTCGTCGGCGTCGCGGCGCTCGCGATCGGTGCACACATCGCTGCCCCGTGGCTCATCCGCGATGTGTCGCCGTCGTGGTCGCCGCTTCTCGCCATCAGCGGCATCGCGATGTTGATATCTCTCGGCGGCATGGCCATCGTCTCTCTCGTTGCGCTCTGGCGCCCCGTGCCGCCGACAGCCGGGCCCGACGAGCCCGGCGCATGATGCGGCGCCGCGGGTCGGCCCGCTCGGGGCGTTCGAGTCTCTCGTCGACGTCGGGTTCGATGGCCCGAGGTCTGTTCTTCTCGGCCGCGCTCGCGGCCAGTACGGCGTGCGGCGGCCCGACCGCTGCGTCCATCGACGAGGCCGCCGCGGCGCCGGCAGCACGTTTGCTCGAAGCTGCGGACCGTGCCCTGATCCCGGTCGTCGAGACCCGGTTCCAGATGGGGACCCTGGTCCGCATCGCGATCGCCGCCGACGATGACCCGGAGGTGAGGGCCGCCATCGATCGGGCCTTCGCGGCGATCGACGCGGTGATCGGCATCATGAGCGAGTGGGAGCCGGACAGCGACGTGTCCCGCGTCAACGCGGCCGCCGGCAGTGAGGCGGTCGCCGTCGACCCGTCGTTGATCGGGCTCATCGAGACCGCCGAGAGCATCTCCGTGGCGAGCCGGGGCGCGTTCGACCTCACGTGGGCCGCGCTGCGCGGGCTGTGGTGCTTCGAGCCCGAGTGCGCCGAGGTTCCCGACGCGGGGGCCGTCGCCGAGGCGCTACGTCGGGTCGACTATCGGCGCGTCGAGGTCGACCGCGCGGCGGGCACGGTGCTCCTACCCGACGCGGGCATGGCGCTCGGGCTGGGTGGCATCGCCAAGGGCTACTCCATCGCGCGCGCCGCAGATGTTCTCCGAGCTGCGGGCCTCGACGACTTCGTGATCGACGCGGGTGGCGACGTGTATGCGGCGGGCACTCGATTCGGCGAAGCGTGGGAGGTCGGGATCGCCGATCCGCGCGGCTCCGACCTGCTCGGCACGATCGCCGTGAGCGACGCGGTGGTCGTGACCAGTGGCGATTACGAGCGCTACTTCGAGCGGGACGGGATCCGCTACCACCACATCATCGACGTCCGCACCGGGATGCCCGCGCGGGGGCTGACGCAGGTGACCGTGTTGGCCGAGGACCCGACCGTCGCCGATGCACTGGCGACCGCGGCGTTCGTTCTGGGGGCGAGCGACGGCCTCGCGTTGATCGACGCGTGGGAGGGCGCTGAGGGGTTCCTGGTGGACGAAGTCGGGGGGCATCACCGGACGGCCGGCTGGCCGCTGTTGGTGGCGGTCATCCGCTGAATCGCAACGCGATCGGTCGCGCCGTTCCGGAGCGCGACGCAGGGTCCTGATGCCGTGCCCAATCGCGCCGTGCGATCGCTACTCGCCCCAACGCTCGGGGTCGGCGACGATGTCGCAGTCGATGATCTCGACGCCCGCGGGGTTCCGCAGCGGCGAGTAGCAGTACTCCGTGAAGTACCCCATCTCGGTGATCCGCGCCGCCGGGCCCCGATGGGGCTTGTAATCGAACTCGCCGTCCGGGAGTCCGTCGGCCCAGGGGTCCCACCACTCGAAGGGGGCGTAGTGCTCGACCGAGAGCGTGTATTCCTCGTGGATATGCCGTGCCTCTTCCCCGGTCAGGGGCATCCCGGCCGAGGCCGCGGTGAGCAGGAACACGGCGACGTCGGATTCGAAGACCGGGTCGTCGCGGTTCGGCATGTCCGGGTCGTGGAGCATGCGGGTCGACCGGGTCCCGAGACCCTCGATGAGGTCGAAGGCGGTCCCGTTGCGCCCGACCATCAGCGCGTTGTGGGCAGCCGCAACGTGGAACATGCGGAAAATCGCGTAGTTGAAGTAGTGGCTCGTCGAGGCCACGGTCTCGTACGTATCGCCGCTTCCGTCTTCGCAGGCGTTAGCGCGGAGCTCCCCGTATCCGACCAACGTCGACGACAGCTTCGACGTGCACTCTCCGTTCGGTACGAGGGTGTCGAAGAGCGTGAAGCTGGCCAGGTCCTTGACCGCGCCGTTGTCCTTCGTCGGCACGACGGGAACGCCGTCTTCGTACTTCGTTCGAATCTGGTACTCCGACTCGTAGATGTCCCGGGCGAACCCCTCGAGGTATTCCAGTGCGAGGTTGACAGCTTCGCGTACGGACTCGTCCGGCGCCTCGACGGCCGCCCGCCGCAGCATGGGGACGGCTCGGAACATGTGCGGCACGTCGTCCTTGCTCCGCTGGTTCACGAAGTGGACGTCGCCCCAATAGGGATTGTCGGGGTTGTGGACGATGCGCGCGTTCCAGGCGTCTTCTTCGCGTCGGACCGGGTCGTAGTCGATGACGACATGCCGGCCCCCGACGGTGTCGTACTCGTGGTTGCGGGTGAAAGGCGCGCGTGCCTGCAGGTAGGGAGCGGGATCTTCGTCGCCGAACTCCATGACCATCGCGAGGGCCGCGATTCCCTTGCTGTACTGCTCGACGATCCAGCGCATGTCTTCGTCGCCGGTCATCAGGTAGCCGGCGATCGCGTTGGTCAGGACCTTGCATGTCCGCAACGTGAGGTTGTCCGCGCGTCCGACGTGCCTGAAGGTGACGGTGTCACCGTCGCGAATCGCCTGCGTGTCCTGCCACCAGAGCGCATAGTCGGGCCAGCCCTCTTCGTTGGAGGCGTCGACGCCGTGGCTCGTCATCCGGACCCAGCGCCAGTAGCCGGTGTCGCGCCAGAACCCCGTGATCTGCCGGGTGAACGCTGCGACCTCGTCGTCGGTCGGTGCGTCGCCGGCCGCCGGGCGGGTGAGCTCGAAGGGCAGAGCCGTCGGCAGTCCGTCGATTCCGACCTCCGGGGCCACGTCGACCGTCGCGTCGACTTCCTCGTCCTGTGCGTCGCTGCCCGCGTCGACCGGGGCGTCCCCGCTGCCGCCGTCGTCGATGTCGTCGTCGCCGGTGTCGGGCTCGGTGTCGCCGGCATCTTCGGCGCCATCCCCAGAGTCGCCCGCGCCGTCGTCGGCCACGTCAGCGGAGGCGTCGGGGCCGCTGGCGTCACTGTCCGTGTCGTTGGTGGATCCGCCGTCGCAGGCGGTGAAGAGCGGGACGATCAACAGCGCGACGAAGACCAGGGATCTCATGGTGCGGTCGAGGGCGGCGGGTGTTGTCGAAGATATCAACGGATGTACTCGATCGCGAAGGCGAACACACCCTCGAGGCGGCGCGCATCCGGCGCGTGCCAGCGCCTGCCCTCGATGACCAGCGGGCCCGACGGCGGCGTCCGGTAGGTGCGTCCGGCGATCAGGTGGTCGTTGCCGTCGGCAGCGACCCGGAGGACGACCCGGTGCTCGCACTCGCCCGCGCCGCGTCCTGCGTGAAGATCCCAGCGCGATTCGCACGCCTCCTGCTCGGCCTCGAGGACCAGGTCGGTGCTGCGGCCGTCGTCGTCGACGACCTGCACGACGACGAGGGGAGGGCCGGGGATACCGTCGTCCCACCACACCCGCTCCGTCGGGCCGAGGGCCGGTCGCCGGACGAGGAAGTACATCGACGAGCCCGCCGACGTGAGCGGCAGGCCGACGAATTCGGTCGCCAGGTCCGCCGGCGTTCGCGGCAGCACCTCCAGCGGGTCGATCTCGATCGAGGTGACCGCGACCACCTCCCAGTCCCCGTTCAAGAGGTCGACGACGTGCGGGGACGAAGTGCGGTATCGCCCCGGAGCCAGCGCGGCATTCGGCTCCCAGGGCAGCCACGCGCGGAGCGTCATCGAGAGGTCGGGGCTCTCCACCCACGGCGTGCCGTCTTCGATGGGCACGGCCACCTCGTGGCCGGCGGCCGAGACGACGCGCTGTGCGTGAACGACCGCGGTCGCGGCGACGCCGTCGTCGTCGACCACGGGGAGATGGAGCGTCGACCAGCCGCCGACGGTCCCGCAGACGATGGGCTCGACAGCGTCGTCTGCGGAGAAACGGTGTCGGCTGTCGTCGACTCGCCAGGTGGCCTCCGCGCGATGGTCCGTGCAGTTCAGCCCGGGTTCGCACCGTTGCCGCAGCAACAGACCGCCGTTCGCGAGGTCCGCGACCCCGGCGGTCACGATCCGGGTCGTCGATGGCGCAATCGGCATTTCGACGTCGTCGAGTAGCACGGAAGTGGCGGGCTCGATCGCCGGGTATCCGGCCAGACTGCGGTACAGCCTCACGGTCCGTGGCGTCCGTGTCGCGTCGAGGTTGAGGCTGAAGAGATAGAGCGCGTCGTCGTCGATCGTCTGGCGCGCGATCACGGCGCGCTCGGTGGTCGCGTCCTCGTAGGCGATCTCGAGGAAGTACGCGGCGCCGTCGAAGACTTCGGGCAGGCCGATGGACAGTGGGTCGGGGAACGTGAAGACGTTGCCCGACGGTGCGGTCAGCGGCGGGTAGATCCGGCACGCCTCGTCGTCGACCGCGAGCGCGCCGATCAGGGTCACGACCGGTGTGTCCACGGCCACCGGGTGCTCGAAGCCGTCCGGCGGCGCCGCAGGGGAGTAGGCGTGTGTCTCCTCGTCCCACGATGCGATACCGGGCAGGCCGTCGATCATCGAGATGGTCGGCGTCGCGGCGACCCAGTCCTGGATCCGCCGGGCGTGGTACGCGGTGTACTGGGGGAAGCACGTCGCCGGGTTCGGCCGCTCCCCGCCGTTCATCGGGTCTCGCTTGCCGACCAGCTCCTCCCCGTCGACCACGGGGCCGTCGTCGTCGACCCGGTACCAGGTTCGCGGGCGTCGGCGGATCGTGTCGTAGCCCCACGGATGGGACGCCAGATTCGTTCCGTCTCGCGGGTATTCCTCGGCGATCCCCCACGCGGACGCCGTGCCGGCGGTGAAGTGTGAGAGCGTGAAGGAGTGCCCGACCTCGTGGATGAATGCGTTCCCGCACTCGTTGGTCCACATGGCGGTCCAGCCCGTCCAACCGGCCGCCCACGGGGCGTCGTCGATGTCGACGTAGCGCCCCTCGGGGTCGCGGAACCAGCCCATCGCCACGGAGGTCCCGAAGCTGTACGGGGAGCTGTCGCCCGCCGACTCGCCGGTCAGCGCGAGGCCGCGCCCGGTGTTGGCGAGGCTCAGCCGCAGGGCGACCTGGTGCTTCAGGATCGACCAGTGATCGGCGTCGCTGGCCACCGCGCGGCGTTCCGCCTCGGATCGCACGACATGCGGGCCGTCTTCGGTACGTACGACGATCTCGCCGACGCGCCACGGGTCGTAGTCAACCCAGCGCAGGCCCGCGACCGGTATCGCGGCGAAGAAGTCCCGCGCGATGCGAGGGGCCGGCTGCGTGATGGCGGGTTGGTCTGGCTCGCCGAAGAGCACGATGCGTGCTCTGGTGATCGTCAGCCGATGCGGCGGAGCCAGGTCCGCAAGCGTGTGTTCGGCGACGAAACCGCCCTCGTCGTCGTAGCCGAGGCGCAACACGGTACCCTCACGCACCCATCCGGCCGGAAGGCTCACGCTCCACGCCGCGGTCGAGTAGGGGGCGATCGGCGCCAGGGAGTACGATGCTTCGAGGGCCGGGGGAAGCTCACTCGGCGAGGCGACGGGGAGGGCACCCAGCGAGACACCGTCGTGCTCGGCGCTGACGAACACTCGGGTATCCGCCGATAGGGGGGCCTCGGGCGTGAAGAGGAGCAACAGCTCGCGGCCGGCGTTGAGCCGCGGAGCGAGCCGGGTCTCGTCGGCCCGGACGATGTGTGTTTGAGCGAGCTCGAAGGCGCCGGCGAGCGGGCGTGTCGGCGCGGTGATCGACCACTCCGCGGCTTCGACGAGGGCGTCGCGGCACCGGTCCATGGGATCGACCGGGACGTCCGGCACGTCGGACGCGTCCGGGTCGCCGTCCGGCACGTCCGAGGCGTCGACGATCGCGTCGCCGTCGCTGTCCGGCGGTGCGCCGTCCGTGTCCGCGTCTAGTGCGGTGTCCGCATCGGTGACTCGGGCGTCGGCGTTGGGTCGCGCGTCTTGCTCAGTCGAGTCCGCGCCCGCGTCGCGCCCATCGGCATCGCTGTCCTCACCGGCGTCCGCATCGCGGTGCACCGCGTCGTCGTCGCGATCGCTGCCGTCGTCGGGGGCATCTCCGCCATGCGCCGATGCATCGGTCGCGTCGACGGTCTGTACGTCATCCGCGTCGGCGTCCGGGCCATCAGCCGTGTTGGGGCTCCCGTCGGAGCCGCACCCGGCGAGCAGGCAGGTGAGCGTCGTGGCGAGGATGCGGACTCTCATCGGATCTCCGTCGTGGGGGCGCTACGATGGCTACGATTCGTGCCGACGGTGGGGTCTCGACGAGCCGTGTATGGCCCTATTGCAACAGGCCGGGCCGATACCGAACCAGTGCGTTCACCCCGCGCCGACGACGACGCCCTGGGGGAAAGAAGACTCGACGGCGTCGGAGCGGAACGCCATGGCGGGTTTCACGCCGTCGATCCCGAGGCGCAACAGGGCCTCGCCGAGGGGGCCGTCGCCGGCGATCTCGAGCTCGACGGTGCGCGTACCGCCCCAGCGCACCTGGTAGGCTCCGGTGATGACGGTCCGGACCAGGGCGTCATTGACGCTGCTGAACGTGACGAGTGGCAGGGCGCTGGTCGACAGGCCGCCACCGAGGCCCATGCGCAGCGTCACGTCACCGAGCACATCGACGACGAGGCCGTCGGGGCGGAACTCGGTGGCGATCTTCGTCTCGTAGACCGGGTATCCCCAGATCTCGCCGGCGGCGGCGAACGCCAGGGGCGAGGACACCGGAAGTTCGATGACGAAGAGACCGAGGTCGGGGTCTGTTTCGAGGTCCCGGAACGAGCCGAAGAGGGTGGGCGCCGACCCCCGTCGCTTCGCCAGGATGGTGAGGGCGACCTGTCGGTAGGGGCCGATCGAGCTCGACCGGTAGTCGAACGCGGCCAGCAGTATCGTGGCGCGTCCGAACGCGACGTACGGCTCGATCGGGCCTTCGGGCAACAGCGCGCTGACGGCGTCCGGAGCGAGCCGATAGACCAGCCCGACGACGCTGCCGTCGTCGTGGATCAGGGGGATCCTGCAGGGGCCGGCCGATGTCGGTATCGAAGACGAACGATCGGAGGGAGCGCTCATCGGACTCGCGAGGAAAAGCGCACTGCCACCGCATCGCCGAGGGCGAGCGAAAGCACTACCTTTATACCGGCCACACGCGTCACGGGGAACGATCTCGCGTCAGGGAGTACCGCCGGCGGCGGGGCCGACGGGGGCGAGTTCGACGGTCGCCGAGCAACGGAGGGAGTCGTCCTCCCCCGCGGTGATCCAGAACGCGAGCAGGTCTTCGTCCGGTTGAGGCCGCCACAGCTGAATGCGCATCGGCTCACCTTCCACGGTCTCCTTCTCGTGGTGGATGCTGCATCGCATCAGCGGACGCCGCAGGCCCAGCCCGAGGATACCGTCGGACGCAACCCTGGCGTCGTCGCAGAAGCGTAGATACGTCGCTGCGTTCACGTGCGCGAAGATGTCGAGATCGCTGGGCCGCACGTGTGTGCGGTATTCGAAGGCGCCGTCCGCGGGGGGGTCTGCCGGCGGAACGATGTCCAACCCGCGTTCGGGAAAGACGAGGTCGGGCGGGCGGATGTAGGACGACTCGTGGCGGTCGGTCGCCGCGGTGGAGGAGGAGGCAGCGGGCGCTTCTTCCGGGGATTCGATCGCGGCGGAGAAGGTGCGCAAGGCGTCCGGGATTCGTGAGAGCCGGCGGTTTGGGTCGAGCCACAGTCCGACGACATGGGCGCGGGCGACGAGCGCCCCATCCTCGACGCGCCGCAGTTCGTGCCCGAGCTCGATTCGACTTCGGCCGATTCCTCGCGGCCACATGTACGCCCGTAGCGCCGTGTCCTGACCGACCGCGCGCTGTACACACATCTCCTGGTTGCGCACCACGAAGAAGTGTCCGAGATCGACGAACGGGGCGAGCCCGGAGGTCGGGTCCACGATCGAGCGCCACCGAAGGTGCTCCAGGTATTGGAGCATCATCGGTAGCGGTACGCGTCGCGTCGGGTCCGCTTCGTAGCCGCGGGTGACGAGATCGATGGAGTACGGGCGGGGGGTCACGCGGGCCACCATGCGGCACGCCCGGGTGCGCGTCAACGCGATCGGGGTTTACATCCGCTGCTCGAATGGGGATTGATAGAGGAATGAACGGCAGCGACGATCCCCTCGGTCAGGCGTCCGATGCAGGCCAGGCTCGGCACGAAGACCGGGTCGTCGTAGAGGTCGCGACGGACCTGGCGTCGCTTCGCAAGCACCTGGACGCGTGGAACAAGCTCCTCGTCCGATGCCCGGAGGCGAGCGTCTATTGGACACCGGAGTGGCTGGTCCCCTGGTTGGCGACGTTCTGGCGGGGGCGAAAGGTCGAGTTCGTCTTTGCGTTCGACGACGGGGAGCCGATCGGTGGCCTGCCGCTGGTCGCGGACGAGCTGGGTGAGGTGGGCTGCAAGGGATCCATCGCGACACCGGTCGACGAGTTTACCCGCGACCTCGGGCTCCTCCACGCCGGGCAACCGCTCGCGGCGTTGCGGGCGTTGTTGGGGCACGTGCGCGGGGAGACGACCAAGGTCGGCCTGCGACTGACCCGCCAGCGCGCCGCCAGCTGGGTCGACCACGGCCTCGCGGAGGCGGTTCGTGAGAACCGAATGGGCGCGAGAGTTCGGCGGTCGGCCGAGGTGCCGTACGCCGCGCTCGCAGACGGATTCGATGCTTATGTCGGCGGATTGAGCGCGGAGGTCCGGGAGCCCTGGGCGGCGGCGGTCCGCGAGTTCGAAGCAGCGGGTGGCGCCTGGCACGTGGCGGATTCAGCCACGGCCATGCACGCCGGGATTGCCACGCTCGTCGCGGTCGAGAACGCGGGGGCGGGCCTGGTGGACTCGCTGGACGGCCTGCCCGGATTGCACGGATTATACGAGGCTTTCTCGGTGCGGGGGGCCGAGCGGGGTTGGACCCGGCTGTACACACTCCGCTGGCAAGGCACACCGGTGGCTGCGGTGCTCGGCGCCCTCTACCGCGGGAGGTTCTACGTGATGCGCAGCGCGTCGTCCGGCGAGGTGGGCGGGCAACCGGCCGACAAGATCCTGTATCGCTACGTCTTCGAGCATGTGTTCGAGAGCGGTGCGGCGGCCGTCGAATTCGGCTCCGGCCTGTCGTCCGTTGAGATGGAGCTGTGCAACCACGTCGTGCGTTTCGTCGACCTCTGCGCTTTCGCCGACGAAAACGAACGGTGCGTAAACTGCGACGCCTGAGCGAGCTTCTGCCGAAGGGTGACTGCTCGACGGACGGTCAGGGGGATCGCAAAGTCGAGGGTCTTGGGTTGGCTCGGGGGTGTAGACCGGCTCTGCGAGCCGGGGGCGAGATTGGATCTCGCCCTTGATGGCGGATGGCCCGGACTTTGCGACCGCCCTGGACGGACGGTGGCTCGTGTTGGACCTGCTGACGTCCGTCTGATAAATCTCGGGGACCCCCGCATCCTGAGCGATTGCCGTCCGAGCCCGGAGACGGTCCCCGTCGGCCTCGTCATCCCCCTGACACCACGCCACAGCGAGCGCATGTCCGACGCACGCACCAAGGCAGACACAGCCCTCGTGAGCTGTGACGGATGCGGAGAGGAATTCCGGGTACCCGTCGGCCGCGTGGCCGCGACCGGCACCAACTTCAGGTGCCCGTCGTGCTCCGCGGCCGTCTTCGTGGTGTCTTCCGACGATGGGTTGATGGTGAGGCCCACGCCCCGTCCGAGGTCCGGCTCGCATGAGACAGCGTCGGTGCGGACTGCGAGCGGTAGCGTTCGGACGGCGGCGTCCGGCTCGCGCGAAGCGGCGCGGACTGCGAGCGGTAGCGTTCGGACGGTAGCGTCCGGCTCGCGCCAGACGGCTGCGACGCGGAGAGCGAGCGGTAGCGTTCGGACGACGTCTGGATCGTCTCCGGTGGCGACCCGGGACACCCGGTCCGGCAGCGTTCGAACGGTCGACAGTGGTCCCGAGCGGCAGACTGGCGCACGGACCGCTGTTGGTGAAGCGGCACTCAGCATGTCGGGCGAGAGCACGGCGCCGTATCCGTCGACGTCGTCGGAAGGGCCGCGAGGTGCGCGCACCACGGGAAGCGGGCGGACGGGGTCACATCGGGCGGTGAAGGCTGCTCGGCGGACCGGCAACCAATCGAAGGCGCCAAAGGTCGCTCCGGGCGAGCGAGGCGGAGGGAAACGGAAGGTTGGCAACCGCGTCCTGTTGCTGGCGGGGGCGCTCGTCCTCGTCGTGGCGTCGGTGGCCGCCGCCCGGAGCATGGGGCCATCGTCGGAGATCCCGGACACGCCGGTCGGCGATCAGCTTGGCTGGGTGCTGGACACCCTCAACGGAGGTATCGCCCGGGAGTCGGTCGCCTCGATCTCCGGTCGCTTCGCGCCGTCGGCCCTCGGCTCGGTCAGCGGCGCAAATCTGATGGCACAGCTCGGGTATTGGGCAGATCGACACGTCGGCTACCGGTACACTCGTTCCGAAGGTCGGCCGAGCCGCACACATCTGTCGTCGATCGTGGTGACCGCGACGATGGAATTCGGGCTGATCGAGATCCAGACGGAGCCCGAGGAGCCGTACCGGATCGTGCGCTTCCGGATCCAACCCACGGAACCGGACGGTTGACGAGCGCGCCGTGCGTCTGCGGTCGTCTCGCGAGCCCACGGGACGGCGGTCGCGGCCGCCCGCCTACCAGCGGTCGGAGCCCCATTCGAACGATGCCACCAGCGCGTCGATGTCCGCCGTCTCCAACGCGTCGGCGAGATCCTCGGGCAGCTGTGGGGGCAGCCCGACCTGGGTCCGGAGCCAGCCGAGCATGAGTCCCGATTCACGGTCTGCGCACCCCTCCCACGCCGTCCGCAGGAACGACGACGCGATCACGAGGGAGCTCACGCTCAACCAGCGGCCCGCTTCGTCGCGGCTGAGCAGACAGTAGCCGTTCGATCTGCGCGACGCCGTGCCGGCCGTGTCGATGTGATCGTGGTAGCGGGCGGTATCAGGGGTCGTCAGGTCGTCGGTGGTGAGGGCCGGTGCCGGCTCTCCGCGGTGAAGCGCTTCGACCGTTCGGGCCCACGTCGACGCGAGTGTCGCGTATCCGTCGATCGACAGGTGCACCACGTCAGCGAGCGGGGGCGTGGCGACGACGTGGTCCGGTGCGCTCTCTCTGAGCAGCTGATGCCACTCGATGACCGGTATGCCGCGGCTCTCCGCCTCGCTTCTCCATTGGGCGCCGAGCGTGTCCGTGTCGCGGGGCCACCAAGACAGCCGGTACGCGATCGAGTCGGGTGCCGGATCCGGGTCAGCGGCGACGATCTCACTCACCACGTCGCCGAGTACGCAGCCCTCGTCGAGCGAGCAGCGGAGGAGCGCGAGGTACTCGGGGTCGAACGCTGCCAACCCGTCTGCGAGCGGCCCGGCCCCCGGTCGCATGCTCTGGGCGATCTCGACACCGGCGAGGTCGTGTCGGGTCGGCGTTGCGACGATCACCTGGGCTCCGGTGTCCACCGCGGTGTCCAACAGCGTCGCGATCCAGCGCCTGCGTCCGTCGTTCGTGTCGCAACCGCCGGGTTGCCCGGACGGACCCGGGCCCCGGTTCCGGTCTGCGCCACGGAGAAGGTCGGGTCCGCGTACCCTGAGGCCCCAGAGTAAGCGGCTCCGGGAGACGGCGGCTCGCCAGACCGCGTGAACCCACGGGTGCCGAACCGGAAGGCAGGCCTCGAACCCGAGGAGGTTGTCGTTGGTCCCCTGGTAGAAGATGACGTATTCGGGCCGGTACGGCGCAGTCGCGAGCAGGTAGTAGTAGGCGTCCAACATGGTCGTGCTTCCACGGCCCATGTTGATGACTGTGAGCGTGCGTCCCTCGAGTCGGGGCGCCAGCAGATCGTAGAGGATGGCCGGCGGGCTGGCGTCCAGCCCCCACGGGGCACCCTGCACACTCGACTCCCCGAAGACCGCGATCCGCACCTCACCGTCGACCGGCGTCCGCCGCAGCCGCCCTTCGCGCTCTTCCGGGATCGCGTACCGGTGCCCGTTCACGACCGGAAGTGAGTGGTGGTACACCCCATCGCGCACGTGCCAGGGGGTCGACGGAGCCACGGCGAAGACCAAGCGGGCGCACAGCTCGAGAAGCAGCGCGGTGGCGAGGAACGAGCCCAACGCGAGCGCGGCCTTCTTGCGCCACCCGCCACGCCGGAGGGCGGACGTCGGGTCCGCTGCTGCGGAGTCGGTGCGGGGGGGGCTCTCGGCGGGAACCGCATCCGCGGGACCGTCGGCCATCGGGCTGCCATGGACGTGGTGTCGAACGGAGTCGGGCCGATTCTATTACTCTCGATCGGGATTGACGAGCACACCGCGGCGGTCGCGAATCGGCGGGCCGAAACGCTTGCCAGGGGCGCCAAACGGGCGGAAGGTGAAGCTCCTGCCGCGAACCAAGGAACGCCATGGGCCACCCGCTGGAAGACGTCATCCGTTCCGCCGACGGATTCCTCCTGATCGGAGATTCCTCGGAAGACCGCTTCCCCGCGTATTCGTACCACAACTACACGACCGTCGGAAAACGCTTCTATTGCCTCGATCTCGGCGGGCTCTCGGAGTCTCGCGGAGCCACGAAGGGGGGCAAGGTCTACACCGCGGTCTCCGAGTTGCCCGAAGACCGCGACGACCTGGCCGTGATCTGGGTCAAGCCGCGCTCGGCCGCCCGCGCGGTGGACGTCGCGCACGAAGCCGGTTGCAAGCGGGTGTGGTTCAGCTTCGGCTCAGGTCATCGCGACGCCGCCGCCCGCGCGCGAGAGAGCACGGAATGGAGGTCGTGGAGATCGGTCGGTGCCCGCTCTACTACATGGACCAGAAGATCGTCGCGTGCAAAGCACACACGGTCATGGTCAAGGTCACGGGCGCCTATGGCCTGCCGCCGCAAACCGACGCGAACGCGAAGCATCGCGAGATGATCTGATCCCATCGGGTGATCCGGCGACCGCCCGAACGACCCCCACGATCCGATGACCGAACTCGCGAGGTCGCTCCTGAGCGGCATTCCGGACGAGCTCCCTGAAGCGCCGCCCTTCGATCCGGCCATTCCGCGCGCTCCGAAGCGCCCCCTGCTCCTCGACGCCGGTCAGCGGCGCCTCGCCGTGCGCAACGCCCTGCGCTATGTGCCGCGAACGAGCCACGAGACGATGGCCGTCGAGGCCGCCCGCGAGCTCGCGGAGCACGGGCGCATCTACCTGTACCGCTACCGGCCGCACCACGCGATCCGGGCGCGACCGATCGGGGAGTATCCGGCACGCACACACCAGGCGGCGGCGATCATGCACATGATCGACAACAACCTGGATCCCGCGGTCGCCCAGCACCCGTACGAGCTGATCACGTACGGCGGGAACGGCACCGTGTTCCAGAACTGGGCGCAGTACCGACTGGTGATGCGGTATCTGGCCGAGATGACGGAGGAGCAGACGCTGGTCGTCTACTCCGGGCATCCGCTCGGGCTCTTCCCGTCGAGCCCTGACGCGCCGCGTCTGATCGTCACAAACGGGATGGTCATTCCGAACTACTCCAGCCCCGACGATTACCTCCGGCTCTCTGCGCTCGGCGTGACCAGCTACGGCCAGATGACCGCCGGGAGCTACATGTACATCGGGCCACAGGGGATCGTGCACGGAACGACGATCACCGTGCTCAACGCCGGTCGCCTCTACCTCGGAGTCGAAGGTGAGGACGGGCTCGCCGGCCGTCTCTTCGTCACGTCTGGGCTCGGCGGCATGAGCGGCGCGCAGGCCAAGGCCGCCGTGATCGCCGGCGCGATCGGGGTGGTCGCCGAGGTCAACGGGGCAGCGGTCAGCAAGCGCCACGCCCAGGGCTGGGTCGACGAGGTCGAGGACGATCTCGATCGGCTGGCCACCCGCCTCGACCGCGCACGCCGCCAGCGGGAGGCCGTGTCGATCGCCTACCACGGCAACATCGTCGATCTGTGGGAGTTCTTCGCCCGAAACGACATCGCGGTCGAGCTCGGCAGCGACCAGACCAGCCTGCACGCGCCGTTCACCGGTGGCTACTATCCTGCCGGGCTTTCTTTCGACGAGGCCAACCGGATGATGGTGGCCGACCCGGAGGGATTCAGGGAGCACGTTCGCGCGTCGCTGCGAAGGCACGTCGACGCCGTGAATCGGCTGGCGGCGGCGGGGATGTTCTTCTGGGACTATGGCAACGCGTTCCTCCTCGAGGCCGGTCGAGCGGGGGCGGAGATCTTCGATGGCGAGGGCGGGTACCGATATCCGTCGTACGTCGAGGACATCATGGGGCCGATGTGTTTCGACCTCGGCTTCGGTCCGTTCCGGTGGGTGTGCACGAGTGGCGACCCGGAGGACCTCCGTTGCACAGACCGCATTGCGGCCGAGGTGATCTCTGGCATGGCTGCCGACGCGACGACGGACACGCGGCAGCAGCTCGCCGACAACCTCCGGTGGATCGAGCGCGCGGAGGAGAACCGGCTGGTCGTCGGGTCACAGGCCAGAATCCTGTATGCGGACGAGCGGGGCCGGCGGCAGATCGCCGCCGCGTTCAACGCGGCGATCGCCGATGGGACGATTTCGGCGCCGATCGTTCTCGGCCGCGATCACCACGATGTCTCCGGTACAGACTCCCCCTACCGTGAGACTGCGAACATCTACGATGGATCGCGCCTCTGCGCCGACATGGCCGTCCAGAATTTCGCCGGCGACGCGTTCCGAGGAGCGACGTGGGTCAGCCTGCACAACGGCGGCGGCGTCGGCTGGGGCGAGGTCGTCAACGGCGGCTTCGGGATGGTGATCGACGGAACGGAGGCCGCCGCGCGGCGCATCGAGTCGATGATCGCGTGGGACGTCAACAACGGGATCGCCCGCCGCGCCTGGGCGCGCAACGACGGTGCGGAGCGCGCGATCCGGCGGGCGATGGAGGCAGACGAGAGGCTGCGTGTCACGCTGCCGGAACATGTCGCCGAGGCGCTACTCGACGGCGCGGTGGCTGACGCGTTCCCCGACCGGGGGTAGCCCGGGATGAGAGCGGTGCGGACTGCGCCGCGGGTGGACGCCTGGCCTGGCGATCAGTGGCCGTGCCCCTCGTCGCCGTCGACACCGTGCGGATGTCCGTGCTCGAGCTCGTCGCCGGTCGGTTCGCGAATGCCGACGATCTCGACGTCGAATCGGACGTCCTTCCCCGCGAGGGGGTGGTCGAGCGTGATCCAGACAGAATCGTCATCGAAGCGGGTGATCCACAGCGGGATCGGTTCGCCTTCGGACCCTTCGGTGAACAGTTCCATGCCGGCCTCGAGCGGGACACCGTCGGGGAATTCGTCGCGCGGGACGGCCTGCTCGGGCGTTCCGCTCGCCTCGCCGTATGCGTCGGCAGGCGTCAGGTCGACGGAGAGCTTGTCACCGACGGCGCCCCCATCGAGCGCGGCCTCGAGACCGTCGACGATGTTGTCGGCACCGTGCAGATAGGGCAACGGCTCGTCACCGACCGAGGTCTCGATCATGACCCCGTCGGAGTCGGTGAGCGTGAAGTGAATGATGACGATCTTGCCGTCTTCGACGCGCGCGTTGGAGTCTGCCACGGTCTGCTCTCGGGTGCTTTGAGGTGCCATCCGCCTACCTTCTCGGTCGCGGTGCCGCAAGGGGCGGGAGGATCCGGCTTGTGTGTCTCCGACTCCGGTCTGGCGTTCAGACGTGGTCCCTGCGCTTCGGGTAGTCGAAGTCGAGCACACGCCCGACGCCTGCGTCGACCGCCGTCCACTCGGTGATCCCGAGCTCCAACCTCACGACACCAGTGGTGGGGACGTTGTCGATGCC
>PVBE012336901.1_pt1 | contig 22535 bp, 18 predicted proteins | sample 1631181 | NCBI WGS metagenome assembly PVBE01 (sample SAMN08397723, study PRJNA350692) | Marine metagenome, whole genome shotgun sequencing project. | isolation source: water | place: Pacific Ocean | collected 2012-04 | reverse complement strand
TCGCCTCCAAGGGCTTCAGCTTACGGGTTACCCCATAACCACTGCCTTCTTGGCTACATGTTGAACGAGCAATTCACATGGCTGACTCCTTTCATTCAGCTAGAATGCCCAAGCTTTGCCTGGCGCACCAAAGACGCAGAGCTGGATTTCACGGAGCACGCGCTCCCGTCAAAGAAATGTCCCCTCTGCGTCTTTGCGTCTCTGCGTCGAAAAAAGGTTTCGGGGCACAGACCCGTAGGAAGCTAGCGACGGATCTCACCACACGCGGTCAGCGTCCTTTCCCGGCGACCGGCAGGTTAGACGCCGAGGTGTTTTCGCAGGACCATCAACTGACCGATGTGGTACGCGTTGTGGTCGGCCAGTGTCAGGGCTTCTTTTAAGAGGGTCTGGCCGTCACCGTGGGGTATTTTCTCGAACAGGTTGAGGGACGTGTCGAGTACCAGCGATCGCATCGACTCATGGTCGCGTCGGAACTGCTCGACACTTCGGTCCCACGTCGCTTCGTCAGGAGGTGCCTCGCCGTCTGGCCAGTACCCGTGCGGATATTCGGGCGAAACGTGATCGGCACTCTTCGAGAACTCCAGAATGTCCCATTGTGCGATCCGGAGATGTTCGATCAATTGCCAGGGGGAGTGATTGAAACCGGCAGCTCTGGATCCGCGAAATTCGGGCTTCCACTCTTTTATCACCGACTCGAAGTCCACGTGTGCATGCCCACTCTTGAGCAGTTCGATCACGTGTCTTCTCAGTGCTTCATCATTTGACATGTGGATATTCTCCTCTGTGTGGTGGGATTGGCGAGCTGGTAGCTGTCAGCAGGTAGCGTGCAGCTTCGGATCTCGCAATCCGCACTGACTTCGGACCTCGGACCTCTTGTACGATGCGGCCTTAGAACTTTTGAATCAAAAAGACACCGACCAGGAGTAGTCCGGCGCCAACGATACGTTCCGGACTGATGGGACGAACTGTATATCCGACGGCACCGTAATGATCCAGCAGGAGCGAACCGATCAGTTGTCCTGCGACGCTCGCCCCGATGAGTGTGGCCGCTCCAAGTCGGGGCGCCAGTACAACCGCCATTGAAACGTAGGTCGCCCCGAAGATGCCACCGACCCAGACCCACCAGGGCGCGGAACCGAGATGGTCGACGCTAGGCCAGGACAGACGCAACGCCAGGGAACTGGCGAACAGAACCAGCGTCCCCACTGTAAACGAAACCAACGCAGCCTGGATCGGATGTCCGAGCCAAATGCGGAGCTGCGCGTTGATTCCTGCTTGAGCGGGAAGAACAACCCCCACCGTAAGGGCGATCAATACCAGGAACAATGCCATCAATACTCTCCGTTTTTCGGTTGAGGAATGGAAGAAAGCCGGAGTGTGGCCGGGTTCGGCCACCCGTACACTCGTCCTTCGCTGATCAGGCCAGCGGTCATGTTTACTCTTCCGTAACCACTGTTTCAAGCGTGGCAGCCACTTCTAGATGCGCGGGCTCCTCTTCGAGCCTTTCTATTGTGAAGCCGGTGAATCCATAGATCGCCGATATCACAGGACTCAACAGGTTGACGAAGCAGAAGGGCAGGTAGGCCAAGGTCGGCACGCCGAGCGTGCCTGCCATGTAAGCGCCGCCTGTGTTCCAGGGAACCAGAGAAGAAGTCATCGTCCCGGCATCTTCCAGGCAACGCGAAAGATTCTTCGGGTGCAACTTTCGTTTTTCGAATTCCGCCCGGAACATTCTTCCGGGAAGAACAATAGAAATGTACTGATCCGATGCCACGACGTTCGTACCGATCGCGGTTGCAATCGTCGCGAATATCAATGATCCGTTGCTCTCGGCCGAAGCCAGGATCGTCGCTGCGATCCTGGCAAGCTTGCCGGTCCGTTCCATCATCGCGCCGAAAACCATCGCGGTAATGATCAACCACACGGTGTTCAGCATCGACGCCATGCCACCTCGCGTCAACAGGTCATCCAGACGCTCGTTGCCGGTGTCCGCGCTGAAGCCGTCAAACAAGGCAATCCAGAAGCCTTTCAAGAGAGCCACGGGTCTAACGAGTTCCGGACTGTCTACAAACCTCAGAACAGCCTCCTGCTGAAAGATTACGCCGAAAACCCCTCCGATCAGCGCCCCGGCCAGAAGCGCCGGCAAAGCCGGAACTCTCCTCGCAACCATGACCAGTACGATCACTGGCGGAATCATCAGATGCCATCCGATATCGAACTGGGCAGACAAAGCATCCAGGAAGGGTTGAAGATCGCCTCCCTGGGCGTCGCCGATGCGCAAGCCCAGAATCAGGAACAGGACCGAGGCGATTACCAGGGCCGGGATGGTTGTCCACAACATGTGGCGGATATGCGTAAAGAGGTCCGTCCCGGTCATGGCGGGAGCCAGGTTGGTTGTGTCCGACAGGGGCGAGAGCTTGTCCCCAAAGTAAGACCCCGAAATCACTGCACCGGCCGCGATGGCGAGATTCACTTCGAGAGCGCTGGCGATGCCGATCAACGCAACACCCACGGTCCCTGCGGTGATCCAGGAGCTGCCGGTTGCGATCGAGACCACCACACATATCAAAACGGTCGCCAGATAGAAGATCGAAGGATGCAGGATCAACAGGCCGTAATAGATCATTGCGGGAACAATGCCGGCCATAATCCAGGTTCCGATCAAGGAGCCCACCGTGAACAGGATAAAAATGGCTCCCATCGAAATCGACACGCCCTTGACCATCCCGTCCTGCAATTCCTCCCAGCGGTGGCCGTTCCACATCCCGACCAGCGCCGTAGCTGCAGCGGCGAGCAGCAGTGCCATCTGGTTCGGTCCTGAAGAAGATCCGTCACCGAAGAGACGCACCGAGGACCAGAGCATGAATATGAGCAGGATGACCGGAATCAACGACTGAAGGAGGGTCGGGTCTTTAACGTCTGATTTGGACATCGTTTGTCTTCCTAGTGGGAGTAGATGCTGTATCGAAGAAAGGAGTATATCTAAGTAGCTCCCATTTCTCACCAGTTGGTGTCGCTTGGAGCAATCAGCGAAGAGCAGTCACCAACCAGCTCCGAGGCGACCACTGACCTGCTGCCTGCTCTTCGCTGCCAGCTACTCGCTTCATACGACTGATCCGATGCGAAGAGATGCAGCCCTACTCCCCGGAGAGCTGCTTCCCACCTGCTTCGAGCCGCTGGCTCCACGCTCGCAGCTCACTCAGAACCAGATTCTCAACATCTGCCCAGGAATCCGCCCGCGGGCCGTCCAAATGAAGGTTTGTCGAGTTCGAGAAAACGATCGTGGGATGCATATCCGCTCGAAGCTGCTCGACATTCTCCGGTGCATCTTCAAGATAGAGGTCCGCGCCTACCGCCGCCTTGTCCCTCATGAAACAAAGATCCCAGTAAGGGATATCGTAATGGTCCAGCCATTCGATGGTCTGCTGGACAGCCTCCTTGTGAAAATGCTTGATGAAGAGTCTATTTGTGATGATTCTGATTCGGACGTCACGATTGGAAAGAGCTCGCAACGTCACCGGGGCACGATCGAGGGGTTTGAGTTCGCGAAAGAGGCTTCGCTGAGTCACCGCAAAACGGTGGAGAGCTTTATATCCGCCCGGGGCCCGGTCGATGCCCCATTCGGTCAAGCCGTGGCTGACCTTTTCCGGCAGACTATCCAACGGGACGCCAAGCCACTCTGCCGCAATCGGTCGAAGCCCGCCATAGAAATCCGCACACACGCCGTCGAGATCGACTCCGAGAACGAATCGGGGCAGCTTGGGTCGAGACATCATTAATCCAACTCAACCTCTATATAGGAAAGACACCCCCCACGCTCGATCTGCAGAACGACCGTATCACCGGCTTGGTACCCTTCGATTACGGTCGACAATTCATCCAGAGTCTCGAGGTATCTGTTGTTGACGCTGTAAATGACACCGGAACCCATCGTCGGGCGCAGCGCCACAGCCACCGCACCGCGGCCGGGAGTGGCCGGCGCATAGGAAGTACTCTGAATCTGGACGACGCTTGGAGTGACCCGCTCCGTCAGACGTGCAATCGATTGATTCAGTTGGCGGAGGGGGTCCTGATCGGTCGACTGGGAATGAACCGGCACGACACCGACAACGACGGCCAGAATCACCGCAACGAAGGAGCACCTCTTTCCAGTCGGCACAACGCCCGGTCGGCAGGCGGTCGAGACACTCACATCGAAATTGGGAGGAGTCGGATTCTCTGGGAGCGCTTGAGGTTGGAGCAAGACCGAATCGGTCACAAACGGTCTAACTTTCTTCGTCGGATTCCGGCAAGCCGGTAGCGAAATCATCAAATTCGGCATCTGACGCTTCGTCGTCGTCCAAGTCATCGTCTTCTCCGAAGAAGCGCCCTCCGATTTTTTCCTTGATCGGTTCTTTCTTCGGTGCCTCCTCCCAGGGGCTCCGTTTCCCTCGACGCCTTGGACCCGCAGGGCTCACCTTTCGGCCCTGTGGACGTGCCGTTTCACCGATCGTCGTTCTTTCTCGCGATTCAGGCCGAACCGGTCTGGATAGGCCCGTTGGAGGACGAGAACCTCCACCCGAAGGACGTGCCTCGCTCGGACGCGCTTCGTTCACGACCAGGGGTCGGTCTTTAAAAGGCTGCTGGTGAAGCTTTTGGATCGCCTGGGTCGCATGGTCAGAATCGGCGTATTCAATAAACGCGAAACCACGGACTCTACCGGTCTCTCGGTCAAGGGGAATGAAGACCCGCGTCACGGGTCCAGCTTGCGCGAAGTGATCCTTTAACTCGACTTCCGTCGCGTCATAGGGAAGGTTACCGACGAAGAGCCGACTAGGCATCGATCGGTTCTCTCCCCAACCTCGAACACGCTACCCGGAAACCTCGAATCACTTCCTTCCGGTTGTCACATCCCAAACATCTGCTCATGCGTGCCCTATTCTACCCTGATTTTTAGAAATTGAAGTGTTTTTCAGGTCCGGCAGCCTGTGGCGGTCCTGCGAGAACCCGGATCCGCTGTCCTGACTTTTTGTCGGCGTCGCTCATTGGCGACATGCAAAATCCGCCAGATCCGCAAAACCTGATTCCAGATCTGTCCGGACCGACTGCAGCGTAGCGCTTCGACAAACGGTAACCATCACTGTATCAGGGGCTTTCGATGAGGGCCGAAATCCGGGGCAAAGCGGGCTGCAGGGAATCGGATTTGCACGTAAGAATAATGGGTCCGTGTCTTCCGGAACAGCCGAAAGGCCCAGTGGAAGTGAACGTTTCTTAAACACGGGAGTAACCAATGATCCTTCAAGCCGAATTACAGAGTCTGATCGCACGCAAAGATCGTCTGGAATCGTCGGTGCTGAGCGTGTACCTGAACGTGAACCAAACCGAAGAAGCAAACCTGAATCGAGGTTTCGAAACTAACCTGCACTCGATGTTGAACGAGCTCAGGGATCCCGCATGGAGCGAACGCGATGTAGAAACATTCAACCGAGCGGCAGATCGTTGCCTGGAACAAATCAGATCATACAAGGGCGGTGCGAAAGGCATCGTGATGTTCCTGGATCAGGCGGACGACTTTGCCTGGATTCGGGAACTGAACGTCACGGTACGGAACTCCCTCAGTTGGGGAGTGAGCCTCCACATCCACCCGCTGATGGAATTGCTCCGCCGGTTTCACAACTTCGGCGTGGTCCTCAGCGATCACGTACACACCCGCACGTTCGCGGTCTCACTCGGGGAGATAAGAGAACTCAAAGAGTTCCGAGCTGAGGGCACAACTCGGAAGACACGCACGACGGGAACGGATCAGATATGGTCGGACAGCCGGTTTGACCGACGAGCCAGTAATCATGTTCACCAGCACCTCAAACACGTGGTCGAAGTCATCGAACAACTGTCGAAGACATACGTGTTCGAACACCTTGTCCTGGCAGGACCGCACGAGGTGGCCACTGAAATACAGCGGCTACTGCCCCAGAGGCTGGCATCTTCTGTCGTCGGACTCCTGGCTCTCCCGTTTGAGGCAAAGCCACAAACGATTCTGGAAAGCTCCTTGCGGCTGATGGATGAATCTACCGAAGCGGCCGGGATCGAACTTGTCGAGGAGCTGATAACCGCGGCTTCAAAGAATCGTAAGGCCTCCCTCGGAATGGACCGGACGTTGGACGCCCTCAACCAGAAAGACGCCTGGCAACTGCTCTATTCAGTGGGCTTCAAAGCTGACGGCGGAGAGTGCACCGAATGTTCGGCGCTGCTGCCGGTCGCCGATGAACCGTGTCGCCAGTGCCGCGGAGAGGTGCGACCAGTCGATGACCTCATTGAGCGGACGGTAGCTCTCGTACTCCGATTGGGCGGCACCGTCGAACCGCTTAGAGGCAAAGCCGCAGAATCCCTCCTGGAGGTCGGCGGAATCGGCTTGTTCCTCCGATTCGCTACAACGGAGGTGATAGTCTCGTGAAGGAGCGAAGCGAGTAGCAGTCAGCGGGCAGCTCCGAGTCTGCTGACTGCGACTCGCTCCACATTTCGTCTTCGTCAACACAGTTCTATGCAGGCAGGGTTACGACATCACTGGTGCCGGTGAGAATCTCATCGATGCGGGTCCGGTCCAGTGTCTCGCGGACGATGAGTTCGCGTGCGATGCGGCTGAGATCCCGACGACGTTCGAGCAGGATTGTTGTCGCTCGTTTGTAGCACTCATCGATGATGCGCTCAGCCTCGGCGTCTATTCTCTCGGCCGTGCGTTCACTGTAGTTCCGGCTCTCGGATCCAAAAGGCGACGGAAGAAAGCGGGTGCCCGGACTACCGTAGGTCATGTGCCCCATGGTATCGCTCATACCGAACCGCGTGACCATCTGGCGGGCCAGCTCCGACGCGCGATCCAGATCGTTGGCGGCGCCCGTTGAAACGACTCCTCCAAAACTGACCTCCTCGGCAACGCGCCCCCCGAGCATCACCGTGATCTGGTCTTCCAGCTCCGGCCGGGTCATCAGATATTTCTCCGCTGTCGGAAGCTGCAGGGTATGACCGAGGGCGCCAATCGAACGCGGGATGATCGAGATGCGATGGACCGGATCGGCATGTCGGACCGACAGTGCCGTCACGGCGTGGCCCGTCTCGTGGAAGGCCACGCGTTCCTTTTCCGGTGCACTCATGAGCCTGCTCTTCTTCTCGAGACCGAGCATGACACGGTCAATCGCTTCTTCAAGATCCCGCATCTCGACAAGTTCCGCCTGGCGCCGTGCAGCAAGAAGGGCGGCTTCGTTGACAATGTTAGCCAGGTCCGCACCCACCATCCCGGGTGTCCGGGAGGCGATCGCCTGGAGATCGACAGCTTCGGCCAGTTTCACGTTGGCCACGTGAATCTGGATGATGGCCAATCGGCCTTCGAGGTCCGGACGATCCACGACGACCTGGCGATCGAACCGGCCGGCACGCAGCAGGGCGGGATCGAGGACCTCCGGCGTGTTGGTAGCAGCCATGATGATCACGCCGCTCGTGGTGTCGAAGCCATCCATCTCAGCGAGCAACTGGTTCAACGTCTGCTCGCGCTCGTCATGCCCCAGGAACACGCCGCGCCCCGAAGAGCGGGTCTTGCCTACCGCATCGAGTTCGTCAATGAAGATGATGCAGGGCGCCCGATTCTTGGCTTGCTCGAAAAGGTCGCGCACACGGGCCGCACCTACCCCGACGAACATTTCCATAAACTCGGAGCCCGAGATCGAAAAGAACGGAACCTCGGCTTCGCCGCTGACGGCACGGGCCAACAACGTCTTCCCCGTGCCGGGCGCACCCACCAGAAGAACTCCCTTCGGAATCCTCCCACCAAGCCTCGTGTACTTCTGCGGGTTCTTCAGGAAATCAACAACCTCGACCAGCTCTGCTTCGGCTTCATCCACACCGGCAACATCCTTGAACGTCACGTCGCTTGTGGTGTACTGATCGTGGATCTTCGCCCGGCTCTTTCCGAAAGTCATCGGTCCCCCTACTCCGCCTCTCATTCGTCGCATGGCGAACCCGTAGATGATCATGATGACGATCAACGGTAGCAACCATATGAAAAGAATGGTGTCGAAAGCGGACACCTCGGAACGCCCTCGGACGTCGACCTGATGCGCCTCCAACTCCCCCAGCAGGTAGCTGTCATCAACGTTTGGAAGGCGCTCGGTCACGATTCGCTGCGGTTCCGCTTCGGTTCCGCCGAAAAGGACGGCACGCAGCTCTGTCTCAGTGATCTCAACTTCCAGGACGTTGCCCCCGCGGACCTCGTCCAGAAAAGCACTGTAGGAAACAGACCTGGCGGGAGGGGACGAATTCGTCGACAGCAAGACCAGAAACAGGCCCAGAAAAATCAGATAGACAACCAGTATCGGCAGTCGGGATGGCTTCTGATCAGGCATACCCACCTCCTGCTTATCTTCCATCATTGAACTCGCAAGCCACCTACCAAACCATCGGAAGGAGAGTGGTCGTCACCGAAGACCTAAAGCATTAGGAATCTATCGAATAAAGGCACTGCTCGAAGTATCTCACCCGCACGAACCGCAGCGTCAAAGTGTCTTTTGTCACTGTGGCAGGGATTCGGGATGAGGCGGCCGGAACCCTGACGATTTGCCGGGCTCCGGAGCGGGCGGGGAAACTCAGGCTTGTTTGCCCCGAAGCCGCTCCATCCACTCGTAAAGGTTCGGCAGGACGAAGAGGGTCAGCAGAGTCGAGGTGATCAAACCACCGATGACGACGGTGGCAAGCGGGCGTTGGACTTCTGCCCCCGGGGCCGTCGAAGTGGCCATGGGGAGGAAACCCAGACTTGCGACCAGTGCGGTCATCAGGACGGGGCGGAGCCGGACCGTAGCCCCCTGAAGAACAGCCCTGTGAATGCGGTGGCCCCGTTCGACGAGTGCATTGATGGAACTGACCATGACGAGACCATTCAAAACGGCAACTCCGAACAAGGCGACGAATCCGACTGAGGCCGACAGGCTGAGGTTCAGATCCCGAATCCACAACGCTGCAACTCCGCCTACGAAGGCGAACGGCAGGTTGATCATGATCAGCCCCGCCTGAGCCATCGAGTTGAACGCGGAAAACAGCAGGATAAAAATCAGGAAGATGGCCATTGGAACCATGACATACAAACGCTCCATCGCCTCTTGTTGATTCTCGAACTCGCCACCGTAGGTAACGTAATATCCGGTCGGCAGGTCGACTTCGCTTTCGATCGCCGCTCGGGCCTCGGCTACAAAACTCCCGATGTCGCGCCCTCGGACGTTGGACTGGATCACGATTCGACGCTGGGCGTCCTCTCGATTGATCACTTCGGGCCCCTCTGCGAGGTGTACGGCAGCGACAGATTCCAGGGGTACACGCTCTCCATTCGGCGCGTTGAGCAGCAGAGATTGGATTGCATGGATTTCGGTGCGCCGCTCGTCGGGCAGGCGCACGAGCACATCGAACCGTCGCGGACCGTCGATGACCTGGGTCGCTACCTTGCCGCCGATCGCGGTTTCCACGACGTCGGCCACATCCGCAACTCGCAGCCCATAGCGCGCCATCTCGGATCGATCGACCTCGACCCGAAGTTCTCGGGCGCCTCCAAGGGTCTCGATCTGGACGTCGGCCGAGCCGCGAATCCGGGCCAGGACACGTTCGATCCGTCGTGCCTCCTGCTCCAGGCGGTCGGCATCGTCGCCGAACAGTTTTACCGCCACGTCGGACCGGACACCCGATATGACTTCGTCAAGTCGCATGGCCAGGGGCTGGGTGAAATTGTATGCAACCCCTGGCACATCCTTCAGGCGCTCATCGAACGCTTCGATCAGCCCTTCTTTGGTCGAGGCCGTGGTCCATTCCTCAATCGGGCGCAGTATGACGTACACGTCCCCCTGATAGATGCCCATCGCCTCTGTGGCCAGGTCCGGGCGGCCCATTTTTGTCACGACGGTCTCGACCTCGGGAAACTCGAGGACCACCCGTTCGACGGCCGTGGCCAGATCCACCGACTCGGTCAACGACACCGACGGCAGTTTGCGGGTTTCAATCAACAACGCACCTTCATCCAGTTCCGGCATGAACTCGGTTCCAATGAAGGCAAGGGAGCCAACGGCAGCACCAATCATGAGTACTGAAACGGAAACGGTTGCCCATCGCCAACGAATCGAATGGGCCAGCCAACGACGGTATCGACGACGGATGATGCTGAAGAAACGTTCCGAGTGCTCATACCCCTGGTGCTTTAAGGCCAGCGAGGCCAAGGCCGGAACCAGTGTCAACGCCAGGATCAGGGAGCCGAAGATCGCACACACAACGGTCAGCGCCATCGGAACAAACATCCTCGCCGACATTCCCTCCAGGGCGAGTATGGGGAGGTAGACCGCAATGATGATAGAAATTCCGAACACGATCGGTCGGGCGACCTCGACCGCACTCTGACGAATGATTTCCAGGGTCGGAGGAGGCTCGACGACATGGCGTCCGTGGTGTGGGATGTGTCTGAGCCGACGGATGAAGTTTTCCATCATGACGACGGACGCGTCGACGATCAGGCCGAAATCGATCGCGCCAAGACTCATCAGGTTGGCCGACACGCCGAACACTTTCATACCCACGAAGGCCACCAGCATCGACATCGGAATCACCAGCGCAACGATCAGCGCCGCGGGAACATTGCGAAGGAACAGGAACAGCACGATGATGACCAGCAGACCGCCCTCGATGAGGTTCGTGGCGACCGTGCTGGTCGTGCGATTGACCAGGGATGTTTGATCATAGAAGGGCGTCAGGCGAACACCTTCAGGCAACGAACGGTTGATCAGTTCAACTCGCTCCTTGATCGCTTCGATCACCGTCTTCGAGTTCTCACCTTTGGTCATGATGACCATGCCGGAAACCACCTCGCCCAACCCGTCCTTGGTCACGGCGCCCTGCCGGACTGCGGGACCGATCTCCACGGTCGCAAGGTCCTGAATAAGGACGGGGACGCCGCCGCCTGACTTCACAACAACCTTCCGGATATCGTCTTCGGAAGCGAAGAGACCGAGCCCGCGTACCGTATAAGCCTCGGGGCCGTGCTCGATGTAACTGCCGCCAAAATTGGCATTGCTGTCCGCCAGCGCCCCATAAACCTCCTGAAGCGTCAGACCGTAAGCCAGTAGCCGCTCGGGTTGCGCAAGGACGTGGTACTGCCGGATGAAGCCGCCCCAGGAGTTGATCTCGTTCACGCCGGACACGGTCCGGAGCTGATACTTGATGTTCCAGTCGTGGAGGGTCTTCAGCTCCATGGCCGTGTATCCCTCACCCTCTAGGACATACTGGTAGATCTCTCCGAACGCAGTCGCGACTGGACCCATCGTCGGCTCCAGTCCATCCGGAATGCGGGTCTTGGATTCCTGAAGACGCTCGTTCACCAATTGCCTTGCGAAGTAGGTATCGATGGCATCATCGAAAACGATCGTGACGATCGACAGGCCGAACTTCGATATCGACCGAACCTCGTCGGTATCGGGAATCCCCATCATCGCGCTTTCGATTGGGAAGGTAACCAGCTGTTCCACCTCGCCGGCAGCCAGTCCAGGGGCCTCGGTCACGATGTTGACCTGGTTGTTGGTCAGATCGGGAAAAGCTTCGATTGGAAGCGTACTCAGCGCCCAGATACCAGCCACGCAAACGGCGAGTGACAGTGCGAGGACAAGCAACCGTTGATCGAGAGAAAAATTGATAAGCGATTTGAGCATTGAATTCAGTGGTCAGTGGTCAGTTGCTAGAACGAAACGTCCTATCTCACATCTGACCGTTGTCATTGACAACTACCATCGCTTCCCTCTCTCCAAACCTCATTACATTTGGGACGAGCAGTTGTCAGCGAACAGAAAGACCCGCGGTGCTGCTTGCTGATCGATGGCTCGCCCATTGCTCTACGTCCTCTCCGACAACTGACCACTGGCCACTGACCACTGACAACTTCCTAATCAACTATCGTCCCTTTCAGGAACTCCGTCTTGATCAGGAACGCGCCGTCGGTGACGATCCGCTCGCCTTCACGGAGTCCTGTTGTAATTTCGTTCATGCCGTCCTGCGACCGTCCAGTTCGGACGACGCGTTTCTCAAACCGGCCGTCATTGTGGTCGATAAACACGACGGATTCTCCTTCGATTTCCTGAACCGCCCCGGCGGCCACGGCCAGCAGAGAAGGCGTTTGTCCCAACCCGACATCGATCGTTGCGTACATCTCGGGTCGAAGACGCCCGCTGACATCCCGTACCAGGCAACGGACACTCACGGTTCGATATGCCGGATCCAGGGATTCTCCGATATAGACCACCCGGCCATCGAAACCGACGTCCGGAAAAGCGGGGACGCTGATCTGAACGGACTGGCCCATCTTGACGAAAGAAGAACGTTGTTCGGGAACCTCGGCCACGACCCACAATGTCGTCAGGTCTGAGATCGTCATCAGATCCTCGGCCGGCGAGACGACGGACCCGATCGTCACGCTACGTTCCATGACGACTCCGGTGATTGGAGAACGAACGACGACGTCACCGGATTCTTCCCCTTGAGGGATGTCGGGTTCGACGCCCAGATGATGAATGAACTCCCCGGCTCGCTCGACTTCTGTCCGAGCTTGCTCCAACTGTGCCTCGGCCGCCACGACGTCTGCCGCCGCCTGAAGTTGCTCTCTCACCGAGATCGCTTTCGCCTCGAGCAACCGGTCGGCTCGAACGGCCTCGGCCCGGGTGTAGCCGAAGTCTCTCTGGGCCAGGGACAAACTCGTCAGGGCCCGCGAATAGGCGGCGCGTGCGTCGATCAACTCATGGCTATGGATCCAGACAATCGGCTGACCGGCCTCGACGCGATCGCCGATTGTCACATCCACACGCGTCACACGCCCCTCGGCGAAAGCCCCGACGCGGGCCGAGGTGTCCTGGTTGATCTGAACGCGGCCCGTTGCGGCCATGGATTCCTCCAGCGACCTCCGAGTGACCACTTCGGACAAGATCCCCCCGCTCGCGATGGCCACGGGCGACAACTGAAGTTCGGTCATTGACTCGGGGACGGGCACCTCGACGGCTGCTTCCTCGGCCGGGAGTGATTCACCCTGGCAGCCTGCAAGGGTGAGGAAACCGGCGCACAATAACGTGCCGACGAATCTCGAATGTCTCGCGTTCATTCTGGTCATTTCCTGGAACCTCGGTTTTTTGAACCTACCCGGCGCAGCATTTCGTTTACCCTGATCGAACCCAGCCGACGGATTTCCTGACGTAAGCGCTCATCCCGGACAAGCGGATCCAGCGCCGGCGATTGATCTGTGCTCCGGTCGCCCAGCCTCGGGAGACTATCGACACCCGCGGCCATCTCCAGTTCGCGGACTGCCAGCCTGTAGTCGGACACGGACGAGAGAAACAACTCCTGGGCCGAGTTGCGGGAGCGCTCGGCTTCCAACAGAAACAACAGGTCCTGCGCTCCTTCCCTGTAAGCGGCAAGAGCGATCGAGTTGGACTCATCGGCAATAGCAAGGAATTGCGCCTGAAGTGAACGAACCTGATTCTCCGCAGCCAGAATTCCCTGCCGGGCCGCCGCCAACTCGGCCAGGACCCCGTTCCGCTCGACGATCACGCGGGCCCGCGCCTCACGAACCATCGCTTCGCTCCGGCTTATCGCTCCGCGATTGCGGTCGTAAACGTTGAGGGGTATTAACAGGGCGCCGAAGAGTGCATTGTCGGGACCGTTTCGCTTGTAGCCCAGCGTCGTCGTCACATCCCGCGTCGATCGGGACCGTTCCAGAACGAGGGTAGCCTCGGCCTGTCGCAACCGCTCGTGGGCAGCTCTGATCTCCGGCCGCGACAGGGCAGCAGCGGTAAGGTCCACAGTCTCCAGGGCAACTGGTTCGAACTGGATTTCCTCATCGAGGTCGAAGTTGATGTCGAAGGTGGAACTGCCCATCGCTTCGAGCAGTTTGATCTTGGCCCGATCGTAATCCAGTGCGAACCGGCGCTGGGTGTAGGAAAGGCGCTCGGCTTCGAGCCTTGTCTTGATCAGATCCCCTTCAGCGGTGTAACCCTCCGATACCCGGACTTCGTTGTACCGGACGATCTGCTGGAAGTTGTCCAGGCTTTGTCGTGCCAGGGCGCTTCGTGCACCCGCCGCCACCACAGCTTCCCAGGCGAAGCGAACCCGTGAAAGAATCTGTCTCTCTACGATCTCCAACTCCACCCTGGCCAGGTCCACACCGGTTGCAGCCAGCCTTACCCGGTTTTCTCGCTTCCCTCCGCGCTCGAAGCGCTGCGCGTAGGTGGCGAGCATATCCATGTCCCGACTGAAGCTGAATCCGTCTCGCGTTCTCCAGACCGGGAGGTTCTCCATGCTGAACCCGATCGTCGGATTCGGTTTGCGTCCGGAAGAGAAAAGATTTCCTTCCGCCGCCGCAATAGGCTCCCGAGCGGCGACCAGAAGCGGGTGCTGCCGAAGTGTCTGCTCCAGCGCCTCGGTCAGAGTCATTTGGCGAGCCGGGCCCGTCTGTGCCCGGGCACCCTGCGGCAAGGACAGAACAAGCAGAAAGAATCCGATAAAGAACCGTCTCAACCTTCTCATAGAGGACCTCGCTCTCTAGCGGCCTGTGCGGAACTGTGTAGGGTCGCCACAGGCTGCTGGTCATGTCTGTCTGGCATCAAACGCCCAAGATCGTTCTTGCACGTCCGATACCAGCCGCCCAAATGAACGCGTGTGGAATACAGCGGCAAATCAAACATGGTAGTCTCCGTAGCGAAGCATCAGTCTTGATCGAAAAAGGGAATATCACCATCCGGGTTTTGGACTACGGACCGGCTAGCCATTCAACATCAATAGGTTAAGGAACAGACATGGACCAAATGGAAGATTCCGCCGGGGTCAATTGGTTGCTTCTGGCCCTCTCACTCACGTTCATGGGGCTGGTGGCGACCGACCTGGTAACTGACTATCGCGGTGGCAGTTCAGTATCACACCTCATTTTGGAGGGAACCCTTCTGACGGGCGCCGTCGGAATTTTCGCCATGGCGATAAGAAGCTTGATGCCGGCACGAACTGAGATCCGTGTCCTCCGCGACGATGTGGAAGGCCTCCAGAAAGAAAAGGAGAAGTGGAAGGATGAAACTCACAAACTTCTGGAAGGCCTTTCTGCGGAAATCGACAAGCAATTCTCCAACTGGCAACTGACCCGGGCCGAAACCGAAGTCGGTTTTCTGTTGCTGAAAGGTTTTTCCCTCAAGAGAATCGGCGACGTTCGCGACACAAAACTGAAAACCGTTCAACAGCAATCGCAATCCATCTATCAGAAAACCGGTCTGTCCGGCCGGTCGGAGCTTTCCGCCTTCTTCCTTGAAGATCTACTGCCGCCAAAGAATCTGCCTGCCGCCTGACGGTAACCGTGTTCTCTGCAACATGTCCCTTAAGCGTCAAACGGCTCCAAAACCATTGCGGCACCTCCGACGCCAGTCGATGCGATTATAACATCAACAGTATGAATCATTTAAATGGATGGTTCGACGTGAGAGTCGGCCGAAGCGACAATCTGTCACCAAGAATATACAACCCCGATTGGAGGTGTCATGGAGTCAAAGGACGGCACAGAAACCCTGACGTCAACGCACTACGCTCAAGGCGAAAACCATTATAACTTGTTGGAAAGACAAAAATTTGATATAGGTAAAACGCACTAGTGAAGAGTAGCACTCGTCGTGCTCGTTCCCGTCCGGCGGTGCTCATCTACGAATGACCAATCTTACATAAAACTTAAAGGATGAGGAATCATGGGACAGAACAGATCCCCGCGTGCCGGTTTCGCGGTACAGGGCGTGCTGCTGCTGGTGTTTCTGGTAGCACTGTCTATTTACTCCCTCTGGATTTTCCTGCAACGCACATGGTGGTTTCCCGAAGTAGCGTCGATCCACGGCGCAGACTACGACAGCGAGTTCATGATCACCCTGGCGATCACCGGCTTCATGTTTGTGGTCGTGCAAGTCGGCATTGGCTTCCTCGCCCTGAAGTTCTCTGAGCAAAGCGGGAAGCGACACCATCCACAGAGCCGCCTTTTTGAGAACCGCTTTGCCGTCATCGCCGGGATGATCATCCTTGTAGTAGACATCTCGCTCCTCGTTCTGGGCGAAAGTTCCTTCAGTAAGGCAAGGGCGGCATCATCTGAGAATGCCGTTATCGTCGAGGCGACCGGCGAACAGTTTGCATGGAACTTCCGTTACCCGGGGCCGGACGGTGTATTCGGCCGAACCGATCCCCTGCTGGTCAACCTGCAGTCCAATAATCTTGGCCTGGACATGGATGATCCGGCAGCGGCGGACGACATCGTGAGGCTTAATCAGATGCACGTTCCGTCGGACCGCCCGATCCGGGTAAAGATTCGAGCCAAGGACGTCCTGCACAGTTTTGGGCTGCCCAATTTCCGCGTAAAGCAGGACGCGGTGCCCGGCATGGTGATCGAAGTCGGTTTCCAGCCAACACGAACCGGGGAATTCGAAATCGTATGCTCCCAGCTGTGTGGCCTCGGACACTACCGCATGCGCGCGTTTTTGACCGTTGAATCTCAGGAAGACTTCGACCGGTGGCTGGTTGAAGGGGACGGAGGAGATTGATGTCGACAGTTACTCAAGACACCGTCCACCAGGAACACGAACTTGGCTTCATCCGCAAGTACGTTTTCAGCATGGACCACAAAGTGGTTGGTCTCCAGTACCTGTTCACGGCCTTCGGGATGGGACTGTTCGGATCCGCCCTGTCGATGCTGATGCGGCTTCAACTTGCCTGGCCGTCGGCCCCGTGGCCGATGCTGGAGAATGTTTTTCCGGTCGGCTTCGCAGGTGGAGTTATGAGCCCGGAGTTCTACCTGGCTCTGCAAACGATGCACGGCACGATCATGGCAATTTTCGTCTTAACGGCGATCTTCACCGGAGGTTTCGGAAATTTTCTGATACCGCTTCAGATCGGGGCCCGCGACATGGCGTTCCCGTTTCTGAACATGCTCTCCTACTGGGTGTACTTGCTTTCATGTCTCGTTATCATCCTGGCGTTTTTCGTCGAAGGCGGAGCTCCTATCTCGGGCTGGACGGCCTACCCGCCGCTGAGTGCGATCCCGGACGCGGGACCGGGCCAGAGTCTCGGCCAGACCATTTGGATTGTGGCCGTTGCCTTGTTCATCGTATCGACGATGATGGGCGTTCTGAACTACCTCACGACCATCCTCCAGATGAGAGCAAGAGGGATGTCGCTGATGCGGATGCCGCTCAACATCTGGGGCTTGTTCACGAGTTCGATCATCTCTCTGTTCGTTTTTCCGGTGTTGCTCGGTGCAGGCGTTCTTCTCCTGGCCGATCGGCTGCTCGGCACAAGCTTTTTCGTTCCGAGTGGCTTGATCCTGGGCGAAAAGCTGGTCGAACACAGCGGAGGACATCCTCTCCTGTGGCAGCATCTGTTCTGGTTTTTCGGCCATCCAGAGGTGTATCTCGTGATCATTCCGGCCATGGGCATCACGGCGGAAATCCTCGGGACCTTCATTCGGCGCCCGATGTTCGGATACAGGATCCAGGTCTGGTGCTGGTTGGCAATCATCGTCCTGAGCACGGTTGTCTGGGGGCACCACATGTATATAAGCGGGATGAACCCATGGCTGGGCAGTGTCTTCGCCGTGGGCACCCTGCTGATCACCGTTCCGTCGGCTATCCTGTTGTTGTGCTGGATCGCCAGTCTATGGGGCGCCAGCATTCGGTTTACAACGCCGATGCTATTTGCTCTCGGCTTTGTCTCTGTGTTCACGACGGGTGGGCTGGGAGGCTTCTTTCTCGGATCTGCCTGGACCGACGTCCAGCTTCATGACACATATTTCGTGGTCGGGCACTTTCACCTGACGATGGCCATGTCGCCTGTCTTAGCCATCTTCGCCGGGATTTACTATTGGTTCCCTCGCTTGTTTGGACGGATGATGAACGAGACGCTGGGCAAGGTGCATTTCTGGATCAGCATCACAGGGACCTATTTGATTTTCCTGACCATGCACGTGATGGGAATCGGCGGGTTGCTCCGGCACAGCTACGACCACACGCAGTACACGTTCATGCAACCCATGCAGGTTCTGAACGTCTTTGTTACGATCGTCGCCTTCGTGCTGGCATCAACACAGATTATATTTTTCTTCAATCTGATCTGGAGCTTCTTCAAAGGGCCCAGGTCGGTCAAGAACCCGTGGCAGGCCAACACGCTCGAATGGCAGGCGCCGACACCTGCACCACATGGGAACTGGGGAGACAAGCTGCCCGTGGTTTACCGGGGCCCTTATGAGTACGGGGATTTCGATGGACCAGACGACTATATTCCGCAATCGGTCCCATTGAAGTAAGCGATTGAAGTAAGCGATCGATCCAGTCTATTCAAGGAGAGCACCAATAATGGAGTCCACGGTGTCGGAAGAAGAAGTAAGCCCTAATGTAACTCCGATCTCCCAGGAAGAGTACGTCGATCCGCCTTTCGGAACTACGTGGAGCAAGCTCATGATGTGGCTCTTCATCGTGTCCGACGCTCTCACGTTCGCAGCTTTCCTCGCGGCTTACGGCATTCTTCGAATGCTTGCTCCGGAGTGGCCCGATCAGACCGAAGTCTTCGACATGCGGCTGATCACGTTCATGACGTTCGTGCTCATATCGAGCAGTGCGCTCATGGCCATGGCCGTCGGCGCGGCCCGGGCTGGTGATCGGACGGCCGCAGTCAGGTTCATCGGTCTGACGATCATCGGCGGTTTAATTTTTCTAGGGGCTCAGGCATTTGAATGGACGCATATGATTCAGGAGGGAGCGACTCCCTGGACGAACCCGTGGGGCGCAGCGGGATTCGGCGCCAGCTTTTTCCTTATTACTGGATTTCACGGTGTGCATGTCCTGAGCGGGATCATTATCATGGCAGTGACCGCAGTCCGCGCCTCGGCCGGGCACTATACGTCCAACGGTGTTGAAAACGTCGGCCTGTACTGGCATTTCGTCGATGTTGTTTGGGTATTTCTATTCGCCTTCTTTTATCTTCTATAGCGGTCGAGCGACGTATCCATTGATTAACGTTGGGCCCACCGTCCTTTCGCCAACCCTCTCCCTCTGTGAGGGACTACCCCCTTCGGTACCGGTCATTTCCACTCTCCCCGATTCGTCTGTCAGCCTGTCCGAGCACGAGATACACTGTCCCCGGTGCCAGGCGCGGCCGCGTTCCGTGCGGGTTTCTTCGAAGGCGGAAAGCGAGCCTTCTCGGGCTGGGCTTGCTCGTCTGGAACCGTTGTTCCCTGACGGGCGTTAAGGAGTTCGAGGACAGCGTCGAGCTTGTCGTTGATGCGCTCGTCCAACTGGCCTATTGTCCTGTCGTTGCGGGCCTCAAGTATCTTGACTTGCTCGGTCAATTTGACTTCGAGGACATCGATGCGACGCATGATTTCCTTGAAACGACGACCAAGATTTTCCTCACTTAAGTGACTCAGACTCATACCGCTTATCCTTTCCCGATATGCGGGAGTGAAGTATCGGTGTCCCTCACGGGATGCGGATCACCGTTGATGAGTAAGTCGACTCGACCCTTCTGCACCTCCTATTTCCCCCTCAGTAGCTCAACCATTCTTTTCATCGCTTCTATGCCCTGCGGGGTAAAGGAACGTCTGGATCACCACGACGACTTGCATTTCGGATCTTTCAATAACAATCTACGACACCGAAGTGTCATTTAAAAATAGGAAATACATCAGTGCTACATAGGTTTTATGAATACATCAGAAGGCAGGTCGGAGTCCCACGGAAGCGATGCTTCCCAGTTTAGTAGGTTCCCATACGTCCTCTATACTTCGTGGGGTTTGCCAGCATGCACAACTTGCATAACTTCGACGGCTAGTTGCTCGCCAATCAAGCCTTCCTCGTCGACCAAGGAATCGGCACCGGCTTGAACAAGGGTAGGGGCGTGAACGTGATAACGAGCACGAACAATGACCGGCACGTGTGGCGCAATCCTCTTGGATTGTCGAATGATAACCTCTGACGTTTGCGGCTCGGGGACCGTTACCACTACCGCCCTAGCGTCTTCAATTCCCAAGTTTAGGAGAATTTCGGATCGGGCGGCGTCCCCGAAGGTGATTGGGAAAGCTGATTCATGAGCGGTCACCGCACGGGGGTTCAGGTCCACGACCACAAACGCTACCGCAGATGTTTCGAGGGCTCTTGCCACGCGCTGGCCAGCAGGTCCAAACCCGACGATGATGACGCGGTCCGACGTGCTCTCCCCGCGGAGTCCTGTTTGCGCATGTTCGGATGATACAAAAGGAAACCGGTCAGAAAGGTCATTTACGAATCTTCTGAGTCTCGGAGCTGCGGCAATCGCGTAGGGTGTCACGACCAAGGTCAGCAATGAGGCGGAAAGCAGTGTTTGAAAAGTCTCGAAAGACACGAGGCCTTGGCGGTACCCGAGCTCGAGCAGCACGAATGAAAACTCGCCTATTTGCGCCAGAGCCAACCCGGTCGCGATGGCGATGCCGTGCGGCTGGCCAAAAAGTCGAACGACAAAGCCCACAATCACCGCTTTGCCCAGCATGATTGCTAACGCCACTGGCACGATGAACATGAGGTGTCTGTCCAACGGCGGGTCTGCCATCATACCGACCGACGCAAAAAACAGAGTGAGGAATACTGCACGCAAAGGAATAAGGTCCGCTCGCATCTGAGCGGAGAACGGAGACTCGGCCAACAACATCCCGGCTACGAAAGCCCCCAGGATCGGAGAGAGGTTCGCAGCATGTGAAATCGTGGCGGCACCCAAACAAAATGCAAATGCTAGAAGCACCGGTAGGTCCCGATTGCGGTAGGTCGATGCACCGTGGATCAAGCGCGGGAATATGTACTTGCTCACCAGGAACATAACGCCTATTACCACGCCTGCCAGGCCGACGCTGAAGGCGAAGCTGCCGAAAAAGTCTGATCCACTGTCCCTTTCGCCAAGCGCGGCGATGAAGAGCACCATCGGAACAACTGCCAGATCCTGAAGTAGCAGAATTCCCAGGGCGTTTCGTCCTGGCAGGCTCTCCAGTTCTGCCCGGTCGGCGAGAACGCGAAGCACCACGGCGGTGCTACTGAGCGACAGAGCCGCACCCACGATTGTTGCCTCAACAGGAGGTAAGCCAAAAACCGTCGATCCCAGTCCAGCAAGTACGGCTGTGAGGAGTATCTGTATGATCCCACCGAAAAGGGCGACCGGTCCTGACTCCCTCAGCCGGTTCCAGGAGAATTCAAGGCCGATTGTGAACAGCAACAGGGCAACTCCGAGCTCCGCAATGACCCGTATGTCTTCGACGGCGCTGATCCAGCCCGTGCCGGTGGGTCCCAGCAGGATTCCGGCTAGAACATAACCGAGCACAGCATTCTGGCGAAGGCGTTCGAACACCATTCCAAGCAGGAGGGCTGCACCGAGCAGTAAAGCGATGTCGAGGATGACCGCCCAGCTATTCATAAACTGTCCATTCTAAGGTTCCGGTTCGTGAGCGCAACACCCAAATCAAGAGGAACCAGCAGCGACAACGACCTTGACTTCTGCCCGGTCCTGCTCAGCCGGAGCATTCAAGCGTGATGTTCTTGGAGCGTTCCCTTTGGGGAGTTTGTTCCTCGTCTTCTTGTTCCAGGGAAGGATTCGCGGGGGCTGGCCTCCAGCAATAATCTGTGCCGAGTCTACCAGTGATAGCGCCTTTTCTTGAAATAACGTGAGGGCTGGGCGCATAGTTTCAGGCGGAGGTGGATTGTGCGCATAGTCGTAATGGTCTTCGTCATAATTGCCCTTTTCCTTGTCTTCTTCGTTAGCTCCGCAGCTCAAGCGCAACGGGTGGGTTTCATCACTGAGGTAGTTACTGACATGACTGCTCGATGTGCAGCAAGGTAGCTGCCTAATTTGTCTGTAACGAATCGAAACGGCTCTCGCCGTTGACTCCTCAAGAGCTTTCTAAGGAATCGCTGGTCCGCACTTTCGGGAGACGGAACGAGATTGCGATGCGACTAGCAGAAGCCCGACCATTTCAGATTAGCGGAAGAAAAATCTCGCGATCGGCGGAATACGCGAGAATCCGTCCGGAATCGATTTCGTACAACCAGCCGTGTAATTGGAGCCGGCCCGTCGTCACTCGCGATGACACGATTGGATAAGTTACGAGATTTTCGAGTTGCGCAAGCACGTTGGCCTCGATCAGTTGCCGCAGTTGCGACTGCCGGTCCTGGTTCGGATCGCATCGCAAGAGGGTTTCGTCCACTTTCCCGTACGATAGCCACGAGACAACCTCCGGCAGACCGTTCAAAGTCTCGCGATCCAGCATCGCCTTCATTGCCCCGCAGTCTGTGTGTCCACAGACCACGATATTCTCAATCCCTAGGACCCGAACAGCGTATTCAAGAGTCGCGCACTCTCCAGACTGAACCGTACCGTTCGGTGGGACGATGTTTCCGACTGTAGCCCGTCAGAACATTTCAGACAGAGATCCCTAAAAAACTAAGAGACACTTTTCTGATCAGAACGATCTGAAG
>PVBE011966794.1_pt1 | contig 22537 bp, 32 predicted proteins | sample 1631181 | NCBI WGS metagenome assembly PVBE01 (sample SAMN08397723, study PRJNA350692) | Marine metagenome, whole genome shotgun sequencing project. | isolation source: water | place: Pacific Ocean | collected 2012-04 | reverse complement strand
CAGGCCCAAAGGTTTTAAATTTATAGAGATAAATAACAACGAAATCCCAGAAGATACTATCAAGACTATAGAAACTATGATTAGCTCTCCTTCATTGGTTAAAGAAGTAACAGATTATAATTACAGAATAGGTGAAGAATTTTTTTCTTATAAAGTTCTTGAAGAAGAACTTAATAAAATTTTATAATGTCAGAATTCATTCAGCAGCTTCCCTATAATTAAGCACAACAGTTTCAGAGTCACAATCTGAAGGCAAGCTTTCCCATTTGAGCTCATATTCCTGGCTTTTTAATGTGATTGTATGCATTCCATAACAATAACTTTCAGGCATCCCATCAAACACTCCTTTCTCAACCATCCCCATATATTCTCCATTTAGATATACTTCACCAAATAATGGAACATTGTTTACATCATCAATAAATCTTATTACAGGCGGCTCCATTCTTTCCACAAGTAGGTTTATTATTATTCCCATTATCACTATTAACACAACTCCTATCAGTCCTAATACCCATATCTTTTTTTTTGATATCATACTAACAGAATTTCTTAATAAATTATTTTATTCCCCACTGTCTCAATGCCTGCTCCAATTCTTTATGACTCTTCGCAGATTCACAGATTAAGTCCTCTTTTATAGGCTTATACCTAAGATTAATGTATTTTAGCATCAAATCACCCTCTTTTTTTTAAATAAAACTCTTGTTATTTTGAAAACTCATCCATTAATTCTTTTACTGTTTTTCCGTCATTTAATACTTCTTCTGAATCATCCTTCTCTTTTTCTTCAGGATTTTCGCTTACATCAACTTTTTCTTTTCCTTGTTTACTTTCCTGCTTAACCTTAGGCTTATCAGATTCCATTACCATACTATTAGTCACTCTCTTTTTGTTATCCTTTATCTTCTCTTCTGTCCCTAGTATGTTAGTTGCCATTTCCATAGCACCCATCATTGAAGAAGCTAAGCCCTGTATCATTAGCTTATCTGCAAGGTCTTTTATTTCCTGTTCTTTTGCCATTTTTAAGTGATTTTAAGGTTAAACATTTTCAAATCAAGCAAATATTTAAATCTGATGGTTTGTGGTAACAAAATTGTCACCTTCTGTATGAAATATTCTTCTTCCCTCATCATCTTTTTCTTCTGAATATACCACTTTGCCTATGAAAAGCGTATGATCACTTATATCAATTGAATTGACAACCTCACATTCTATATGAGCCAATGCCTCTTTTATTTTGCAGCAGTGTATTTTGTCAGCTTCTTCCTTTGTTAATCCGCTTCCTTCAAATTTGTCAAGATGCTCCCCTGTGTGCCTGCCGCAGTATAGAACCTCTTTCTTAAGATGGAATGGCATGAAGTTTACCACAAACACCATGCTTTCTTTTATTAGCTTGTGGGAGAACCTTGTTTTCCCTATAGCTATTGCATAGAAAAATGGCTTGAAAGAAAGAGGTGTATGCCAGTCTACTGTGATTATATTATCTTTTTCCTCTTCCCTGCCAGTGAACTTGTTTTCTATGACTTCACTGCAGGTTACAAGCACTGTCTGCCTGGGGTTATAGATGGAAGGCATTTTAATTTATATGATATATATAATATATAATTTTATGGTTTATTCCTCCTCCTTCGCCTTATATAACTCACTCCCTGTATCACAACATACACAATACCTATAAAAGCCATTAATGCTATAACCTTGCTTAGTGTAAAACCCTTTTTAGGCTCTATCTCAGTGGAGGTTGCTGCTCCTGATGTAAGCAGCATTCCTGAACTGTCAGTTGTCTTATTGATGCTCTGATTAACTTCATCCTTTTCATCCAACTCAACAACCTTTTCCTCAAACGATATTGCAAAGTATGAAAATCCTGGAGTTGTTGCCTTATAGTGCGCATATATCCCATCCTGTTTGACAAGCTCTGTTGGCAGCTTTTTCCAGTCTGATACATATCTGCTAAGAACTATGTCTTCTGCAATGGCACTGTTCTCTTTCAGCCAGCTTTGCTCCACTCTGAACGTTACTTCTGCGCTTCCTATGTCCTTATTTTCTATGTTCTTTTTGTTTATTTCTATATATTGATAAACCTCCCCAGCCAGTTTCCCAACATCAGGCTTTTTATCAAGCTTTGTTACTGTGACTTCAACATTTTCTGAAGGATTTTTTATATCAATCTTAAGCTCGCTTACAGCTATCTCAGTATTTCTTACAGGCATTATGGTTTCTCCTTCTGCTTCACTCCACATCCTTGAAGCGCTTATTCCCTTGCTTTGAACAATCTTACCGCCACCGCCTCCTCCTCCAGAGCCGCCCCCTCCGCCACCACCGCTGCTTGAACTAGACGGAGCAGTGTATGTTAGGCTTATATTCACATAGTTTCCTCCTGAAGATACATCCAAACTAAGATTTTCATTGCCTGCATCATCAGCTGTAACAACCACAAAGTATCTTATTCCGGAAGCTCCAATAGAATAAGTTGTTCTATTAAGCGTCACATTTCCAATCTTTATAAAGTCTGAGACATTAATGATGTTTTTGCTTGTATTAATCGAAGTAGCTGTATACACAATATACCTTGCATTAAAGAAATCAGCGTTCCCTTCAGTATCTTGGGTTATATTCTTCCATTGGACTGTTGCTGTATTGCCTGATTGGGTTACATTAAGGTTTGTTGGTGATTTAGGCGTTATTGTATCATTCGCAGTTGCATTATATGAGTTTGATATAACAGAAGTGTTATAGTTCCCTACTCTATCAACTGTGATAAGGGCATACCAATAGGTTGTTCCATGCAGGGTTGTATTGTCTTCATAGAACTGCACACCTTCCTCAATGCCACTTTCAACCACCACAGCATTTCCTATATTGGATGAGTTAATCTCAGTATTATGCCTGTAAATCCTATAAGTTTCATTATTTTCAGAGCTATCATCTGTCCAATTCAATTCTATATTGCCATCTTTATCATTATCTGAAACATTTGAAGAAGATATGCCCGCATAAGTTGATGGACTGCTCAAATCAATAATAATCTGTCGAGTAGTTGTATTAGAACTGTTCATAGTATAATCATCACATTGCACTTTCCAGTAATATAGTGTTTCATTCAGGCCTGTCCAGTTGTATGTCAATACAGAATCAGATACAAGATTAGCTGTTATATTAATCAAAGTAACAGGATCAGAAGAATTATCAGCATAAAGATAGCAATTCATAGTATCATTATCATCATCCACAACGCTCCAGTTAAACAAGTTCCAGTTATAACCAAAATAGCTGTCATTAGAGGGAGAATTAATGGTAACATTAGGCGCTCTGTTTGTATTGTTTACTTTTAATATCCATGACATTGAAACTGTTGTAACATCATTGCCTATAGTCCCATCATCAAGTAGAACACTAATATTATAATCACCATCAGAAGTATGGTTTCCTGTAAAGTTCCATTCTGTCTGGTTTATTCCAGACAATACAAGGCTGCCGTTTTGATACCAGCTTATGTTTATTAAATCATTCTCAGCATCTGAAAAGCTGACATTAAACTTCTGGCTGTCTGGCTCTGATATGTTCTGCGTAAGATTGGAAGAGTAATAAGAGGTTATGTTTGGGGCAGTGTTGTTGAGCTCTATTGTAAACACACTTGCAACCCCTATGTTATCACTGCTATCATTGCCATATATTCTGAATGTATAATCAGTATTGCCCTGATTAGTTATATTATAATAAAAGGATAATGAAGAACCACTCATAGTATAGTTTATTGTTCCATTCCATTCTATCTGTGCAGACTTCAACACTTCATTAGAAGTCATGTTAATCACAATCCATGTGTCTCTTACTTTTGAATTATTCAAAGGATACACCACATTCAGCACAGGATTTATAGTATCCAAGGAAAGCAATGCAGCATATATGTTTATTCTCTGATAGATTGTCCCGCTGTCATTTATATCCTTGCCTGTATCATTCAAAGCATCTTCCAATACAGAAGGAACAGGAGTCTGCCCAAACTGTTTTTTATAGAATTGGTTCAACAAAGCAAACGCTCCTGCTACATGCGGTGTTGACATTGATGTTCCACTCTCATCTCCAAATCCTCCACCTTCACCAGACCAGAGGGTAGATTGAATACTCTTCCCAGGAGCTAATAGTTCAAAAAGACTACCTCTTTGGTAATCTATTACATCACTATCGTCCACTGCGCCTATTGCTGTAGCATTTTCTACACAAGCGGGAGAAGAAGGCCCTGCTGTTAAAGACAAACCAGAACAAGATCCTGAATTACCATTACCTGCAGCTACTACCACAGTAATATTCTGTCCTACTGCAGTATTAATAGAAGGAGCAATATTATCATCATTACAATAAGTAGAATGATTAGAACAATCTCCAAGACTCATACTAATAACAGAAATATTATATCTTGAAGCATTATTAACACACCAATCAATTGCAGCTATAATATCAGAATCATTACAACTACCACCAGAATTACATACTTTCATAGCCACTATTTTAGCATTAGGAGCTACTCCTTTATTTATTGTGTGATTAGAAACAATAATTCCAGCAATATGAGTGCCATGTCCATTATCATCAATAGGATCATTATCATTATTAATAAAATCATACCCACCAATTACTTTACATCCTTCACCAAAACAGCCTCCTAAATTAGAATGAGTATAATCCACCCCAGTATCAATCACACAAACTGTTTCTCCTTTTCCAGTTATGTTTGTGTCATTATACACATAACCCCATGTGTTGGATGCGTTTACCATTGGAACGCTTACATCAAGAAACAATTCCTTCTTTCCATTGATAATAACTGACTTTACATTAGGATTTTTTCTTAATTTTTCCAACCCTTCTTGTGTAATTTCTCCAGAGAAACTATTTATTGTAGAATATTTGTGTTTCAACATAATGTCATATTCTTCAGAATTTAAGCTTTTTATTCCCTTTTTTGTTTGTTGTTCAAAAGACTTTACTTCCAATGAATCCAAAACCCTTTCCTGCTGTTCTTTTATTTTTGATTTTCTCTGTTCAAATACACTGCTTATCCCCTTACTAGCTTCAGATAAATCAACATCTTTTAACACAACTATCACAGAAACAGAGGCCTTATCATTCAATTTTTCTTCAACAGAAGAATCTATTTCAGCAGCATAAGCTATGTTGATAAAGAACAATATTAAAATCAATAAAGCACTCCTCTTTTGCATAATATAATATTAGAAAAGAGTTTCTTATTAAAGTTTTGGTTAATGGGTAGCTACAAACATTAGTAAGCCTAGATTATCAGCAAAACAATAGAAAAGACACATTATTAATTATTTAAACCAAACACTAAATCACGCTTCTACTTTCATAGGCTTTCCATGTTCAGCTCCAGAAAGTAATTTATCAGTCTCTAACTTTGTGATAATCTTATCCATTTTAATTAATTCTTTAACCCATAGATTCTCCACGTTCAATCTAAACAGTTTTGCATTGCCTATCTTCCTTGTAAATGTTACAATATCTTTTTCAATTAGCTGAAGCCATATTTCGGAGAAAGCTGTCCAGCCAACCCCTGAATTCTTAGCTATTTCAGTCATAATGTAGTCCATATCCCTACCTAAGATTAGAAAATCTAACACTCTTATCAATGGATAGTCCCCAAAGTATTCTATGAATACAGATTTTTCATTTGTTTTTTCTTCTGTCATCTTATCTTACAACTATATATCTATATATACATATACATCTAGAGGTATTATTTAAACATTTCTATTTTAATAACCATAGTTCATAAAACGAAAACTATAAATATAACAACTCCTTTTTGGAGATTATGGATGAAAAGCTAATTATTAAAAAGTTCATTATTAGAAAATTATATAGAAAAAGAATGTGGTTACATAAACATACAAATATTAATAACCTTCCTAAAGGATTATCAAATGAATTAAGAATATCTAAACACACTAAGAAAGCAGTAGAAGAGCTTCTTAAAGAACATATACTTTTATCAAAGCCAACTCATTATGGATTAGAAGTTAGCTTAAATCCTAAAAAGATTAAAGATATTGAGGAATTAATAGATTAATTTAATGGTAAACTTTATAAATGGAACTGATATCCTATGATACAAGTAATACTCGATACAAACTTCCTTATGGCTGTGAGCCAGTTCAGGATAGATATATTCGCTGAGATCCAAAGAATCTGCGATTTCAGGTATAAATTATACATTATAGATAAGACCTTAGATGAACTTAAAGGACTTATTGAGCAGAATAAAGGCAAAGATGGCAGAGCAGCAAAGCTTGCATTGTCATTGATAAAACAGAAGCATATAAGCATCATCAAAACAGATAAAGACAGGATTGTTGATGACTTAATCATGAACATAGTTAATAAGGAACACATTGTCGCAACGCAAGATAAAGAGCTTAAATCAAGATTAAAGCAAAAGAACATAGGAATAATATCAATAAGACAAAAAAGATATCTTAAACTTGAATAAAATGTTTTACAAATTAACAATAAAAGACCATATAAGAGTATCACCTACTCTGTTTGATTTACCAGTAGAAGAGGCTATACTACAGGTTGTTAATAAGAAATATGAAGGGTTTATATCTATGGAAACTGGCATAGCTGTTACTGTAACAAATATAAACGAGATAGGTAAAGGTGTTATCATTCCAGGAGACGGCGCCTCTTATTATGATACAACTTTTGAGCTTATATCATTCAAGCCAGAGCAACAGGAAATTATAACTGGCAAGATAAGAGATATTACTGATTTTGGCGCGTTTATCACTATGGGACCAATCGATGGAATGATTCATATTTCACAGACCATGGATGACTTTGTTTCCTTTGGCAAGGATAAGGTCTTGGCCGGCAAGGAAAGCAAGAGATCACTGAAAGTTAACGATTTATGCAAAGCAAGAATCATTGCTGTTTCTTTCAAGGATGTTGCCAACCCTAAGTTAGGATTGACAATGCGACAGCCTTTCTTAGGCAGATTAGATTGGATTGAAGAAGAAACAACTAAGAAGAAGAAAGCGCCTGCTAAAACCAGCGCTAAGGAAACCAAAGAGACTAAAAGTAAAAAAACTAAGGCTAAAAAATGAAAAAAGTATGCAAAAGCTGTAAACTATTTGTAGATGGCAACAACTGCCCCGTTTGTAAGGGTAACCAATTTAGTACAAACTGGCAGGGCAGGATTTTCATTGCTGATGCTAACAAGTCAATGATTGCGCAGAAGATGGAGATCACAGTCAAAGGCGAGTACGCTATCAAGGTAAGATAGATAACATAGACTCTAATCAAAATAAATCTTAATAAAAATGAACTTAGAAATCAAATCAAAGACTGAAAACCCTTTGCTTCACAGGATTGAAGTTAGAGCTGAACTAAATTTTACAGGTAGCACTCCATCTAAAGAAGCTGTTAAAAAACAGATTGCTGAGAAGACTGCTTCAAAGCCAGAGCTTACTATTATAAAAGAAATAAAAACAGCATTTGGCCTTGAGAAAGCAAGTGTTTTGGCTTATGTTTACAAAGACGAAGAAAACATGAAAAAGATTGAGCCAAAGGAAGGCAAAAAGAAGAAAGGAGAAGGTAAGAAACCTAAGGAAGAGAAGAAAGAACCAGAAAAGCCAGCAGAAGCAAAGGGAGACGCTAAGAAGGAGGAAACTCCTAAAAAAGAAGCAAAACCTGAAGCTAAAGATGATAACAAAGAGGAAGCTAAGAAATAATTAGAAGATGGCAAAGAAAGCAAAAGGCAAGCCCCATAAACAAAACAAGAAAGGGGAAATGTATGATGCATCAGGCAGTGAGTTAAAGAGAAAGAACAAGTCCTGCCCTAAGTGCGGTGAAGGAGTCTTCCTTGCAAAGCATAATGACAGGGAAAGCTGTGGCAAGTGCGGTTACACTAATTTTCTGGGAAAGAAAGAATAAATATTAGTTACTAAGAATAATTTATCATACATTCTAAACTAAAGAATTAATGGTTTTTTCTATCTATCAAATTACTTTCTGCCTGGAACACCAACAAATCCTCATTAGTAAGCTTCTCCCCATTTTTCATTTTATTCTGTACAATCTCTTCTTTGCTTTTGAGCTGCTCTTTGATTATTTCTTCTTTCTTTTTCTTCTTACCTTTAAAATTTTCTCGATATTTATTATTTAATCCATTCATTATGCCAAGCTTCTCTTTCAATGCTGCATTCACTGTTGTGTATTTCATTTTCAGCTTAAAGAACTTCTGCAGCCATTCACTCTTTTTCTTCTTGAGTTCATCAATCCCTTTTATGATGGTTATGAACTCTTCATGCTTATTCTGCGCAGTTAATGCTCTACTTTGTATCTTTTGGTGAACATCATTTGAGCCATCTTTTAATATGTTTAAATCCTTAGAATTATCACTTATCTCTTTGCTAAGATTATATAAGGTACTTACTTTACCGCTTTTCTTCTTGAGATCTTTTATCTTTTTCATTAATTCCTTTTCTTTTTCAAAGGACATGACTTCTGTTTCTATTTTATACTCCATATCTCCTATAGTTTCTTTTATTCTGGTAGGATCACTTATTCCATGCTTTTCTATCAACGCTTTTTGAGATTCTCTTACTTCTTTAATCTTGAGAACATTCTGCCTGAACTCTGTGTTCAGCACTTTTCTTAGTTCTTTATCATCTTTAATCTGAGAAATAAGAGAATCTCTTCCTGCTTTCAAAAGCCGAATTTTCTTTATAGCTTCATCAATGTCATTATCATACTTCTCTTTATTTTCAAAGGCTGCTTCTTTCTCTTCATCAACAAGGGTTAGCTCTCTTCCTAAATCTACTATTTCCTTCCTGACTTTACCTAATTCCTTAGTTAACTCAGTTTCCTCTTCCCTTGAAAGCATTTTAAGCCATTACTCTTAGCCGAATAAACTAGACAATCCTTCAGCTGCTTTTTCTTCTGATTTTTCATCTTCAGCAGGTTTTTCTTTTTTCTTTCCTTCTTCCTTTTTCCCATCGCTTTTAGCCTCTCCTGCTGGAGCTGCCTGAGCAACTGGAACTGATGCTTTCTGTACAGCTTCGTCTATGTTAACTCCTTCAAGTGATGCTATTAAAGCTTTCACTCTACCATCATCTGGAGCAACGCCTGCTGCTTCAAGCACCTTCTTTACGGAAGGCTCATCTACCTTTTTACCTGCTTTGTGTAAAAGCAATGCTGCGTGTATGTATTCCATTGTTAATTCCTCCTATTCAATCATATTTTTTTTAAATTAATTGTAAGTATAATTTTTATTCCCTCAAAGTGCCTTTCTTCTTAAGCTTTTCAAAAAGTTCTTCAGCTTTAGCCTGCTCTTCATCCTTTTTATCTTCAGCTTTTTTATTTTTAGCTGCTAAATCATCTGCTTTAGGAATTTCTCCAGGTTTTAACTGCTGTTCTTCTTTTTCTTTAATTTCACCTTCTTTTTTCTTTTCCTCTTTCCTGACTTTTTCCTGAGTTTCTATTTCATTAACTATGAATTCAGCGCTTTTCTTCTTATCTTCTCCGCTTTCATGATCTTTCACATTCTGAACCATCTTATCAACTTCCCTATCAACCTTATCCATTACACGAGGTTTCTGCTCATTTGGTTTAGGTTCTTCAATAGGTTTTTCTTCCTGTTTAGACTCTTCCTTTTTATCTTCAGAAGGCTTATGCTCTTCTTTGGACATTTCTTCTGCAAGCTCTTCAACAGGCTCTTTCTCTTTAGGCTGTTCTTTTTCCTTAGGTTCTTCAGCTTTGGCTTCCTCAACTGGTTTTTCTTCAGGCTTCTCTTCAGCTTTAACTTCTTCTACAGGAGCTACCTCTTCTTTAGGCTTCTCTGCTTCAGTTGGCTTTTCCTCTTTCTGTTTTTCTTCAACAGGAGCCTTTTCTTCTACTGGAGCTGCTTCTTCCTTAGACTTCTCTTCAACTGGCTTTTCTTCTACCTTTTTCTCAGGCACTTCCACGCCTGCTGCATCTTTCAAGCCAAGAGATTCTCTTTCAGCAGCTTCCAATGAATCGCTTACTGTTTCACTTGTAAGTATATTGCATTCCTTTGCTATAGCTTTAGCAGCAAGACCTGCCTTGCCAACCAATAATTCAATTGTATCTTTTGTAGGATAACCAATTTCTACTGCAAGGTTCAATGCTGATGCACCTGCCTCACAAAGATTGCTCATGAATTTCTCTTCATCTATATCAAGCACATCTCTTAAGAATATTGTTCCTTTTTCATAAACTGCTGTAAGGTTAAGCCCAACTTCCATTGGCTTTTCTCCCAGCTTTGCAAGAACATTAGCCATTTCTTCAGTAATAACTTCACCGCCTTTCACAAGCGTGCATTCCTCTTTCACTGCAACTTTTCCATCTTCAACACCAACTTTAAGGCCAACTGAGCTTAGCTCACTGATAACTGGTCCTGGAGCAAACTGTGTTGCGCCTGGCTTGATGATTATATCTTTAGGAGCTTTCTGTCCTGCTTTTGCAGGAGCGCTGCTCTTGTTCTTTGACAATATCTTAAAAAGTTTGAACGGGTTTTCTTCTGTAAACACTAACGCTGGCATGCCATCAAAATGTTCTATCAAAGCTTCAACATTCTTTTTAGATTCTTTTGATTGTTCAATAGCCAGTTTCATAAGCTTCTTTCTGCTCATCCTTAGTGCTATTGTTCCTCTTATCTGTCCCCTTATATTCTGCAGCTGCTGAGCTGGCAGGCTCTCAAGGTTTGCAACTGCAATTACAGGATATTTAGCAATATCATCAACATAACACTTTACAATTTCCTTCTTATATTCTGCAACATGCGCCATTTTAATTTATTTCTTCTGTTTTTCTTTTTCTTTCTCTATCTTGATAGGATGTCCCATTGTAAGCTTAAGGCATACATTCTTAACATTCTGCTTATCATTTGGAAGGTGTGATACCACACCATTGTATATTGTCATTAGATTATCATAAATCTTTTCCACATCATCATCTTCTTTGCCAAGTTTGCATAATACATGAGAACTTGCTCTGATTGTAATCCTCAACGTCTTCTGCAGCTTTTCATATAAAGGTTTCATATCAGCAGTAGGCGGCAGAACACACCCTAATTTAGGGTTTGGCATCTTTCCTTTTGGCCCAAGAACTTTACCAAAGTGCATAGCAATCTTTGGCATGATTGTAGCTATTGCAACAAAATATTCATGATCTTTTGCAAGCTTTCTCATTAAAGCCTTATCCTTAGAAGTTCTCTCAAAGTCTGATTCTTTTATAACAGCATCATAGACATCTTTTGCTTTTGCTTCTAATTCATCAGGTACAAGCGCGCAGACTTTACTCTTCTGACCTCTACCTTCATGTAATGTTATAAAGAATTCTTTTTGATGCTCAGGCTTTTTAAGGTCAAGCCCTTTAAGATTGATTAGCAAATCAACTGACTGCTTAAAGTTTCGCTTCTTGCTGTCTTTCTTAGCCTTCTCTAAAGTGTCTAGTATTAGTTTCTTATCCATTTTAATGCCCTCCTACTCACATATAGTAGAGTAGTCTACGGGTTATATACCCTAGAAATGCGAAATGGTTTATAAATGTTAGGGTTTCTAGTTATTATGATACCCAGAAACAACAAAATAATCAACAAAATGCTTAATCATATCTTTTTCTATGTTAACACCAAAATAAGAATAGAAAAATCCCTGAATAAGCGTATCTTGAACTTGAGAACTGAAATGTATTATATCTAAATAGACAAAATTAAGCATATCTTTCTTCTCCAACTGCTCACAACTGCAAACGAAGTTCTCAATACATGTCTTAGCCATTTCTGGAAGCTCGACATCCTTAAGCCAATCTTCAAGCCGTGTCATTATTTCTTCCATAGATTCATATAAAATAAGGCATTTGTTAAAAGCCTTTTGTTCTATACCACAACAACCTTTAAAAACCATACAGTAACTCCAAATATACAATGAAATTATCTGTATTAGGTGGAGGCAGATGGGGCACCACTCTTGCTGTTCTCTATGGTAATAAGTATCTAAATGATGATAATGTTGATATAAACCTTTGGATACGCCCAGAGAGCAGAGCATATAAAGGCTCTTTAGCAGAATATGTAAGCAAGCACAGACATCTTCCCAAGAAAGGCTTCCTTCATGTTGAAGTTCCAGAAAATGTTTCTGTTTCTGAGAGCCTTGAGGATGTTGTTAACGGTTCTGATATAGTTGTCTCAACTATACCTTCTCAATATCTGATGGACTATCTGTTAAGGCTTAGAGAGCTTGATTTTAAGCAGTTTGTAAACGCTTCAAAAGGAGTCATAGACGATAAGCCCATCTCATATGCTTTTGAAGAGGTTATGCCAGACAAGCCCTATGCAGTATTATCAGGACCGAACATTGCTAGGGAGGTTGCCTCAAACTTTGACAAAAGCCTTATAAAAAGAGCAAGGGATCTGCTCAACAAAAGCACTGAAACACAGCCCGCATGCTCAGTGATTGCCTTTGATTCAGACAAAGTAAATTCAGGTCTTTTTTCCAAGCTGGAATGCAAACCTTACCTACTCTTACATAGAAGCGATGATGTTAAATCTGTTGAATACTGTGGAATTCTTAAACAAGTCTATGCCATGGCACTTGGAGCTTGCATTGGACTTGGCTTTAAAGGTAATGCAGTTGCAAACTTTTTCTATGCTTGCGGAAGAGATACCAAAAGGATCCTCAAATATCTAAAGATGAATCCAGCAACATACGATAACACTCCTGCAGGATACCCTGACCTTGAAGTTACCTACAAGTTTGGAAGAAACGGAAGATTTGGAAGGCTTATGGCAAGGCATAGCTTGAAAGCTACTAAGAGAAAGATGAAACATGACTGCATTGAAGGTTTGAGAGTAGTTAAGTCAATGTATGATCTAACAACACAATCAAGGCTTCATCTTCCCATACTGGAAGAACTGTATGCAGTAGTCTATGAAGGAAAAAAACTAAAAGAAGCAAAAAAAGATTTAGTCTTTTATCAAAAATCATACAGGATCAGAAACTTCCTCCGCAAAAAGAGTCATATCATCCCAGCAAGATAGTAAGCAGCTCCAGAGCTCAAAAGACCTAACAAAACACCTTTAATTATTGCACTTTTCTTAGCTTTAAGATAATATGATGATATTACTACTACAACCCAAAGTATAAACGCAAACACTGTAAACAAAGTATCTTTATAGAACAATGAACTAAACATCCATAACACAAAGCATCTTGCAATGTGCATATTAGATTTCTTCACTATAAAAGAAAATCCTACTAACACAGCCAATGCTATCAACAATTGATAAACAAAGATATTATATTTCCCTATGACTGCTCTTATAATCAGAATAAAATAGAAAGGTATTGAGCCTAATGCAATAGAATCTCTTGCAATCTCTTTTATCCATTTATTACTCTTCATTAATCTTATTATAAATCTTAGAATATAAAAGTTTTTCCTTATCTACTATTAACCTTCCATAAACTTTCTCATCATTGGATGCATGTCCATCATATGCTGCTGAGCAATTTCTTCATATAGTTTATAGATTATCATCACTGAAAGTAATATTCCTGTTCCAGAGCTAAGAGCTCCAGATAAATCCGCAAGCGCTGCTAACAATCCAACTGTCAGCGCTCCCATTATAGCTAATGGCCAGATATACCTGTTAAGTAATCTTTCAAGTATTCTTTCATCCCTTCTAAACCCTGGTATTTGCAGCCCAGAATTCAACATCTGTTTTGCCTGGCTTCTTGCATCCATGCCAGCTGTTTGAACCCAAAATATTGAGAACATCATAGCTCCTAACATCATTACCAGTATATAGACTGCTGAATGCCCTAAGTCTGACCATAAGAAACTGCCTTTGATTATCCTGCCAACAAGATCAGGTGAATACAGCCAGCTCACAATGCCTGAGACTGGTGTGTTACCTACAAATCTTCCCAAGAAGGGATGCCCCCAGTTCTGCAATAATCTCGCCCATAACTGTATGTTTGCCATTAACGCTGCTACTAATATAACTGGAATGTTTGATGTATAGATAAAGCTTAACGGCCATCTAACTCCATGCCCTCTTACTCTACCGAATGATAATGGTATTTCCACTTTCATTGCCTGTGCATATACTGCTATTGCAAACACTAATGCTGTTGCTATTACTCCTGCTAACATTAAGCCAGCTGTTCTTGGATCTCCTGCTGCCAAAGACTGGAATAATGCAGGTATTGCACCTGTTGCAATACTTGGATTTGCAGGTGAAGGTAAAGGTGAAAACGCTCTTATGAATATTTGCTCAGACACCCCTGCTACTATAAATAATGATATTCCAGAGCCAAAGCCCCATTTGGAGATTATTTCATCCATGAAGAGTATTAGCATGCCCCCTAAAAACAATTGAAATATTAACAATAACTGAAACTGAAAGTAAAGCGGTGTGCCTGCAAACTGAGACGCTGGAGCTAACCCTCCCATGAATACATAGATTGCAGCTTCAAAGATTATGAAAAATATAGCAAGCAATTTCTGTATTCCCTGAAAGTTCTGTTTACCTTCATGCGAGTTTAAGTCAAACTTTACTATTCCTGAGCCATTTAACAGCTGCAGCACGATTGATGCTGTTACTATTGGCCCAATTCCTAAAGATATTATTGAACCGAACTTAGCTCCTAAGATTATAGATAAATATTCAAATTGCTGTAATGCATTAGGCCCTAACCCAAATAAAGGTATCATGCCCAGAATAAAGAATAATACTAATACGAGAATTGTCCATTTAATCTTTTCCTTGAAAGAGAGCCTTTTCTGTGTTGGAGATGCAACTTCCGGAAGATTTAGTATAAGTTTCTTAAAAAAGCTCATTTTTTAGGCACAAACTATTTTTTAGGCTCAGTTTCAGCTTTCACAGGCTCTTTCTCTTTTTGAGCGCTTGCTTCAGGCTTTAGCTTAGCTTCATCAGGTTTCTTAGGATTATTAATAGGTTTCTCCTTCTTAGGCTCTACCACAACTTTCCCGCCTGCTGCTTCAACTTTGCTTACAGCTTTTGTTGATGCAGTTCTAACAATAATATTATATTTTCTTGTGGCTTTTCCTTTTCCAAGCAGCTTGTTATACTTCAGCTTGCCAAGATCAATCTCAAAAAGCCCTGATTTATCTACAATATTCTTTAACGCAACCAATTTTTCAAACTGTAGCTCAATATTAGAAATATTTATACTTTTAACTGCTCTTTCAAGTCCTGGTCTTTTGAAGTTATGCCTTCCAAAGTATTTACTATCTTTCCAAATGCTAGGTTTCTTAACGTCTCCTCTCTTACCTGTACCAGCATTTCCTCTTCCGCCTCTGCTACCAGCGCCTCTATGCTTCTTTTTAGCGCCCCAGCCATGAGTATGATAACCTCTCTGCCTTATATTCTTTTTACGTCTGTTGATTGTCATTTCCTTGCACCTTGTAATCAAAGCATCTTTTTTATTAGTTCTTTAATCTTCTCTTTCCTGTTGCCTAACACTCCACCTTTAGAAAATGGTGTTTTAATCCCTTTTTTCTCAAATCCACCTCTTGGAGGGCTTAGCCTGAAATATTTCTTATACTTTTTATTATTAGAAACAAAATACTTATTTTTGTAATTTATTTTATTCTTGCTATCAGCTTCTCTTCCCTTATACTCTTCACTTTTCTTCTCTACTAGCAATTTATAAGTTTCATCATCTATTTCTCCCCATGTGATATAATCTTTAGCTTTCTTTACCATACCAATTATAGCTGGTATGTTAGGAAGCACAACACAATAGTTCTTCCTGTAAAGCCTAAGCATATCAAGAGTATCATTGATGTCTCCTCTTAAGTTGATTAATCCTCTTATTCTTATGACTGCTATGTTCTTTGCAATACTTTTACCTGTTTCTGCTTCAACCTTTTTTTCAACCGGCTTTTCAGCTTTCTCTTCAGGTTTCTTTTCCATTGTTGATTTTTCTGTCTCGTTTTCCATTTTTCTATGATTCTGATTTCATACTTCCTTCAATTATTCCTAATTTTTCTACATCATCTGGCTTAATCTTAACAATCATCAACTGTTTCAGTGCCTTAAAACAAGCCTTAATTAGGTTTGTACTTGTTGCAGTTTTGCCTATTACATTTGACCATACATCTTTTATGCCTGCAAGGGCTAACATTTTCTTGCATTCTCCATTTATACAAAGTCCTGTCCCCTTAGGAGCAGGTATTAATGTGATTATTACTGAACCGCACTTGCCTTGTACTTTGAAAGGTATGCTATGAGCTGTTTTGCAGCCGCATTCCCAACTGCCGCATCCTCTTCTTACTTTGATAAGACTAAGCTTGGCATTTCTCATTGCTTTTTCTCTGGCAGGTACAGTTTCCTTACTTTTCCCATATCCTATACCAATATATCCATTTTTATTCCCCATAGCTGCAGTAGTTGCAAACTTAGGCTTGTTTCCTTCCCTAGTTTTCTTTTGTGTCTGCTTGAAAACTCTTCTCTGGCCTCCTCCAAATTTTCCCTTTGACTGGCCTACTAAAAGCAACTCAATTTCTGCATCAGGAAAGAAACAATCAACTATTTCCGGCTCTATATACTTAATACCATTGTCAAGTATTTCATCAATATCTTTTATGTCCCCTTTTTTAACCTGTTCACCTAGTGACGTTCTTGGCTTCCAACCCTCTTTATCAAAAGCCACAGGCTTGCCACGTTCCCTACCATATGAAGATTTCCTTTTATTAGAATCATTTCTCCTGTGTCCAGTTGGTCCGCTTCCCCCTTTTATTTCAGGAGATTTATCTTTATTATCTTCTGTTTTCACAGTTTCTTCTTTTACTTGTTCCTCGTCTTTCTTGTCTTCAGTCATTTTGATTTTAACCTAATATTTTTTTCTTAACACTTTCAAATAAATCTTTATGTTCCCCTATAATAAGCTCCTCTGAAGGAAATATCTCCTCTGAATGAGGCACAGATATTCCTGCATCCACTACGCCCTTAAGCGCTGCATAAACTTTTGATTTCTTAATATTAGGATAACCTCCTTTATCAAGTACCATCTCATTTAGTTTTTTATCTTTCGCCTTTTTTCCCAGCAAACATCCAGTAAGATATGCAACTGCCCTGTTTCCTCTACTTTTGTCCCAGCCATATTCTTTCTGCAATTGTTTTGATGAAGCTGATACCAGAACCTTATCTCCTTCAGGATTGTATTCCACCGCTTGAAGGCTTATGTTTTTAAGTGACATTCTTACTACTAATCTTAACTTATGAGAGGATAATAACCTTAATCTGGTTTTATAATTAGTTTTTCCTTCTCTTTTCCTCTTGTATTCCACGTTATATGTCTTACTGTTTATCTTTTTCATTTGTAATTACTCATTCATTAGTTGATATTTTTTTCTCCAAAAGATTTTGTTCTCCAATGTAAAGCTTTACGTGTCTCTTGTTTCTGAAAAATCCGCTTTTGATTTTCAAGTAAAGCATCCTGTATGATTTAGTACTTATACGATTTCTGAGTTTCAGTTCCTTAATAAGTTCTCTTTGCGCTCTTACAAGGTTTATCCACCGTCTCTTCTTTCCCATTCTAAGGTTTTTTGTCCCTTTCCTTGAACCATAACCTCTCTGCCTTCCTTTTCTTTTCTGCTCTTTATTCTTCCTTATTCTTGATTTTGATATGCTTGTTACAGCTTTTCGCTTGATAGCTTTCTCTTTGATAAGGCTCCTTACATCTACTTTAGTAATTGCTTTCTTGATATCTTCCATCCTAAGCGAATCAAGTTTTATCCTTTTCGGGGAACACTTAAGTATTTGCGCTGCAAGTCTTTTTTGAATTATTTTTGCCATTTGTATTACCTTATATCAATATTCTACTCCTTCTTTGTCAACAGCTTATCTTTTTCCTTTTTCTGCTCTTCTTCCTCTTTCTTGACTTTTTCAGCAAGTTCATCAGCTGTCTTTTCTTTCTTATTATCTTTTTCTGCTTCCTTCTTATCTTTCTCTTTTTTCTTCTCAATCTTTTGCTTTTCTTTTTCTTTCTGCTCTTTCAGCCGTTTTTGCTTGTTTTCTTTTCTTGCTTTCAGCTGTTTCTCAATTTTAGCAAGGAAAGCAGGAACATCTTTCATATTTGATATTGTAAGCGCCATATCTTTTGCTTTTTTAAGCAGTTCAATCTTATTTCTTAATCCTACACTTTTTTTTATAATAACACTTTCTGTATCTTTATCGATTTTTTCCAATTCTTTAATATTACTTACAAGAATAGGTTTCATACCATTCCTGTCCATTCCTCTTACTAATACAGGAGATTTATATCCTAATCTGACACTTTTCCTATAACCAGCACGAGAAAGCCTCATTTTCGACTGTAACCCTTTAGGTTTTCTCCATTTAATTATCAACCTTTTCTTCTTATGAGTATCTTGTCTAATAAAATTAGGCTTCTTTGCTTTCAGCGCCTTTCTATGTTTCAAGAGTTTGTTTATATCTGCCATTTTATATCATTTATAACTTAATTTCTTTGCCATCTTTTTCTGTTATGTAAAGGCCGTCCATGTAAACTCTTTTATCAAACCCTGTTCTTTTAGTCATGGTTTCAATAGATGCTGCTGTTTGTGCAGCAAGTTCTTTGTCAAAAGAGCTTACTATAACTATGTCCCCTTCAACTTTCACTTCCACTTCTTCTGCAATGCTAAGTTTTCTGGGAATGGTTTCTCCAAAAAAGTTTTTGATAATAAATTCATTATTACTTGCTGAGACAGTCATAGGGAAATGGCTTGAACATATTTTTAGCTTGTACACATGCCCCTCGCTCAGGCCTTTTATCATATTCTTTAAATGAGCCTTGAAAGTTCCTATGATTTTTTTTTCCATCCTTGAAGGTTTGTTAGCAGCTAACTTAACCTTGTTACCTTCTACTGAAAAGCCTGCTTTTTTGCTAAACAGCTTCCTTTTCAATTCATTTTTATCAGACTTCAAGGTAATTTCATTGCCTTCAGAGCTTGCGCTTATTCCTTCCGGCATTTCCACTTCCTCTTCGATTTTGTCAGGTCTCATTTTATTATCAGCATTAATACACATAAGCTATTAATTTGCCTCCAATTCCTTTCTTCTTAGCTTCATTATTAACCTTAAGGCCTAATGATGTTGATACTATTAAAACTCCAAAATTATTGGATGGAAGATACCTTTTCTCAAATTTTTCATAACCATCCTTTTTAATAAAGAATCTTGGTTTGATAACGCCTGTTTTATTGACCTTTCCTAACAGGTTCACCTGCAGCATATTGCCTTTACTGTCTTCTAATTCTTTAAAACTGCCTATATAACCTTCAGCATTCAATATTTCTAAAACCTTTTTTATCAGTTTTGAAACTGGCTTGATTATACATTCCTTTTGTTCCCTATTTTCTGCGTTCATTATCTTTGATAATGCGCTTGCTAATGGATCATTCATTGACATTTTGTATCACTCAACTATATTTTTTAAAGCCAATCTTTGAGGCTATTTCTCTAAAGCACTGTCTGCAGAAGTGCAAGTCATATTTACTTATATGTGCCTTGACTCTCCCACATCTTTTGCATTTCTGCAAGCTAAACCCGCAGCTTCTTTCTTTAGGAGCATTGAACTTCATATATCTATTCAATATAGCTGGCTTAACTTTCAGCTGCTTTATCATTTTCCTGAAATCGCTTGCAGTCATTCTTCCTCACCCATTTTCACATTAAAATTTTTCTTCATGAAATTAATTGCTTCCTTTTTTGTGATTAAATGATTCTTACCAATTTTCCTGCTGGCAATCCTTTTATTCTTAACTCTGAGTCCTCCTGCCCTTTTAAGAGATATACTTACTCCAAGTCCCATTAAAGGTATGTCCGGGCTGTACTTAACGCTTGGTATGTCAATATATTCCTTAATACCAAAAGATACATTCCCATTATTATCAAACTGCTTTTCATTCATTCTGTTTTCTACGCCTTCCAAAAGAACAATTAATAGCTCAACTGCCCTTTTCCCACGCAGGGTAAGCTTGCATCCAATAGTAAGGCCAGGCCTTATGCCCCAATCAGGGATTCTCTTTGTGGTTGCTGTTGCAACAGCTTTTGTACCAGTAATATGTTTTATCAGTTTAAGGCCATTATCCAAAATTCCCTGATCTTTCCCTGTGCCTATGTTTATAGTAATCTTGTCTACTTTTATAGTTTTCATAGGATTTTCATTATTCTCAGAGCTTTTGCTATTAGTATCCACACTTTTCATGTTCTCCATATTTCCACTGTTGTCTTGTGATTCTACCATTTTACTGCTTCACTATTCGTCTACTGTTATGCTTGCCTTGGCTTTCCCAATAACAAACGCATAATCTTTAAGAGATTCATATTGTTCTCCTGATTTAAGCTTATAAACAACTTTTTTATCTTTAATATCAACTATTGTTCCTGTTCCGCCAACATGCTTTCCCCCTATTAAGAATATTACAGAACCTTTTTCAAGAGTAATATGCTCTTTAACTTTCTGTGAAGGAAGCTCTACTATCAGCGAATCTCCTATACTGTACCTAACTTTATCATCAACGATTATGTTCCTGCTGTCTTCAAGGTTAATCTGAACCTTTTTATTCTTTAGAATTGTTTTTCCTATTACTCTGCACGGCTTAACTCCAACCTCAGAATCTTTAATTGATTTCATATATAATTCTCCTTTCTTGTTTAGGAGTATTCTATAATATTTCTTTATAAGCGGTATTGATAATGTATCCATAAAACCTGTAATAAAATGATTTTCTTTTCTTCTTACATTATCCACTAAGATTTCCTGATTGTTTAGTATGTATTTCACTTCTCTCATTGTGTTGGCCAGCTTAAGCAAATCTCTTAACACAACACTAAGAGGCATACCTAAAGAGAACTTATGCATACCAGGATTAGGCCTGATTATGAATGTATTTTCCTTTTTCCTTATTTCCCATGACTTTGGTACAGTCAATCTTTTCAAATGTCTTTTAACCATTTTTTTTCACTTGTTTTACCGGTTTCTGTTTAACCTGTTTTTCTGTTTTGTCTTTTATTTTTATCTTATCCAAGATTTTTTGCCTTTCTTTATCTTCTAAGACTAATTCTGTGATTATCAAATTTGAAGGATATAACGGGAAAAATGCTGTGTTCCCATCCTTTTTGGTAACTGTTATACCAGCAACATAAACTTTGCAGTTTCTCAGGTCAACCTTGTCAACTTTCCCTGTTTTGCCTTTAAACTGCCCTCTTGCTATTTTGACAGTATCTTTTTTTCTCAGTGTTACAGCTCTCCTGCCATACTTTGCCCTTAATTCCTTAGACAAATGCGCTCTCACAAACTTCTGTTTTATATGGAGAGGAGCATTGAATCTAAACTTTCTCTGCTTCCTTGGCTGTTTGCTGCTTTTCCATGAATTACTGAATTGTTTTTTCATTGTTATTGTTTATCTATTTTAGATCATACAATTATGCTCGCAATCTTTGCTATTCCAGGCCATCTTACGCATACTTCTTTTGCAACAGCGCCTTTAATCATAGTACCTTTAGGACTGCCACCTTTATCATCTTTCAGCACAACAGCAGAGTTATCCTCAAACTTAATTCTTGTGCCATCAGGCCTTCTGTATTCCTTTCTTTGCCTTACTATGACTGCATAGACTTTCTGCTTTTTCATTTCAGGCTTTCCTCTTCTAACAGATGCAAGCACTAAATCGCTCACTCCTGCGGAAGGTATTCTGCCTTTGACTGTTTTAGCGCCTACTACTGAAAACACTCTTAACAGTTTTGCTCCTGAGTTATCACATGTCTTAACCATGCTTCCTACAGGCAATGCCCTTGTGATTCTAAATTCTGTTGATTTCATTCTGATTCTTCCTTATTTTTATTGGTTTTATCTGCCTTTTCTTCTTTCTTTTTCCCAACGGAGTTGGTGCCGGATGTAGTCCGAGCATCTTCCTTTACTTTCTTTTCTTCTGCCTTAACTTCTGTTTTAACTTCTTCTTCAAGTTCTTCTTTTTCTTCTTTGTCTTCCTTTTTATTTTTCATTACTTTACTGTTTTCCAATGCTTCTTCTTTCTGCTCAAACATGATATCTTCACCAAGCTTTTCTACTATTACAAATTTCTTGGTTTTGCTTAGAGGCTTGCATTCAACAATTTTTACAAAGTCTCCTTCTTTAGCATTGATACATGAAGGATTATGAACACGCAGTTTAGACCTTTTCTTAAGGTATCTTTCATATTTAGGTACATACTCTCTCCTTTTCCATACAACAGTTGCAGTCTGGTGAGTATCTTTTGACGTAAGTACTCCTATGAAAACTCTGCCTCTCAGCTTTGTACTGCCATGGAAAGGGCATTTGTTATCTTCACATTTCTTGTTAGGAGCTTTTATCCCCATTCCAACTTCCTTATTTTTGGTTCTCAGATTCTATCTCAATTGCATTTCTCATATGAAAAATTGATAAGTCTGGTTTTTTTAACATCCAATAACAAT